>Ga0066605_10003281_pt1 | contig 9947 bp, 4 predicted proteins | sample SaaInlLV_DNA_10m_FD_60385 | JGI IMG/M metagenome (GOLD analysis project Ga0066605, IMG submission 60385) | Marine microbial communities from expanding oxygen minimum zones in the Saanich Inlet - SI075_LV_DNA_10m | ecosystem: Environmental > Aquatic > Marine > Unclassified | place: British... | reverse complement strand
ACACAAACATCAGATACGATAAGGTCATCACTTCCCTTGAGGACACAAGCGGGGACAATACCATTGTATTCAAACCGGGGGAGACACATATATTTACCCCTTATCAAGGGCTAGAAGATCAATCTGGACATAGCGATGGCAAAATCAGGCTCACACTCAGGAGTGGCTATCGCACCCAGCAGGGTTTTCGTTTTGAGCTGTCAGATCCCGATACTGAGCAACTCATCACAGGTAAAGCCGGGGATACCTTCAAAGTGGATGTAGCCGCTCAAGGAAGACTTTGGGTAGATAATACAAATAGAGACAGGCCCAGTCTTGATGGGTGGCGTTTGGGTGCCGATATTTTGTTCAGCGCGGCTGCGACTCCTGGCGGCAACACACGGGATGCAGCACATTATAATTGTATAACCAGTAAAAATAGTGCGAAGACCTACTGGCCGGATGACGATCTGGAACTGAGAAACAATGATGAAACACTGGGCGATCTAGAGGGGAGATCAGATGCTTTTTGTGCATCGCTCTTTGGTTATAGGGTCTCTAACAGAGGTAGCATCCCATCAAAAGGCGTTCTCCAATGCAATCCTGTTGCCAACCGCACCCAAACCTGGTGGTACACAGGCCGTGGCAATGGTTCGTCTTCGGCTAATGGTGGAGGGCATCCCGTCAATTGGCCCTATGATTTTGAATTTGTGATGCTCAACGGCTGGAACGATCCGGGCTGCCCCTCTGGCATTACTAATAAAACAACGGGGTATATCGGGCCGTCTCATGAATTCAAGTCTGCCCTGGACCGTCTGGTCATGGCGCATGCACCCCTGCGTCCAATCCAGTCACTTGCCCAGCTACAGCATTTAAATCTCCGCCAGGGAAACCCCATTGGCCCTTATCAGTATAACATCATCGGCAACAGTCATGCTCAACCGATATTTGATCCTGATGCAACCCTCTCTTCAGATGTCAACCAAGGTCCCAATACGGTAAAGCTGGCTTTCTATCACCAATACGATGACAGCTACATCGCAAACCACCTGTTGTTTGATGATTGGTTTGTTTCTTCGATTGCTCCGGATACACAGGCTTATCAAGCTGGCGAAGATCGAAGTCTCGAAGTGGTGTATAAAGATCATTTGACGGGAAAATATCCCTTGCCCAATCACCGCTACTTGCCAGCCAATCCAACTGAAGATGCCGCGTCACAAGCTGCCGAAGACCTGGCCATCACCACTGATTGGAAGCCGTGGTATCATGTCGCCTCTAAGCTGGAGGTACACGGCATGTTTAATGTGAATTCCACGTCGGTGGACGCATGGACCGCTTTGCTGCGCCATCTCAAGGATGCCAAAGTTCCGGCTCTGAATCGTGATGGTAAGATCAGTCTGGATAACGGGGACGGGTATCCGTTTGGGCGTGACGCCCTGGCTGGGGAAGCGGTTGCGGGAGGCGGTACCAACAATTCAGGATTCACCGAGGCCACGGAATACACCGGTTACCGTCGCTTCACGGATGACCAGATCGATGCTCTGGCAGAGCAAATGGTGGAAGAAATCAAGGCCCGTGGGCCTTTTCTCAGTCTTTCCGAGTTTATCAACCGCCGTTTGACGGCCAAGCCGGGGGAAGAAAATTTAGCGCGTGCCGGCGTGGTTGAAGCCGCCTTACTTCATTTGTCCGAGCTAGGAGCGAGCGCAGTCAATCCCTATCGGGAATTGCAAGCCGTTGCCGGTGAGGTGACAGCCCTTCCAGATGGTAATCATGACTATCGGTTCGCATACGCAGCGCTCGGTTCCACCGCCTACGGATATCCAGGGTGGACACGTCAAGCGGATGTGCTGCGACCTCTGGCGCCCATTCTTTCTGCTCGCGACGACACGTTTACCATCCGCGCTTATGGCGATGTTAAGGATTTAAATGGTAAGGTGGTCGCTAGAGCCTGGTGTGAAGCCATTGTAAAACGAAGCGCCGATTACGTTGACTCTACAGATGCAAACACAGACCTCCCAGGAATCGAAGGAGCTGACAGTAAATCCGTAAACTTGGTGAATCAACAATTTGGACGTCGTTTTGAGATCGTGTCTTTCCGCTGGTTGCCTGAAAAAGAAGTCTAACCTTATACTGTTCTATTTTATGTTACGTTTATTTATTATTCTGATCATTAGCGGCTTGGTGACCTTTGGTGAGCTGCATGCGGATCGTACGATTCGAGTGCTCCATTACGGAGTTTCGAAAGATTCTCAATTAAAAGAGGCCTACCTCTACGGAGGGGGGGCTGAGCCTATTCACGTAGAGCTAAATCGCCATAATTTCTCATCCCAGATCGCCATCGCCCAAGAAACAGTCGCCCTCAGAGTCCTGCCTGAGTTGCTCGCTGAAGACCAACCTTTTCCGCAAGATGCCCCCAGCGTCGATATCCCACCCCAATGGGAAGACACCTTGCTCATTTTCTTTCACCGACCAGATCAGGCTGTGATACCAATCAAGATCCACAAAATCAATGCGAGTGAAGGGGTATTCAATCCCGGCGAGTTTTACTGGATTAACATGAGTGATGTCTATGTCGGTGGCATCGTCGGCGGACAGAAACTGAGGATTGGGCCATGGGATTCCGCAGTGATGAAGTGCCCCGAGGGCGAAATTGAGTGCACCGTCAAACTTGATTATTTGGTCGAGGGGGAAACGAAAACACGGGGGCTGATTCGCCAAATGTGGTCCGTTGACGAAGAAACGCGGCAGGTGGTCTTCATCCTCAAACGCCCACCCCCACAATATGCATCCTACTACGTGTTGCCTTTACGTGATCCGCCCAAACCAGCAGCAGCGGAACAGTAAGCGGACGACACAATTTTATTCCTCCAATCTTTTCAGATTTCTTCTGTTGGGATCACCTATACGGCCAATCCTATCAAAAGAAGGACTGATACTTAAGTATGACCTTATGGATAACGAAATTATGAATAATAAACCAATCAATAAAAACCCAATACAAACAAGTCGTCGTACCTTTATGAAGAAGAGTGCCGCCATCGGCGCAGGTGCTTTTATACTCCCTCGCTTTAGCATTGGCACGTCGGGGCAGTCAGCAAACAGCAAGGTCAACATTGCCATGATTGGGGCAGGGGGCATCGCCTCATTGGCCTACCAAGGATCTCAAGGTGAAAACATTGTAGCGCTTTGTGATGTCGACTCACGGGCACTCAATCGGCATAAAGCGAAAGACGCGCCCGATGCCCAGACCTTTAAAGACTTCCGTGTGATGCTCGACAAGGTGGGCAAGGAGATCGACATGGTTTGCGTGAACACCCCGGATCACACTCATTTTGCCGCGACTATCGCCGCCATGGAGCGGGGGATCCACGTGTTCACTCAAAAGCCGCTTACCCATAACATCTGGCAGGCACGCACACTGAAAAAGGCCAAAGACACCTACAACGTGCACACCAACATGGGCAACCAGGGGCATACTGGGGCGGGCATTCGCCAGATGCGCGAATGGGTCGAGGCGGATGTTTTCGGCCAGATCACCGAGGTACATTCCTTCATCGACGGACCGAATTGGAATGGTCCTTTCTTTAGACGTCCCACGCTTCCCCTCGAAGTGGCATCTGTGCCGGACTATCTGGATTATGATTTATGGTTAGGGGCGAACGAGGCTGTGCCATTCCACAAGCTCTATCATCCAATGAAGTGGCGCGGCTTCAACCGTTTCGGCACTGGCACATTGGGCGACTGGTTTTGCCACACAGCAGACGCGCCCGTGTGGGCCCTCGGCCTTTACGATCCGGTCTCCGTCGAAGCCCTCGAGGTGAACGGAGGCTCGGACCTGCTGGTGGCCGATGGCATGACACTACGGTATGTGTTTCAAAAACGGGGCTCGAAAGATGCCTGCGTGTTCTATTGGCACAATGGAATCACGAGCTTGATGCCCAAAGACCCCGCCGATTGGGATTGGGATGTTTCCAACAGTTTTCCAGATAAAGGAACGCTCTATCGTGGGGAGAAGATGAACGGATTTACGAATAATCGCTCGAATGGACCGCGCATCACGAATCGGGAAAAGATGATGGAATTTAAAAAGGCCGGCTATCCTGCGCAAAAATATCCACGGGTTGCGGGCGGACCGATTCGTGAGCTGATCGATGTCGTCAAAGGAGATCTTAAGGAAGCCGGTGCCAACTTTGACTACGCCGCTCCGTTCACCGAGGTGATGTTGCTCGGACTAATTGCCTCACAGCATGGTGGCAAGATTGAGTGGGATGCCGCGAATATGCGTATCACCAACCGCCCGGAGTTGAACGTGTACCTAAAGGAACCGGTGCGAAAGGGCTGGGAGTATGGCGAAAGTCTCTGGATCTAAGACAAAAAGTTGTAAAACTTTGGACTGTTTTCTTAAGTCAATGGGGGTGCTCCAACGGGGTCCGCTTCACGCAGCAACATGACGTGTCCTTCATTTGTCCAAGACTTGTGTATAGGGATATGTCTGGTTGCAGGGGATTCGCGTAAATAATAAGATTAAACACGGTCGATTGGCCGTATTGACCGGGCTATTCGTACTCTCTATAGTGCTGACAGTATTCAACCATTCGAAAGTTGAGGCAACCTAACCGGGATTAATTAGTGATGAAAAGTACGAAACAACCTAACCCGCGCCGACAATGCGGTCTTTTTAGAGGTGCCCTGATGCTTAAGAAATACGGGATTCTGTCCGCCTGTTTCTGCCTGCTGCAAACCGGACAAGCGATGGAGATGCCCCCCAAGGTCTTGACCCCTCATGGCAAAGCACCGAGCGATGCGACCGTGGTCTTTTCCGGTGGCAGCAAGGAGGCTCTCGTCAATGGAGCTGGGGAGCTCCTAGGCTGGCCGGTTCAGGACGGTGCACTGATCGTCAATGGCGAGATCGGTGCCTATAGCAAACTCCATTTTTCGGATGCGCAAATCCATGTCGAGTTTGCTTGTCCGAACGACGGCAAGCAAGGCGCAAGTGCCGGCAATAGTGGACTGTACATTCACGGGCTTTACGAGCTTCAAATTTACAACTCCTACGACCAGAAGATCAAACCCTCAGCGATGCTCGGTGCGATCTACGGACAGTACATCCCGCCAGTTAATGTGGCTCGGCCCGCCGAACAGTGGCAGGTGTATGATATCATTTTTCACGCCCCGCGGCGCAACGAAGCGGGGCAGGTGAGTGAGCCGGGACGTGTGACGGCCTTTCTCAATGGTGTGCTGCTGTACGATAACGTGGAAATCAAAGAGCCCACAGTATATGGTCCATTGCATCACCAACCGACGCCATATTCCAAGGAACTATATGCCAAGATCAAGAAGACCGGGCGTGGGCCGCTATTCTTGCAGGATCACCATAGCCAGGTTCGCTTTCGGAATATTTGGATCCGAACTTTGTAATGAGGCGCTGCGCGGTGCTTACAGAACAGACGCGCGAGCCGCTGGAGGCATGGATGAAACAACAGGGGTACGACGGTACATCGACTAACAATAAGGGTAGTAAGGCCCTTTAATTAAACATACATTCACTGCAACCTCAGACGATGAACATGAAAACGAAAACTGTAATGACGGCGCTTATGTCCGTCCTGTTGTGCGGCCTCGCCCAGGCTGAGAATAAACCCAATGATCAAGAGCTCAAGCTATGGTATGACAAGCCCGCGGTGAAATGGGAACAAGAGGCCTTGCCATTGGGCAATGGTCGTATTGGTGCCATGTTCTTTGGCGGAGTAGAAAGCGAACAATTCAACATCAATGAAAAGAGCCTCTGGTCAGGCGGACCGGGATCCATGGGAAATTATCACTACGGCAATACTGCGGGCCCAGGGGGGCATGTTGCCAGTCTTGAAGCGGTGCGCAAAAAAATCAACGCCAAAGACTGGGGTGGTGCCAGCGATGGTATGCGCGCAATGCGAGGAACCGAACAAAATATGGGTGCGTACCAGACCCTGGGAAACTTTTACCTCGATTTTGGAGGGGCTGCGCAAGTGACCGTCAGTTCCAAAAATGCTCCAAAGGAGACTGGTGCCATGCTATTGGATAATAATCCAGATACAAAATGGTTTACTGGAGTTGAGAACAATGCACCTTTTTGGGTGCAGGTTAGTTTTGCGCATGCCCAAGCCTTGCCGGAATATTCGTTTACATCCGCGAACGACTCGCCAGACCGGGATCCAGCTAACTGGAAGGTTAAAGCGTCAAATGATGGAAGCAAATGGACTGTTATTGATAGCAGGTCTGGAATAGATTTTCCTCGCAGGAAGCAGAAGCTGTCATTCACGACCTCGAGTAAGAAAGCTTATGTGCACTATCGGTTTGAGATGGAGAATAACAAAGGCACTGAGATGCAGTTGGCTGATATTGGTGGCTTTAAAACGCCTGATAGCGGTAAAGGTGGCATAAGTAATTACCGCAGAGAACTTGATCTCGCACAAGGAACGGGTGGTGTGCGCTATACCAAGGGCGGCATCAACTACAGCCGCGAGTATTTTGTCAGCTATCCTGACAATGTTTTCGTGATCCACTTGAAGGCGGATAAGCCTGGCTCTATTTTCTTTAAAACCCGTTTTGACTTTGCTCACAAGGTAAGCTTTTCGGTCAAAGAGGGTGTGGTCACATTTTCAGGCGCGTTAAAGAACAAGCTCCAGCACGAGACTCAGTATAAAGTGCTGGCTAGCGGTGGAACGACGACCGAACATGGCGAAGGCATCGAGGTGGCAGGTGCTGATTCTGCAACGATCATCCTGACCGCAGGGACTTCTTACGTTGATGTCTACCCGGATTATCAGGGGGAGCATCCACATGATAGAGTGACAAAGACGCTAGCCGCTGCCACTGCAAAAGGTCGCCAATTGCTCAAAGAAACGCACCAGAAAGACTACAAGTCATTGTTTGATCGCGTTCGTCTGAATCTTGATCAAAAAGTGCAGACCAAGCCAACGGATGAGCAGAGAGCATCCTATCGGGGGGATAATCGCGCCCTTGAAAGATTGTTCTTCCAGTACGGTCGATACCTGCTGATCAGCTCATCCCGTAAAGGGACGCTGCCTGCCAATTTGCAGGGTATCTGGAACAATAGTAACAACCCTCCGTGGACTTCCGGCTACTGGTACAATATTAATCTTCAGATGAACTATTGGCCAGCTGAGATGACGAACTTAGGTGAATGTCATCTACCGCTTTTTGATTTTATGAACGCTCAACTTGTACCTGGCAGAAAGACCGCGGCTCAGTTTGGTGCCAAAGGTTTTATCGCGGGGCATGGACAGAGTATTTGGGGTAAGACCGGGCTTAGTGATTATTTTAATGCCTTCTGGGCACCTGCAGGCGCGGCGTGGAATTGTCAGCATGTCTGGCAGCATTACACATTCAACCAAGATAAGAAATTCTTGAAAGAGCTTGGCTACCCGATCATGAAAGAGGCCTGCCTTTTCTGGGTCGATTTTCTGGTAATCGATCCGCAGGATGGCAAGCTCGTTTCCTCGCCGTCATTTTCACCTGAACACGGTAAGCACAGCGCCGGGTCCAGTATGGACCAGCAAATTGTATTTGAGCTGTTTGAAAACACCATCGCAGCAACCGAGGTGTTAGGGGTGGATGCCGACTTTCGTGGCACTCTAAAAGCGAAGTTGGCTAAACTTGATCCCGGACTGAGGGTCGGCCATTGGGGGCAATTGCAAGAGTGGAAAGAAGATTGGGATAACCGAGGTAGTCAACATAGACACGTTTCGCATTTATTCGCATTACATCCTGGCAGACAGATTTCTCCAGCGCTGACACCTAAATATGCAGAGGCAGCAAGAATATCTCTCAAGGCTCGTGGAGATGGCGGAACAGGCTGGAGCAAGGCCTGGAAAATCAATTTCTGGGCCCGGTTGGCTGATGGCGACAGATCACACAGGCTCCTCTCTGAACTGATGAAGCATAGTGTGATGGCCAATTTGTTTGATACGCACCCGCCGTTTCAAATTGATGGTAATTTCGGTGCCACCTCAGGCATAACAGAGATGCTTCTGCAGTCACACATGGGTGAGGTGCACATACTTCCGGCTCTGCCTTCCAAATGGCCCAAAGGCAGTGTGAAGGGCTTGAAAGCTCAGGGCAATTTTGAAGTGGATATAGCATGGGATGAGGGGGAGTTGACTTCTGCGACGGTAAGATCGCTTTCCGGCCTGAAGCCCGTGCTGCGGATAGCGGGTGTTGCCGTCACTGCAGATGATAAAAGAATCACCTGCACGGGGGTGAATTAGCTCTCATTGAGTCGCTCGGGATAAACAAGTAAAAGCACGAATAAAAAAATATATCATGATCACCCCAACAATAAAAACCATCATCACGGTAGCTTTCCTGGCCCTTGCCGCTCAGTTGTCATGCGCGTCAGAGGGGGGTCATAAGCCGAATCTGATCATCATCTTTACCGACGATCAGGGGTATGAAGATCTGGGGTGCTTCGGTTCCCCCAAGATCAAGACTCCCCATATCGACAACATGGCGAAGGAAGGCATGCGCTTTACCGATTTCTACTCGGCCAACTCGGTCTGTTCTCCATCACGCGCAGCCCTTTTGACCGGCTGCTATCCGGATCGTGTCGGCATTCCCCATGTTCTCTTCCCTCGCCACGAAGAAGGCCTTAACCCGGAAGAAACAACGATTGCCGATATGCTCAAAGCCAAAGGCTACGCTACCCAGTGTGTCGGAAAATGGCATATCGGTCACAAACCCGACTTTCTCCCGACCCGTCACGGTTTTGACGCCTACTACGGAATACCCTATAGCAATGATATGGACCTGGATCGTGCCGCCAAATTTGCTGATAATGTGGTCTTTCGTGAAGAGCAGAGCCGAGAAAACCTTAAGACGAAGAAAAACTGGGTGCCGCTAATGCGCAACGAGGAGGTGATTGAATATCCCGTTGACCAGACAACCCTCACTCAGCGTTACACCAAAGAGGCGGTAGCCTTTATCAAAGCGAATAAAGACAAGCCGTTCTTCCTCTACCTTGCTCACACCATGCCCCATATCCCGCTCTTCGCCTCTCCGGCGTTCAAGGGTAAGAGTGCGGGAGGTCCCTATGGTGACACCATCGAGGAGATCGACTGGAGTGTTGGCGAAGTTCTGAAAACGCTCAAGGCTGAAGGCGTGGATCAAAACACCATCGTCATCTTCACCTCAGACAACGGTCCATGGAGCCTTAGTGGTGACCGTGGTGGTAGTGCTTATCCTCTAAGCGGACACAAATTTGGCACGCTCGAAGGCGGGCAAAGAGTCCCCTGTGTGATGCGCTGGCCAGACCGTATCCCGGCAGGAATAATCAGTAAAGAGATCGCTTCCACCATCGATATCTTACCGACCATGGCGCATATTACGGGTTCGGCATTGCCGGAAAAGAAGATCGACGGCAAAAATATCCTTCCGATCATTATGGGTGAGCCGGGTACCAAGAGCCCGCACGATTATTTCTATTACTATAGGAGAGGGATACTGGAAGCCGCCCGTTCGGGCAAATGGAAATTGCGTATCATCAAGGGCAAGCCATCCCTTTACAATCTCGAAGAAGATATCGGCGAAAAGAAAAACAAAGCCGGAGCCTTTCCTGAAATTGTAGAGCGCATTCAAAAAGCGATGATCGATTTCGATGCCGATCTCAAGAGTCAGGCCCGTCCGGCGGGAAGAATCGGTTCTCAAGGGGCTCCGAAAAAAAATAAAACAACCCAGAAAACTGCCGCAACACTCGACTGGGCGAAGGTCAAGACAGGGGACGTGTATGCATCAGGCAGTGCACCCGCAGTCGTGAAAAAAGCCTTCACCATCAGTGGCGAAATGGAAGCTGCTGCCGAGGCCAAGCAAGTTGTTCTGGCCCATGGTGGAACCGCAGTCGGTTACTCTCTCTATCTTGACGGCAAAGAGCTGGTGTTTGCCGTTGCGACAGGCAAGAATCACCTTGAGCGCGT
>Ga0066605_10003273_pt1 | contig 9958 bp, 12 predicted proteins | sample SaaInlLV_DNA_10m_FD_60385 | JGI IMG/M metagenome (GOLD analysis project Ga0066605, IMG submission 60385) | Marine microbial communities from expanding oxygen minimum zones in the Saanich Inlet - SI075_LV_DNA_10m | ecosystem: Environmental > Aquatic > Marine > Unclassified | place: British... | reverse complement strand
ACAGGACCTTCAGATAGATTATCTTCTTCAATCTGTTTTAGAAAGATATCTAAATCATTTTCAGATCTGGTTTGTTCGCTAGTTTGGCTGCAAGAAGTTACAATTGCAGCTATGGCAATTAATAAAAATAATTTTTTCATAGTTTTCCCCGTTAACAAATAATAAAATAGCATAAAAATATACTTAACATGAAGATTTCGACAAACCAATTTAAAAATGGAACAAAACTGCTTATAGACAACGCTCCCTGCTCAATTATTGAGCATGAATTTCATAAGCCTGGTAAAGGTCAGGCAGTTATGAGGGTTAAATATAAAAATCTCCTTACTGGAAACACAAATGACAAAACATTTAAATCAGGAGAGTCTGCTGAAACAGCTGATGTTAATCATAAGGATATGGAGTTTTTGTATAGTGATGGAGATAGCTGGCACTTTATGGACTCTACCACCTTCGAACAAATAGAAATTGGAATAAAGGAAATGGGTGACGCAATAAAATGGTTGGTTGGTCAAGAAACCTGTGAGATTATTTTGTGGGATGATAAGCCTATACTAGTTGATCCTCCGGTAAACGTAGAGCTTAAAATAGTTAAGTCTGAGCCTGGCGTAAAAGGTGATACCGTTTCGGGAGCAACTAAGCCAGCCGAATTAGAGACTGGGGTGACTATACAGGTTCCTTTATTTGTAAATGAAGGAGAAACTGTAAAAGTTGATACACGAGATGAAAGCTATATTGGAAGAGCTAAATAATGATAGGGTCTCTTAATGAAGAAATAGATGGGTTTTTATCATCTCTCGTTGGTCTAGAAGAGACCGCTTTAAACCAGATAAAAGATAGATATTCTTCAACTGTTACAGATGAGCTTTCGAAGGGACATTTAACAACAAATGTTTGTATGATTGCCGCAAGTCAACTAAAAAAAAATCCTAAAGAGTTAGCAGGTGAATTAAAGAAAAAATTAATTGGCTCTGGCAAATTTGAAAACGTAGAAACGGCTGGACCTGGATTTATTAATATCACACTTAAGCGAGAAGACTTTATTTATATAATTGAGAGCATTAATGTTCAAAAATCAAACTTTGGATCTTCAGATCATGGTAAAGGCCAATCAATACAAATTGAATTTGTTTCAGCAAATCCTACAGGCCCGCTTCATGTCGGTCATGGAAGAGGTGCTGCATATGGCGATGCTATTGGAAGAATTCTTAAATCCTCTGGCTACAAAGTCCAGAAAGAATACTATATTAACGATGCAGGGAGACAAATAGACATTCTTACAGCAAGTGTTTTTATTAGAATTTATGAAGAAGAGTTAGAGAGTTATTTTCCAAAAAATGCCTATAAGGGTTCATATATTTCTGATATAGCTCAATTATTTAAAGCAAAGCATAAGACTAACAACCTTATTGATTCAAAAGAATTAATTAAAGATCTTCCGCAAGATGAAGAGAAGGAAATAGATGAATTAATATTAAGAATTAAAAACAAACAAAATAGAATTTGGATAGATATTAAATCATTTGCTCTAAGTGAAGTTTTACAAACGATCAGGACTGATCTTGAAAACTTTAATGTATCTTTTGATAACTGGTTTAGTGAATCAAGTCTCGGTGATTTAAGAAATGACGATTCAAAAATATCATTAGCAATTAAATTATTAGAAAGTAAAGGTCTTGCTTATGAAGAAAATGGAGCAATTTGGCTAAATACAATAGATTCGGGTGATGATAAAAATAGAGTACTTATAAGAGATGACGGAAGGGCTACATATTTTGCATCTGATGTTGCATATCACAAAGATAAAATAGATAGAGGGTTTAATAAATTAATTAATGTTTGGGGCGCCGATCATCACGGATATATAAAAAGGATAGAAGCCTCTATAAGGGGCCTGGGTTTTGATGAGGAGAAGCTTGATGTCCAATTGGTTCAATTTGCAAACCTATATAAAGATGGCAATAAGGTTAAAATGTCTACAAGATCTGGTGAGTTCTTTTCATTATCAGATCTAATAGATGAAATTGGTACAGACGCTGCGAGATTCTATTATCTTTCAAAGCAAGCTGATCAGCACTTAGATTTTGACCTAAATCTTGCAAAAGCTGATAGCAAAGAAAATATGTTTTATTACATTCAGTATGCTCATGCCAGAATATGTTCGCTTCAAAAAAAATATATGAATGAAAATTCATCAATGCCTATGATGGCAGATACCATAGCCAACGGATCATATAAAAATTGTGACAAATTAATACATGCGATGAGCAAATATCCAAATGTTGTATCAAGAGCGTCATCCTCTCTCCAACCCCATTTAATCATATTTTATTTAAAAGATTTTGCTCACTCTTTTCACAGTTTTTATAATGACAACCAAGTATTAACTGAGTCAAAAGATAATATTGAAGCTATTATCTTCTGTCTTAATGCAGCTAAAATAGTTTTATCTAATGGGCTTGGTTTGCTAGGTATTAAGCCAATAGAAAAAATGTAAAATTTATGAGAGATTATGCCAAAAGGAACTCATCCAAAAGAAATCATATAAAAACTAAAAAGACTGTATTCAGATCAAAGAAAAAAAATACCTCGGTTGTATCTAGTAGCTTATTAATGGGAATTATTTTTATGGCGATAACTCTTGCTGTAATCTCATTTATGTATTTTAAAACTGATATTAAGACTATTGAGCCAAGAGAAAATTTAAACAATATAACTATAGACTTCCCAACATCTCTTATAGAAAATTCTATTCTTATTGACTCTTCGGACGAAGCAAGTTTTATGTCTTGTGAATACTTTGTACAAATTGGAGCATACGGTAATAAAAAATATGCTTATGAGGCACAAGAAATACTTAGTAATATTGAGCTAATATCAATTAATGAAATATATAGCGCTTCAAATCCTGGGAAATTGCTTTTTAGCGTTTTAAGTGGGCCATATGAAAATAGATCTGCAGCAAATAATGCTAAAGAACAAATAACAAAAAATGGCTTTGATCCTCGTCTAAGAACATTATGCAAAAAGAATTAAGATCACGGATTGATAGCATTCAATTAAGAATTGATGAAGCTTCTAAAAAAATACTAAAAGAATCTAATGAAATATCTTTGATTGCAGTATCAAAGAGAAAGAGCATTGAGCATATTCAACATGCGTATGAAATAGGAATAAGGAACTTTGGTGAAAATTATGCTCAAGAATTAGAAGAAAAAGTAAAACAGCTAAGTTATAAAGAAATTGTTTGGCATTTTATTGGCCCCCTTCAGTCTAATAAAGCAAAAAGCATCGCTACAAACGCTGACTGGATTCATTCTTTGGATAGAGAAAAAATAGTGAATAAAATTAATTCTGAATGTGGGAATGTAAACAAAAAAATAAATGGATGCATACAAATCAATATTTCAGGAGAAACATCTAAATCTGGATTAAAGCCAGAAGAATTGCTCGACTTTGCAGATCATATTAAGTTGCTGGAAAATATTAATTTAAAGGGCATAATGGTTCTCCCAAGCCTTACAGGAGATGTTGAAGAGCAGATGATTAATTCAAAAAAATTACATAATAAATTGATAGAATCTCATCCAGAAGCTACATATTTATCAATGGGTACTACCAATGACTTTGAGTCTGCAATAAAATTTGGGTCTAATATGGTAAGAATTGGGGAGCTAATTTTTGGTAAAAGATAATGAAAAGAGTAGTATTTGTAGGAGCAGGAAATATATCTCAAGCTATTATTGAGGGCTTAATTGAAGGCGGGCATAGTAGAAAAAATCTACTTTATATTGATAGAAATAAATCTAATTCTGCCAGGCTAGAAAAGCTAAAAATTAAAAAATACTCAATTAATAGCATACAATCATCTGATATTTTTATATTAGCAGTTAAGCCCAAGGATGCTTTAAGTGCATATACAGAAATATGCTCATTGATTAAAAAACCTAAAATTATTTCTTTAGTTGCTGGAATTAAATCAAAAAAATACCTTTCTCAATTTGCGAATGTTGAGCTAATGAGAGTGATGCCCAATACATCATCTAGGTTTCAAAAAGGAATCACTGCTTTGTTTAATATTTCAGCATCAAAAGTTACTCAAAGTGAAATCGCCCTTCTTTTCAAAAAAGTTGGAATGGTTTTACACATACACAAAGAATCTCATCTAGATGATTTCACTGGCCTTGTTGGAAGTGGTCCTGCATACTTTTTCTATCTGCTTCAGGTTTACGAGAAACGTATAATGAAAATTTGTAATGGAGATCTTAAAAAAAAGAATCTTATTATAAGCAATCTTCTGGAGGGCGTCTCTAAGTCAATCGGTAGTGGAGAAACAACAGATGCTTTAATTAAGGCTGTAGCTTCAAAAAAAGGTACCACGGAAGCAGGCATCAAGAGCTTTAAAACCTCTGGATTATCTAAGAGTTTTGATAAAGGTATTGCTGCAGCAATAAAAAGATCTAAAGAAATTTCTAGTGAGTTTTAATATGAATGAGATAATAAGTTTATGTCTTGGCGTCTTGAGTTATTTTTTTATAATAATGTTTGTATTCTATACTCTGAAAGTTGACTACTATAATCCAGTTGTAAAAGCCTTTGTTAATTTTTACAGCCCAATAAGTAAAATATCTATTTTCTCTAATCAAGTTTATACAATTTTTTTATTAGCAGTTTTGTTAAAGTTTTCTGGATATTATCTTCTGTATTCCAGCCAATATGATGAATATGTTCTTGGTATAATTTCAGTAATTGAAACTTTAAATACAACCTTAACAGTATTCTTCTTTTGTATAATTGGCTCAGTAATCTTAAGCTGGATTGCGCCTGGAAATCCTCACCCATTATTAAAATTAGTTGAAGAGGTATCTACTAAACTTTTAGCGCCAATTAGAAAATTTATACCATCGATGGGCGGCATAGATATCTCGCCTATATTTGCTTTGATTTTTATTAGGCAAGTAGAAATTCTTCTTGCAAGTATAATAAGATCAGTCATATGAAAACGAGCAGCAGCCTAATTAAATTTGATAACGGCATTGATTTAGAGTGTGGGGTAAGACTTGATTCATTTGAATTGATGGTTGAGACCTATGGTGAGCTTAACGAAAATAAATCCAACGGAATTCTTGTATGTCATGCCTTTTCAGGCAATCATCATGCTGCTGGCGTTTCAGAAGACAAAAAAGACATAGGATGGTGGGATAACATTATCGGTCCAGATAAAGCAGTCGATACTAATAAGTATTTTGTAGTCTGCTCCAATAACCTAGGGGGTTGTTCTGGTTCTTCGGGACCACTAAGCACAAATCCTTTAAGCAAAAAACCATATGGTAAAGATTTTCCTTCTGTAAGCGTTGTTGACTGGGTTAATTCTCAAAAACAATTATCCGATTATTTTGGAATAAAAAAATGGCACATTGTGCTTGGAGGCAGCTTGGGAGGTATGCAGGCACTTCAATGGTCGATCTCATTTCCGGAAAGTTTAAATAAAGCTGGAATATTTGCTGCTGCTGCTAAATCTAGCACTCAGAATATTGCCATGAATGAAGTTGGTCGCGAAGCAATTAGAAAAGATAAGAATTTTATTGATGGGGATTATTTGCTTCATGACGTAAAACCTAAAAACGGCCTTAAAACTGCTCGAATGCTAGGACATATAACCTATTCATCTGAAGCCATCATGGATGAAAAGTTTGGAAGAAATTTCCAAGATATTAAATCTAAGATAGATAGAGATGTGGATTACCAAGTTGAAAATTACTTACAATACAAAGGAGAAAAATTTTCAGACATTTTTGATGCTAACAGCTATATTCTTATGACAAAGGCGATGGATGGATATGATGCTTCTTATCCAGCCGATGGAGATCTTGAACAAGCTTTGTCCCTTGTAAAAGCTAAACTTTTACTTGTTGGTTTTGATAGCGACTGGCTCTACCCACCCAAACGCAGCAAAGAAATCCAATTGGCAGCTATGAATGTTAATGTGGCTTGCTCCTGCGTGATTCTTGAAGGAAGACAGGGTCACGATAGTTTTCTTTTTGCTTCAGATAGATATGTAAATATATTAAAGGCTTTTATAGAGGCAGAATGAATAATCAAAAAGCAAATATAATAAAAAACTGGATTCCGAACGAAAGCAAGGTTATTGATTTTGGCTGTGGCGACGGCTCTCTTCTTAAAAATTTAATTGATCAGAAAGGTGTTCGTGGTTACGGAGTAGAAATAGATCATGCAAAGATTCAAGAATGTGTTCATAAAGGTATATCTATTATTGAGAAAGATATTGATGAGGGCATAGAAGATTTTAAATCCTCTAATTTTGATGTGGCGATTATGGTTAGCTCAATTCAATGTCTTAAAGAGCCCCATATAGCTCTTAGAAAAATGCTTAATCTTTCCAAGCAATGCATTGTTACATTGCCAAACCTAGGATTCTGGAAGTGCAGGATAGATCTTGCATTAGGAAAAATGCCTGTTACACCAAACCTTCCATCAAGTTGGTACGAAACAAAAAACTTACACTTATGCACTATTAAAGATTTTGAAGGGTTGTGTGAAAGTGAAGGGTTTTTGATTAACGAAAGATTTTATTTAAATGATAAAGGAGGCAAGAATATTCTCTCTTCGGCCATGCCTAACACTTTCGCCTCTGAAGGAGTTTATCTGCTTGCTAGAAAATAAAAAAATCCTTTTAGCCTCATCCAATAAAGGAAAGATTAGAGAATTTAAAAAAATTTTTGATAAATATGAACTAGTATCTCAAGAAGAACTTGGTATTGAAGATGCTGTTGAGGATGGGATGAGCTTTTTTGAAAATGCCCTAAAAAAAGCAAGGAATGCATCAAAAGAATCACAAATTTTTACAATAGCTGATGATTCTGGAATAGTTGTTCCAGAATTAAACTATGAACCAGGTATCTTTTCAGCAAGGTATGCTGGTGAAAATGCTTCCGATAAAGATAATCGAGATAAAATTATTTCAGAAATAAAGAGACTAAAGAAAGTTTCTCTTAATGCATATTATGTATGCGTCCTTGTCGGAGTTAGATCCTATTCAGACCCCGTTCCCCTTTACGCATATGGAGAAATTCATGGAAAGGTCTCGCTAAAAAGTTCAGGCGAGGGTGGTTTTGGTTACGATAAGATTTTTTATCCAAATAACTATGCTGTCTCTATGGCATCAATGGATTCAGAAATTAAAAATACCATTAGCCATAGAGCTATAGCTGCAAAATCATTTTTAAATGAGCTTGAAAAAATTTACTCCTAATAAGATACCAATATCTTTGTATATACATCTGCCATGGTGTGAAAAAAAATGCCCGTATTGTGATTTTAATATAAGTATTAATAGGTCACAGGGTGATGAATATCGATTGATGAATGCTATTTTTTATGACCTAAAACTTTCAAGAAAATATATCAATAAAAGAAAGTTTTCTTCAATATATTTTGGTGGTGGCACTCCATCTCTAGTGTCTTCAAGAATTATTAACAGCATTATTAATAAGCTAAGAGAAATGCAAGTTGTGCAAGAAGATTGTGAGATTAATTTTGAACTTAACCCCAAAGAGGTTACAAAAGATTATCTAACTAAAATTATTGATTCGGGTATCAACAGAGTTTCTCTTGGTATTCAAAGTTTTGATCAGTCAACATTAAATAGCCTTGAAAGAAATCATACCTCGCATGATAGTTTGCAGGCGTTGGAGGTCTTGTCTGGATTTAAAGACATAGAAACATCTATTGATTTAATATATGGCATTATGGATCAATCACTGCCTTCATTTAGGTCGGATATTGAAACATTCTGCTTATATAAAATTAATCATTTATCTTTGTATCAACTAACTATCGAGCCCAATACAATCTTCTATAAAAAGGAACTTAAAATACCAAATGACGCTATTATTGAATCAATGGAGTCTATGGCTGCTGAGATTCTTAATAAAAATAATATCTATCAATATGAAGTCTCTTCGTGGTCTAGAGATAATAGATATAGCAAACATAATATGAATTACTGGATGTATGGTGACTACTTGGGCGTTGGTCCTGGAGCTCATAGCAAAATAACAACTGAAGAGTCCATAGAAAGAATGGTTAAACTAAAAAAAGTTAACTCTTACATTGAAGATCCTAATAAATCATCAACTACTAAAATTGATAGCTTTTCATATGATCTTGATCTTGCTATGAATCTTTTAAGAATAAAAAATGGAGTCTCTTTTGATGAGCTAAAAAATAGGAATATACATATAACTAATTCATTTAAAGAAAAAATTCTTCAAGGTATTGATAGGGGCTTGCTTGAAAAAAATACTTTAAAAGCTACTCCAAAAGGTTATAAATTTCTAAACGATACTGTGAACATATTTAGCTAATTTTTTGAAGAGGAAAAGGATATATTTTTCTACCTTCTTTTACTGCTCTTTGTTGAAACTTGGTTAAATCAGCTTCTTTGTATATTGAATTTTTTAATCTAAGAAAACCTTTATTTTGATTTATTGCCTCCTCAATTGATTCGGAATAGTTTTCCCAGTCTGTAGACATGAACAAATGTCCGCCATCTTTAATAGTCCTATGCATTAGATGTAAAAAATCATTATTAAGCATTCTTCTTTTGTGGTGTTTTAATTTTGGCCATGGGTCTGGGCAAATAATAACCACATGATCGAATATGGGCTCGGTGATTTCATCAAGTATTAGTCTTATGTCACCGGTCATGATCTTTACGTTATCTAAATCATTACTAATAATATCTCCAAGCAACTGACCTATTCCGGACACATATACTTCAGAACCAATGTAAAGGTTTTCTGGATTGTTTTTAGCAAATTTAAAAATATTTTCTCCATTACCAAAACCTATTTCTAAAATTATTTTTTTAAAATTAGTCTTAGCTGCTAGGATTTCTGAATAAGAAGATATTTGATATTTTGAAAGACTTAAAAGGTTTTTCTCTTGGCTTTTTGTCAAACGGCCTTTTCTTTGAACAAATGAAGGTAAGAATTTATGACGCATGGTCTAGATTGAAAATTTTTATGCAGCACTTACCATCAAGGCTTTTAATTTTTTTAAAGCTCCATTCTCAATCTGTCTAATTCTCTCAGCAGAAACACCATATTCGTCAGCAAGATCATGAAGAGTTGCTTTTTCATCTGCTAAATATCTTCTCTGAAGAATATCTTTACTTCTGTCATCAAGCATTTTTAATGCCAGAGATAAATCGCTGTGATTGAGGTCATCTGCCTCAGCCTTCGCGACTATAATTTCAGGATCATATGTATGATCTTCGATATATTGAGATGGTGACATGATTTCATCATCATTTTCAGATATAACCGGAGCATCAAAGGATGCATCATTAGATGAAAGTCTATTTTCCATATGAAGCACATCTTTGACTTCAACATTTAAATCTTTGGCTATTTTTTCAGCCTCTTCTTTTGTTAGCCACTCTAAGCTTTTTTTCTTGCTTCTTAGATTAAAAAATAATTTTCTCTGAGCTTTGGTTGTGGCAATCTTAACCAGTCTCCAGTTTTTAAGTATATATTCATGAATTTCAGCTTTAATCCAATGCACAGCAAAAGATACAACTTTTACACCCCTGTGCGGGTCATATTTATCTACAGCTTTCATTAGGCCAACATTACCCTCTTGAATAATATCAGCCAAAGGCAAGCCATAGCCCTGATAAGATCTAGCAATATGCACCACAAACCTAAGATGATGGATAACCAGTTGTCTTGCAGCATCAAGATCATCTTCTTCGTATAGCTTTATAGCTAATTCCTGCTCTTGTTCTTTAGTCAATATAGGAATTGAATGCACAGAAGCTAAATAAGATTCGATATCCTTACCCGGACTATTTAACTGAGATGGTTGTAGCTGTGTTCCCATATTTATTATAAATTTTATTTATAATTAATTATATTATTAATTAATGTTATAA
>Ga0066605_10003270_pt1 | contig 9959 bp, 9 predicted proteins | sample SaaInlLV_DNA_10m_FD_60385 | JGI IMG/M metagenome (GOLD analysis project Ga0066605, IMG submission 60385) | Marine microbial communities from expanding oxygen minimum zones in the Saanich Inlet - SI075_LV_DNA_10m | ecosystem: Environmental > Aquatic > Marine > Unclassified | place: British... | reverse complement strand
TTTACAACCATAGGCGCAGCCGACCTGAATCGACACACATACAGTCTTGCGAGAATTCTCCTGTCCCACTCCTGTCTGTGGCGCACGGATCAGCACCGTCTCGATCAAGGATTTGTCTTCCAGCTCCAGCAATAGCTTCTGAGTGACATCGTCCGAGCGCTTATTAATCAACGATGAGGTCGGATATAAGATATAGTTATCATCCAACCACGTGCGAAAGGCTTTCGGCAAGTTGCTCATCGCGTCCCACTGATCCACGCGCTTCTTGTAGAGCCACTCCATCACCTGCTTCGCACGAAAGCTCGGAAAGCCCGCCGCTTCGACGCTCTCTTTGAGGCTTTCTAGAGTTTCGCCAAATAGGCTCGGTTTTGCAGGTGTAAATTTCACGAGGGCGAAGGTGCACGGATTCCTAAGAATCTCCAACGAAATCTGACCACTCAGGCTTCGGGATTGCAAAAATGAAAAAAAATTGCATAATAAGTGAACGCATGAGCATCTTATATCGAACACACCGCCGCATCAAAGACATGGTCGCCAGCGAGCGACCACAAGAGCGGCTGGCCACGCACGGTGCCAGAGCACTCAGTGACAGTGAAATCCTCGCAATGATTTTACGCAGTGGTCCGGCCGGCATTGATGTGCTCACCATGTCTAGCGACTTACTCACGACCGCAGGCTCACTCACCCAGCTATTGCGCTGGACGGCCGTCGACTTCAGGAAGATCAAGGGAATCGGCACCGTTAAGTCACTTCAATTGATGGCAGTCATGGATTTCGCTCGCCGTGTTCTGCAAGAAGACGATGCGGTCGAAACAATCTTCGATACACCCGAAGTTGTGGCAAACCACTTTCGCACTCTGATCGCAGGCGAAGAGGTCGAGCATTTTTGGACACTCTGCCTCGATCGTAAAAATCGCCTAATTAAGCGTATCGAAGTGAGCGTGGGAACGGCGTCATCGTGTCTCGTGCACCCTAGGGAAGTATTCAAGCAAGCAATCAAGCTTAGCGCCTCGGCCATCCTCGTCGCTCACAACCATCCAAGCGGTGACCCCGCTCCTAGCCGTGCCGACATACAAGTAACTCGCCAACTACGTGAGGCCGCCAAGGTCATTGGCATCGACCTAATCGACCATATTATACTAGGTCAAAAGAGCAAAGATCCGCAAGGCCTCGGTCTCTACAGCTTCAACGAAGCAGGTTTGATCTAGCTAAAAACCTCGGGCTTTTGCACCGCCCAGAAACGGCAATCGTCGGAGAAGGCTGCCACTTCTGGTGACTCGTGCGCTAGTTGGGAACGCATTACAGTGGCCTCGACTCGAAAACCGACCCGCACAAGCACCGCCTCCATTTCCTGCACGGAGGGCACATGCATGTAGTGATCACCATCATCTGTGGCTTCCGTGCGATCACCGAAATCATCCAAGTCCGCCGACTGCTTAGCCTCTTCCCACCGCCGCTGTTCTTGAATCCAGTAGCTGCGGTGCGGTGAACGATCACGATCATGCGAGGTAAACACAAACCAAGCGCCTGGCCGAATTACTCGGTAGATTTCACTCAGTGCCTGCTCACGTTGAGCGGCCTGCGGAATCTGCATCAGCCCGTTAAATCCAAAAATAGCACCATCAAAGGCGTTATCATCAAATTCCAAATTCGTGGCATCGCAGACACGCAACGGGATATTGTATTCCAACAAGGTGGATAGATGGCGCGCTCGCTTAATCATCTCACGGGAATAATCGGTCGCCATGATATTGATGTAGCCCAACTCATGCAACCCAAGGGCAATACGCCCGACACCACAGCCTAGCTCGAGCAAGGAATCGCTGGGTTCGAAGACGCGAGTCAATATTTTTTCTTCAGATTGCCACAGGCCCAAACGTTCAGCTGCCTTTGCGTAGTGTTCCACTACAGGTTCAGAATCAAAATATTTGAGCACAGTTTCGCGATCCATCGACAAAACAAACGACGCACAAGCACCCCTTGGCAATTCTTATCTAGCGCACGGCCTTCTAAATGCTCATATTTAGCGTTATCTCGTCTTGCCACTGAGACCGTCATCTTCAAAGTCTATATTACTATAAGACATGTTCGCTTTACTCAAAACGCTTACTCTACTGATCATTGCCACCGCATTGGCCCTCACGGCGCTGCTGGTGCCAACACAGATACGCTCGGTTGATCCGAGCGTGGTCGAGTTAGCGGGTGTTAACAATAGTTCAGTTGAAGACAAGATTTGGGAGGAAATCAACGCCGCCTATGTCGGGCCAGCGCAACGATTCGCAGTAGCCACAGGCAGTCAAGACCCAGCCCAACAGAAGCAGATTCAACTGCTTTTAGACAAAAACCCGAACTTTGCCAGTAGCGGCGGGCCTGACCGCGACTTTGAAGATTTACTCAAACGCAGCGTCACTCAGCGTAAAAGTCGGGCCGTCATCCCCCAATTACTACCGCGCAGCGAACGCGCCTCACTCACTGAATCACTCACCACTTCGCGTAATCGCAACGTTACCGCTCTTTTAAGTATTCGCGATATTGCAGGCCTATCACGCCTTCACCCTGCGAGTCACGCAGCTGGAGCTCCATATGATGCTGGCGTGCTCACACTCGCCCTACTCATCGAAGGCGGGCATTTTCAACCCAGCCTCGCCCAACAAATTGGTAATCTGGCAACTTTGGCCGCAGGCTATAACGCAGAAGCCACCATCGCCTGCGAAGATCTAATCATCGGCACCCTCTCGCTTGGTCGTCAACTCGACTACATCTCATTAGTCAGTCTTGCAGAATTGACCGAAACACTCGGCAATTGGTCGCAAATGGCAGCCCTCTTTCGCGCGCAGCCAGATCGAATTGCCGAAAACTATACCGCACTGCGATTCTCAGAAGCTCCCGACGCGCTTTATCCCTACCTCGCCGAGCAAACCGAAACTGGCAATCAAGATCTGGACTTCGCACTGCGTCATGGCCCGGGCGCCGTGAGCTACTTAATCAACTCCGAGCAGCCAATCTACCGGCCCAGCTCCCTTCCCGGCACTGTCCAAAGCTTTCTGGCGCCCTTCCGTCCGCAGAGTTTCGTCAAGATCACACTGCGTAACAACACACTCGGACAAGCCCTCAAATTTGCTCTGCTCTTTCTCGCTGGTTTAGCGTTCGCTTTCGCCATGGGCAGTGCATGGCGCAGCAGTTTGGGCAATACAAGCACAGTATCGCGCAGCAACCCGACGGTCATGGCACGTGATGTACTCATTAGCTTTGTCGTCGTGCTGACCATTTGGACCTTCTTCGAACCCGATATCCTTAAATCTCAAGAATCTATTTCAGACACAGGGCCACGCTTCGAATTTGCCGTCGCTGACACCCTTCAATCAATCAAATCACCCGTCAAAGCCATGCAAGAGATCAACCAAGTCACACTCCTAGTCCTAGCGCTGTTCTTTATTATACAGCTCGTGATCTACTCGTTCTGCCTAATCAAGATCAAAGAAGTCAGCAAGCAAGCACTCAGCTCAGACATGAAGCTGAAGCTACTCGAAAACGAAGAGAACTTGTTCGACTTCGGCCTCTACGTCGGTCTCGGCGGCACCGTACTTTCCTTGATCCTCGTCGCAGTCGGCATTGTCGAAGCCAGCCTCATGGCTGCCTATGCGTCCACCTTGTTCGGAATCCTCTTCACAGCGATCCTTAAGGTGATGCATTTACGTCCCTACCGCCGTCAACTGATTCTTAGTGCTGGCGACGCTTAAACGCCATCCACTTAAACAACAAAAGCGAACTGTATCGGTATGAAGGTCGCTACACTCTCACGTCGCTACCTGTGATTTCCTACGTTTCAATTTTACGACTCAGCCTACTATGAACAAAACCTTGATGCTAGTCATTTGTGACTTCCTCCTCCTGAGTATGTTGGCACTTGCACGCTTCGATCCGCCCGAAGAGCGCCCGGATGTGACACTCGATGCCACCGCCGCCTCCGCGACCGCAGAGGCCGAACTGATTAGCCTGCTCGAAGAGTCCCTACAGTCGGAACTCGAGTCCCGCTCAGGCCTGAGCAAAGATCTCAGTGAAACACGACAAAACCTAGAAAAACAGGCGCTCAATCTCGCCCAACGCGAAGCCGCACTCATGGCAACTCAGAAAAGCTTACAAGAAAAAGCAGCTGAAGCCGCACAACTCACCGTCGCCAAAGCGAGCATTGAAGCCGATCAAGCCAAGCTAACTGAAGAAAAATCCCAAGTCGAAGCAGATCGCCAAGTCCTGGCTCTAAAATTTGAAGCCACTCGCGCCGAGCTCGAGAGCGCTCAGACTGAGCGTATCGAACTCACTCAGACTCTCGGCCAACTCAAACAAGAAACGTCCCTCTCTAAAGAACGGCTCACGCAAGCAGAGAAAGATCTAACTACCCGCGAAGTGGCCCTCGCTCAACGTGAAGCCGAGCTCAAAGCTGCTCAAGCCGAGACCAAAAAGCTCAATCAAGAGCGGGAGGCACTAAACAACCAACTCGCAATTGCCAAGGCCGAGCGCAGCCTACTGGAGCAAAACCTAATTAGGGAGAAACAAGATAAAGCACAGGCACAGGCACATGCGTCACGGCTCACTGAAAACGTATCCCAACTTGGGCAAGGCGTCTCCGAATTGGCTCAGAGCTCCGAAGATATCATTCAAGAGATGGATGCGAGCCGGCCACGCACGATGAGTGAAATCTTCACACGCTTTCAAAACAACCGTGCTACGATTCACTTTACCTCTTTAGAAAAGCCGCGTATTGGCAGCCCTACGACACAACACTACGAAAGTAAAAGTATCCTAATTGAGGATACTGAAGGCACTTACCTCGTCACACATACTGCGGACACACCTTTTGCCTTCTTCAAGAATCCAGACAGCCTCCTCAGCGTGCAACTAGAAGTCACACTTGCGGGCCGCACTTCCGCGATCAATCAAATCGCTTTCCTCAGCGCCGATCCTCGACTGATCTACATCCCTCTGCCGAAACGCACCGTCGAGGCTTCCGGCCTGGAAACCTTCGAACTCGCGCTTCAACCAGAACGCTGGGAGGAAGCCGTCCTGGTTAAAAACGATGAGAGTAACTTTGGCCGCACGGGCTTTCGTCGGCTCACCAGCAGCGAGCGCTTCCTAAAGATAGAGCGCCCGGCTCTCGGCGAACTGTTTGCCGACTTCGCCTCCTCACGCGGCGATCTGGCCTTCAGCAAAAACAGTCAATTCATCGGCGTACTAACCGACTCGAAACACGCTGTCGTAATCGACGCGTTTCTCGCCAGCGGCATCGGCAATCTTGGCTCCAGCTTCAACAAAGCAGAGAGCGCCGCGACCATGCGACGCTTAAAAGACCGCGTCCGCAAGCTACCAAATGAGGTGCAGTAGTTGGTGGTTGAATGTAGTTCGCAACTTCGCTCAATGAACAAAACGATCAAGAGTATAGTCGTCTTAGTACTCACGGCTATCATCACAGTTGGCGCTTTTTTCATGATTGGGCCGCAGATCATGATCATCGTTCCGATGTTTTTCGTGGCAGGAATTGTCTTTGCGTTCCGGCGCTCCTCTCTGTCATTGATTTGCTTTGGCTACCTATTCACCTTTGGCCTGGTCTCAGCATACGTCGGTTACTTAGAGATCACCGACTACCAGCGCACTTCTCCCTTTGTAGTTTCAATGGTCCTTGGCCTTATAGGCGTCGGCCTGATTGCTGCTGGCCTGTGGCAGGCACTGCGCGGTCGGACAATCAAAACAGCAAACAGAATGCCTGAACAAGGCAGTAGCACCAACGATCCATCAAACCCTAGCCCTTTACACCGCTAGCGAGCACCGTCTGAAAATTCGGCGCTTCGGCTTCTTGAGCGACGACGTTGACTTCGATCTGACGGAAGCCGGCCTCTTTTAAAAACTGATAGAGTTTGTTCTCTGAAAATCCGAGCCAAACGTCGGCATACAGCTCGTGCGCCTTTTCGAACTGGTGCTCCAAGAGGTCGATAATGATTAGTTTACCCCCAGGCTTGAGAATACGGAAGGCTTCTTGAATCCCTTTCAGTGGATGTTGCGCGTGGTGCAGTGCCTGACTGAGCAAGGCTAAATCAAACACGTCATCCTTGAGTGGCACCGCTTCGATGTCGCCCAGTTGATAGCTTAGATTTGTAAAGCCATTTTTCTTCGCCAGCTCGCTGCCGAACTCAACCATCTTTGGAGAGTTATCGACACACACAATTTCTTCGGCGCGGCGTGCCAGTAATTGAGAGAGCAACCCCTCACCTGCCCCTAAATCTACAATCTTAATTTTCGGCGTTAAATGCAGCAAGAAATGGCCAATCGCTTCCCAGCTACGGCCTGGACAATAATTTTTACCCAATCTCCCAGCTACCGAATTAAAATATTGCTCCGACTGCTGCTTACGCTTCTCCAAGATGCGCATCAGATTGGCAGTGTCCTCGCCGATCTGCGTGGTGCCCTCAACCGCTGCACAGGCAGCCTGCAACAACCCTGCTCCTTTTGCATCAAAGACACTTAATGCGTAAAATGTCTTTTTCCCCTCTCGGCGATCATGCACCAACTCGCCCTGCCTAAGAAGCCCGAGGTGGGAAGAAATGCGCGACTGCCCCATGTCTAATACGTCTTGGAGTTCGGCGACCGATAGTTCCTCTTTCGCCAATAATGAGAGGATACGCACCCGTGTCGAGTCCGCCAATAGTTTTAATATTTCCCAAGAGTCCGCCATAGATGAGAACGTTCATACTATAAACTTCGCTTTAATAGCGAGTTGATATTTCATCACAGCCAACTGTATCAGATCCTTGACTATGCTTGTGCAGCTTTAGCCAGTGCTTTCTTAACCTGCGTAGTAATTGCGCTCCAGTCCTTGTTGGCGACCTGCGCCTTCGTGGCCAGCCATGATCCACCGATTGCAAAGACTTCTGGTATCGAGAGATACTCATTCATGTTGTCGATCGAAACACCACCGGTTGGGCAGAATTTCACATCCAGATTCGCATATGGAGCCGCCATTGCTTTGAGCAGATTTGGGCCACCCGCAGAGCCTGCAGGAAAAAATTTGAGGTACTTACAACCCGCTTTGATCGCCACCTGGATGTCAGACGGCGTCATGATGCCCGGAATGAATGGAATGTCGCGCTCTTTGAAATATGCGACCATCTCTGGGTCAGTGCCTGGGGCAAGGCCGAACTTACTGCCCGAATCAATCGCAATTTTAGCCTGCTCCAGCGTAACCACCGTACCCGCTCCAACGAGCATTTCAGGAAATGCATTGGCAATGGACTCGATAGCACCTGCCGCAGCGGCAGTGCGGAACGTAACTTCGATAATATTGAGTCCGCCTTCGAGGAGTGCCTTGGCGAGTGGCTTCGCATCCGCAACATCGTCGATAACGATGACTGGAATGACGGGAAATTGGTCGAGTACTAACATAATTTAAATAAGTTTAATTGTTTTCGGTTGTTGGCTTTTTATTTTGAACTGGGAACTGGAAAACTAACCAGCTTCGATTCTAGCGATCAACACGAGCACCGCCGCCGGCTTTGATCTTTTTCACTTCTTTAAGCGAAGCCATAGTGGTGTCACCTGGAGTCGTCATCGCCAGTGCGCCGTGGACGCAACCATAGTCGACTGCTTCCTGTGGATCGTTCTCGGTCAGGAAACCGTAGATGAGGCCCGAAGCAAAACTATCACCACCGCCGACGCGGTCGAGAATCTCGAGGCCCGGAAATTTGATAGATTCGTAGAACTCACCGTCGTGCCAAGCCATCGCCGCCCAGTCATTGACGGTCGCAGTCTTCACGGCCCGCAGTGTTGTGGCAGTCGCCTTGAAGTTAGGAAATTCCTTGGTAGCGGTAACGATCATTTTCTTAAACGCTTCAACCGGGATATGTGAGATGTTCTCATCGACCCCCTCGACTTCGAAGCCGAGACAGGCAGTGAAGTCTTCTTCGTTACCGACCATTACATCGACATACTTGGCAATCTCCCGGTTCACTTCTTGGCACTTTGCCAGGCCCCCAAAATCCTTCCACAGCGACGGACGGTAGTTCAAATCGTAGCTGACGATGGTGCCGTGCTTCTTCGCGCATTTGACTGCTTCGAGCACAACATCCGGAGTAGTTTCGCTCAGAGCAGCGTAGATCCCGCCAGTGTGGAACCATTGCACGCCGCGCTTGCCGAAGATGTCTTCCCAGTCGATGTCGCCGTCCTTGAGCTGGCTCGCTGCGGTATTGCCGCGATCCGGGCAACCAACTGCTCCGCGAATACCGAAGCCACGCTCGGTAAAGTTCAGACCGTTGCGGACGGTGCGCCCGATGCCGTCGTAGTCCACCCATTTGATAAGGGCTGTATCCACCCCACCCTGCAGCATGAAGTCTTCGACTAAGCGGCCGACTGGATTATCAGCAAATGCGGTCACCACGCCTGTCTTTAGGCCGAAGCAACGACGTAGTCCGCGAGCGACGTTATATTCGCCGCCGCCTTCCCATGCAGTAAATTGACGAGCGGTATGCGCACGGCCTTCGCCGGGGTCGAGTCGGAGCATCACCTCTCCAAGCGAGATGCATGCGTATTCACAAGAGTCGGAAGATTTGATGTCGATAGCCATGAAGAGTTTGTATTTGTGGGTTTTCTGTTAGTCTGATAATTGAGTATGCAAACAAATTTGCTGCGTCTTAGGTTGTGAATATTAGCGATATTTAGCGTATATTATAATTGCATAATTTTGATATATTTAGCATATATGCGCAAATGCTGCGGGTAAAACATGTTTTGATGGTCCTTGGGAGCTATGACCAGTCTGCACATGAGGGCATTGCGCAATATGCCGGGCAGCATGGTTGGCACTTAAATGTCAGTATCCTCAAAGACTTTCAGCTACCCGAACACTGGCAAGGCGACGGCATTATTACATCATTGAATAATAATCGGACCTTAGAGGAGTTTGTGTTGCAGGCGAAAGTGCCGACTGTGGATCTATCGATTTGGCGTGAGGACATCGACTTGCCTCGGGTGGCAGCAGATAACCCTGCACTAGGTCGAGCCGGTGCCGAGCACTTTTTAAGCATGGGGCATCGCCATTGTGCGTGGTTTGCACTGGCCAGCAATCCGGTCAGCCGCGCACGCTATACCGCTTACAGTCAACGCTTAGCGTCAGCAGGAATCATTTGCATACGACTGGACACGACACGCCCACAAGATGCGACTTACATCACTAAGCGACTCAAGCAGCTGCCAAAGCCCTGTGCCATCTACACCAAGAGTGACTATGATTCAGCTTGGCTGTCGAACTTATGTATGGATGCTGAATTACGCGTGCCGGAGGACATCGCAATTCTAGGCGCAGATGATAACAGGTTAATTTGCGAAAACCAAGCAGTGCCATTATCAAGCGTGCGTTACGACTTGCAAAAGATTGGCTATGAGGGTGCAGCGATGCTTGATCGACAGATGAACGGCCAGACACTCGACCAGCATCTAAAGTTAATTCCACCCTGCGGTATCACTATACGGCAAAGCACAGATGCGCTGGCAGTGACCGACCCGCTTATTCGACAGCTATTGAAATATCTAAACACCCACTTCAAACGCTCGATTGGTACTGCAGAACTGGCTGAGATGCTTGGAGTTAGTCGCCGCAGTCTTGAGATGCGCTTTCGTGAGAGTATGCATAACAGCATCCGCGAGCATTTAATTGGTATCCGTATCAATGAAGCCAAGCGGCTGATGAACTACACCGAGGAGACGATCGAGACGATCGCGGCGTTAACTGGATTTTGCCACGCGCCTCATTTTAGTAGTACATTTAAGAAACAGGTGGGTATTTCCCCGATTCGTTATCGCAAGCAATTTAATTCTATGTATTCAGCGCCGATCTTCCAGCGCGGTATAGCGCATGTCATGTAGTACAGATTTTCAAAGATGCGTAGGCTCGCGCTGTTAGCTAGGCAATCTGTATT
>Ga0066605_10003265_pt1 | contig 9968 bp, 7 predicted proteins | sample SaaInlLV_DNA_10m_FD_60385 | JGI IMG/M metagenome (GOLD analysis project Ga0066605, IMG submission 60385) | Marine microbial communities from expanding oxygen minimum zones in the Saanich Inlet - SI075_LV_DNA_10m | ecosystem: Environmental > Aquatic > Marine > Unclassified | place: British... | reverse complement strand
AACAGGGATTTGACGGTCACCGCAACTGGCAGATAAAGCCATATAAACCGCCACCGCTGGATAAGGCGATAATAGGCCAACATTGATGAAAAATAAGAAAAATGGCGGAGAGGGTGTCTGCCTCCCACAGATTCAAGCCATTGATTATGATTCATTTTTCCGGCTTCAGGTAATCTTACCCCACATTCCACCCCACATAAAAATCAGGGTTACTGAGGCCAGTTTTCTGCCAGCTTTGGACTTTGTTGAAGGGGGTGGGGCCGCAGGACGCAGGGGCTTGCGTCTCAAAGGGCCGGTTTACTTGATTGGTTGGCGGAGGCGGTGGAGGATTTTTTTGATAAAGTTATTGAAGGTCCTCTTGGTTCAATTAGGGGATTAGAAGTTCTTTTTTTTGCAGCTTTCCTGCAACCGAAAATGACTGAAGCTTCTGTGTTAAGACTCTCATCAAAATATGAGACTGCTGCTGGAGCCAACTCAAACAAGGGGTTGGTCAGAAATGGTAAGCCCCTTTGTTTATTTAGGTTCCAAATAGGTTCCAAATGGCATGGATTTGAGGAGCATTGAAGTGTCTGAGTTGTTTTAGCATTTTCTGTTAATCAGCTTGTTGCAGGGCCGCCTTGATCCATAGCCGAACCAAGAGCAGCGTCCATTGAATCCATAAGAGGTGTAGTTTACCAAATTTGATATATCAGTGACTTAGGCAAAGGTGAGGGAGAAATAAAAGGTACCAGAGATCAATAGGCTACAGAGAGTTTTCCCTCACCATTTTTTATGTAATGCGGATCGGTACTGGTGGAATGGTGACTATTCAGATATATTTCACCATATTTTCTTGGAATTGATAGCTTATAACTCTACTATTAAAACTTCTAATATTTTTCGTTTTGATTGCGTCAAACGCTGGCCTCCATTTTCGGTGACAAGGACGGTCTCACTGAAGGCAATTCCGCCGGCAGATGCATACATGTGAAAAACCATACCGGCTTGCAGTTTCCAGTCGCTGTTGGGCAGGAATATATATGAAAAATCACTGGGTCTTGGTGTCCGCCCGTAAATACCTAAATTATACCCTGTAACGTTCTCATATGTATCGCGGATTCCGTCGTTAACTATACCTTCCCGAAGAATAGCATCGACATCAGCGGCTACGGCACCATCCGACATAGCTTCGATTTGTAAATCCTGATTATGGATGAGGCTTGTTGCAATTTTCTTAAGATCGCCATCTGGTGGGCCTAAAGAAATTGGACGCATCAATCGAGCACTATAATGATTTACTCGGGGAACAAGTTCCGCATGCAACACATCTCCCATTTGAAGGGGGATGTCATCAAGTTCTGCATGAAGAAACCCGAACCCGCCAGATCCCTTGCAAATTCTTCCCACTTGACCGTCATCCCCACCAAACATCATGTAACTCGCCGCCGCAATTGCTCCGGCATCTCGGCTGCTCATGCCAGGTGCAAACATCTGCTGCAATCGTTCCATCGATTGATCCGCAACCTTTGATGCCTGTTGTAAATAGTCAATCTCGGTAGAATCCTTGACGGCCCTTAACGTTGAACTGATTCCTGGCAAGTCGATAAAAACAGCGTCAGGAAGGGCTTCTTGTAGGCGCTGTCTAGTATGAACCGTATGTGAATACGACGAGCTATCAACAGCAATTTTTGCACCCGCTAGTCCACGATCCCTGATTGAGTCAGTAATCCAGGTGTAGGGATCATCTGAGTCTGGAAATCCTGAAATATCACTCATCCAAGATCGGTTTTGAGCTTGTGGAGCATCCAGGCGCCGGAGGACCATCCACGGCTCTCCTTCTCTGGGAACCATACAAACCCTGTACAGGGTTTCGCCTGTAATATACCCCGAGGCCCAAGCTATCAATTCGCTGTAATCAATTAAGAGCAGATCAGCATCTGCATCATCCAGCAAACTATAAATTCGGGCAAGGCGCTCCTTGAAAGGCGCTGGTATCGCCATCAAGGGGCCTCACCTTCATATCCGCAAATATCAAGAATAACTGCGAGGTAAAGGCGCACAGCATCGAGATAGTCCACCAGCTCAACTCTCTCATCAGGCATGGTATTAAATTTACCACCAGGGCCACAGACGATTCCCTCCATCTGACAACGGTTATAAAAGTGAGCTGCATCCGTCCCGTAAAAAGCTTGAGGACGAATGGGACCGGTTTGTTGGTCCTCACCCCGAAGGTTTTTGTAAGCGGTATTAAGGCTCTTCACAATGCGGGAGTTTTTAGCGACTTCGAATGGCCCCATTGATGGCATATCAGTACCCTCATGCTCGTAACATACGTTAGCCTTCAATCCCGGATGCTCATTCTCTAGTTCAGATAACACAGCCCGTATGTCATTCAGCACCGTCTTTTTTGACTGTGAAGGGGCGTACCTTGCTGTGCCAGTCAGACGTACAAAATCACTAATTTGAGGGGGACGCCAGTCATGAAATTCACGTGACAATGCTCCTCTGACAGTTCCGACGTTTGCCCGATTTATGGATAAGTGATCATCCCCTTTCGCTCCGGAAAAAGTCATGGCATTCAAACGAGGTATTAACACAGCTGAAATGGCCACCGCATCAACGGCCTGCTCGCGTTTGGAGATGTGACGTGTCTCCCCTTCTAACTCAATAATAAAATTGAATGCTCCTGCATGCAATGACAAGGCTGTTAGGTCCGTAGGCTCGCAATTGATAAAGTAATCGGCCTTAACGCCCTGCTCAATCGCCCTAACGGTTCCAATTCCACCTTGCAGTTCGCCCACAACAAAAGTCAGAATTACATCACCTTTTGGTCGAACGCCTGCATCAATCATGGTTTTTACGGCGCTAAAAAATGCCGCGTCACCTGCTTTCATGTTTGAAACACCAATGCCATAAATACAGTCATTTTTTATAGTGCCGCCCCACGGGTCTTCGGTCCATCCTTCGGTTACCGGGTTGGTATCAAGATGACCATTAAACAATAGGCTTGTCCCGCTCTCAGTCCCGACATATCGACCAATAGCATTTCGTCTTTCACCAATGACCGTTTGCAACTCAGCTTCGATACCTAATTCCTGCATCTGTTCACACATGAATTCAGCAAGTTTCCGTTCGCCTGCTGTTTCTGTATAACTCTTGTGTTGAACCATTTTGGCCAGAAAATCGATACATTCTTGCTCATTTATCAAACTCAATATTTCGCTGACACTTCGCATTATTATTATCCTTGTATAAAGTTCAAATTTTCCAGATTGGCGGCATGCGCATTAAACTATCTTGGTCGATATGGCACCAGATTTTATGCTCGGTGCTCAATTCTTTTCCTGTCGGGTCATCAGAAGAACAAATGTCACCTTGCCTTCTAGGGCAGCGGCTCTCAAAAGGACATCCCTTGAAATCTCCGATCCGACTAGGAATAGCGCCTTCGAGCCGGATCCGGCGAACCTCGACATCAGGATCAAGAATAGGCGCAGAGCTGAGCAAGGCTTCGGTGTATGGATGATACGGAGGAGTATTTATATCATGAGCTTTTCGCAACTCGACTATTTGTCCCAGATACATCACCGCCACGCGGTTGGCAATGTGACTGAGCAAGTTCAAGTCGTGAGTAATAAAGAGATAGGCAATACCGCGTTCACGCTGAATTACATCAAGCAGGTTTACGATTGAAGCCTGTACCGATGCATCAAGTCCGGCTGTGATTTCGTCACAAATAATAATCGAGGGCTTAGCCGCCAGCGCCCTTGCGATTGCGATCCGTTGTTTCTCTCCACCAGACAACTGGTGAGGGTAACGATTTTTATATTCGACCGGAAGATTTACCTGCTCTAAAAGGTTATCGATTGCACCTTGTAAATCAGCTCCAGAAATATTCTCATAAAGCTTTAACGGACGTGAAAGTATGGTCGATATCTTCTGACGTGGATTAAGTGAAAAATCAGGATTTTGGAAAATGATCTGAAGCTTACTTCTATAAAGTTTGTTAATATCCGCAGGCGATTTAAAGGACTGGCCTTCAAGCTTGATTTCACCTTCAAAGTCCCTCAAAGCAGTCAATGCCCGAGCTAAGGACGATTTGCCACATCCTGACTCCCCGACCAATCCAAGCGTTTCACCAGAGTGGATCGAGAAACTGACATTACTCACAGCATGAATCATCTTCGGTGGTTTGCCGAACAGGCGATCAATAAAGGTATGCTTGCCGATCCGGACTGAAAGATTTACCACTTCTAAAATCTGCTGCTGGTCACCCTCACTCGGTACAGTTTTAGTTACGGCCACTGTTTCCGTCAAGGGAAGGGCTAGAGCTTCATTCCATTTAATACACGCGGTACGATGAGATTCTATTTCTCCCTCATCGTCATGAATGACGATTGAGCCTTCTCGGCATTTACTTTCGACAAAAGGACACCTCTCGGCAAAGACACAGCCAAGCAATGGCGCATCCCGAGGCGGTAACGAGCCTGCTAGAGATAGCAAGTTATGTGCATTGTCTTGGCTCATAGGATTCGGCAAGCTAGCCAGTAACGAGCGTGTGTAGGGATGTCTAGGCTGATGGAACAAGTCAGCTGTCTTGGCGATCTCTACAATGTGCCCGGCGTAGATCACGGCTACCCGGTGCGCGATTTCAGCCACGGTGCCAAGGTCATGGGAAATAAACAAGGCGGCAACACCCGTTTTTCTTTGCAATTCCCGAAACAAATCTAAAATATTCTTTGCTGTTGTAGCGTCGAGTGCAGATGTCGGTTCATCAAATAAAATAAGGTTCGGGTCACAAGCAAAAGCCATCGCAATAACCAAACGTTGTTTTTCACCCCCCGACACCTCATGAGGGTACTTCGTCATCATGAGTTCTGGATCAGCAAGTCCGACCATCTCAATCAATCGAATGCTTTCATTCTTCGCCTCAACACGGTTCATTGAATGGTGGCGTCGTAGCACCTGAATAACATGTTCCCCCAGTGCCAATGTCGGGTTCAACGAGGCCCCCGCATCCTGAAAAACCATTGAGATTCTGTTACCTCGGATGGCATTTAACTGATCACTCGTCAAACCAGATAAATCAGTGTCACCCAGCAATATCTCTCCACTTTTGGTCGCAATTTTACCTTGTACAGCCTGCATGATCGCCGTTGCAATTGTGCTTTTACCGGAACCGGATTCTCCGACAAGACCAACGACTTCACCGCGTGCGATGCCTAAATCTATATTTTCTAATACTCGAAACTCACCAGACTCGGTTTTATACGAAAGGGTAAAGTTGTCGATCAGTAAGGATTGATTTGCCTGTGTCATAATTAATGTGTTTTCGGGTTGAGGACATCACGCAATGCGTCCCCCAGAAGATTAAAGGTAAGGGCGACGGTGGCAATAGCAATGCCGGGCCAGAATATGGTCCAGCCGCTTTTAAACATGAATTCACGGGCTTCAGAAACCATTAAACCCCACTCAGGTGCCGGAGGCTGAGCACCAAGCCCCAGAAAGCTTAATGTCGCTAGTAACATGATTGCAAAGGCAACTCGGATTGTCCCTTCCACGATAACTGAAGCCAATATATTCGGGGTAATTTCACGGGCAGTAATCCAGAGACCACTCTCCCCACGGGCATCGGCTGCGGCAACGAAATCAAGTGTTCGAACACTTAGTGTCACACTCCTCGCGACGCGAGCCATTCCAGGCGTGAAGGCAATTCCGATTGCGATCATGGCATTGGTTGCATTTGACCCTAACACTGTTACCACCATCAATGAAAACAGTAGATTAGGGATGGCCATAGCGGCATCAATAAACCGCATGACAATTTCATCAAACCGGCCACCAATATAGCCAGAGATCACCCCGATGGTACAACCGATAACCGTAGCCATCAGGGTAGCAAGCAGACTGAGGGTAATCGTTGAACGTGCACCCCATAAAAGGCGACTAAAAATATCACGGCCAAACTGATCTGTTCCCATCCAGAAGTCTAGCGATGGCGAATTTAATCTGCTCCCGAAGTGAAAGGTTTCAGGATCATATGGTGCGATCATTGGGCCAAAAATTATTGCGATGGCAAGAATACTAAATAATATTGCTCCGATCAGTCCTTGAGGTTGCTTGACCAATCTCTTCAAAATATCAATCATATTGAATCCTCCGGTCCAAATAAGCATAAGCCATATCGGCAAACAGGTTGACCAGTGAATAGGTGACGGACATGACAAGAGCTCCCGCTTGCAACATTGTCAAATCTCGTTCCTGCACCGCAACAATCAACAAACGCCCCACGCCGGGGAAGGCAAAAATTTCTTCTACAACGATAATGCCGCCGATCAGATAACCTACATCCAATGCCAGAACGGTAATTGTCGGCAGGAGAGAATTACGCAAAGCATGGTGGACCAGAACCGTATACTTTGAGAGGCCTCGCATTTTGGCTGCGATAACAAATTCACTTTGCAGTGTATCTATCATTTCTGAACGCACCATGCGCATTACATGAGCAGTCAAGATAATAGCCAACGTTATAACGGGCAGAGCAATGTGCCATAACCCTTTGAAAAAATCCTCGCTGAGCGGCACATAACCGCTCGCTGGGAATAAGCCTATTTCTGGACGGGATAATACGACCAGCAACAAAGTAGCCAGAACAAACTCCGGCATTGAGATACCTACATATGAAAAAAAGCTAGCAAACAGATCACCTTTTTTCCCCCTGTTAAGGGCAGCAAAAACGCCTAGAGGAATAGCAATGACAATCACGGACAACAGAGCAAACCCAGCTAATATTAATGACCGACCCAAAGCTTCGAAAACGACAGGCCCTACGGGTAAATCTGTACGCAGTGAGTTCCCCATATCGCCTTGTAGAATCCCCCAGACCCAATCCAAATATTGAACAGCCACCGGACGGTTGAGACCCAAGCGTTCCTCAACAGCAGCAAGTGCATCAGGTGTTGCGTATTCACCGAGCATCATGACCGCAGCATTAGCCGGAAGTATTTGTGTAATTCCAAATACAATCATCGAAACCACAAATGCGGTCACGACCAGGTAAAATAATCTTTTGCCGATGTATTGTAGTGACATCTCAGTCCTGATGAGCTTAAAGAATAAACTCCACCCCGGCATAATGACCGGGGTGGAATAGATTTTTTTCTAACGCTTTGGAGCGCCAGAACCCAAGGAAACTTTTTCGAGACTGAAAGTCGCTCCACGTGGATGCAAATGGAAGTTTTCCACGTAATTGCGCTTGGCTCCCAACAGGTCAAAGAACACAGGGACCAGTGCCGGAATATCATCTGACATTAATTTCTGTGCGTCCTTATACAACTTTGAACGTTCTGCAACGTCTGTTGTAGTTCGAGCCGATTCAACGAGTTTATCAAAGTCCTTATTGTTCCAGCGTGTCTCATTCCATGCTGCATCAGACGTAAACAGAAGCTTGAACAAGGCGTCTTCCGTTGGCTGCATATTGTAGAAACCAACGTAGAAGTCACCCTTCTTCCAGACTTGCTTCAGGTAAGTGCCATGAGGCATCGTCTCAACCTTGATGTTAAAGCCCGCAGCTTTGGCCATTTCGCGTACAGTCACGGCAAGGGTCTTACGATAACCCGGCTTGACAGATGCGACCAAGGTTAAGTCAATACCGTTCGGATATCCTGCCTCTGCCAGCAGTTTCTTGGCTTTAGCAATGTCAGGCTTTTTGTCCGCAACCTTACGGAAGTGGCGATAGGCTTCATTGACGGGGACATCATTTCCCTGCGTTCCATAACCCTCGGCAACAAAATCAATCATCGCCTGACGATCTAGGGTCAGGGACAAGGCCTCACGTACCCGGCGGTCGTTGAACGGTGGGCGGTCATTAGCCATAACGATGTCAATAAAGCGACCTGACTTGGTCCGCATACCATCAATTCCAGACGAGGCACTCACCCGCTTGTACTCAGCTGGTGGAACTTGAAGAGCCACATCAACTTCGCCGGATATGAGAGCGGCCATTTCAGCGGCTTGATCTGGAAAGACCATGACCTCAACCCGATCAAGGTATGGATACTCAGGCAGGAAGTAATCTGAGTTTTTCTCAACGACAATCAAGCGATCCGGTTCATAGCTAACCAACTTGAATGGACCAGTACCAATGGCTTCACGGCTAAGGCGTTCCAAATCGTTACTGACGATATCTGCCGGTGCAATTTTGGCGGTTGTATAGGCCATAGCAATTGGTAAGTCACCGTAAGAAACCTTGGTTTTGATAACGACGGTGCCACCAGCACCTTCATTGATTGAGTCAATCGGGCCAAGGTTACGACGTCCGGGCGAACCCGTTTTTTTATCCAGAATAGCCCTGAGGCACGTTACAACATCATTCGCAGTCACGGCTTGGCCATTATGGAACTTGGCGCCAGCACGTAACTTGAATGTCCACACTGTCAGGTCGGCACTAGACGTCCAACTCTCAGCCAGATCAGGAACCGCTTCCATATTGGGGCCAAGCCGAACCAGTCCACTATAAAGAAGCTCACCTAACAAATATTCTGAACTTAAGCGCTGCAAGAGTGGATTCAATTTACTGGGAGAGGTGTTTACACTAATACGCAATGTCCCACCTCTTTTTGCGGCAAAAGCTTGAGATGCCCACATAGGGATCGTAAGCCCTAAAACGGAAACAGCTGCAGTAGTACTAAAAAATTTACGTCGATCTAATTTTCGTATCCGAGTCATTGTTGCACTCCTATTTAGGTTTTGGTTATTGATTATGGGTTTTAGTTTTAGATGTGTTTTCGGATTCAAAATCCTGGCTCAGGTAATGAACGATTGACCGGGAAAGCCCCAACAAATCGCTCTTTGTTGTGTATTCATCAGCCGCATGAATATTTCGATCAGGGCGACTAAGTCCACTCAGAAGTATTTCTTGTATACCCATTTTTTGAACCCAGCCCATATCCGAGCTGGAGACTGCACCCCAAGTTTTGAAATCAGTTTCTAACCAATCAAATCCTTGAGACAAAGCCTTTATCCAGCGAGGCCAGTGTTGCTCTCCTCCCGGATCAGCGACAGGCATCAAATGCCCGATTTCTTCAATATCCCAGTCCAAAATCCTAGTTTCGGACACCGTACTTTCAATTGCATCACGAATTTCCTGGACAACAGAATCAATTTGCTCTTCAGGGGCATACCTGCGATTGATTATAACTTCGAACAAGGCAGGCAGCGCGGACCCTTTTGTTCCGCCTTGGGCGGCGCTAATTGTCATTTTAGAAGCAAGCGGTTGACCTAGGCTGGTTGGTGATGGAGGCATCGACCATGTCCGGGTTTCAATTGTTTCTTTTAATTGAATCAAGGCATTCAAAACAGGAATGGATTCTTCGATGGCATTAACGCCGTTCTGACCTTCCGCGGAATGTGCGGCCCTCCCTTTAAATCTTAACCGTAGATCAAGACTACCAAAACACCCGGCCCAGATACGAGCCAGCGCCTGCCCATTCAGACATAGCAGGTGGCCTTCAATACAGTTTTGTTCAGCAAGATAACGAACTCCCGGATACTTCCCACCTTCTTCATCCGTGCAAAACAACAAAACAGGATCATAAGCATATTCCACATTCGCTGCATCCATGGCCTCGATCGCCCCGATAACCGCAGCAATGGTCCCTTTCATATCTGCAGTCCCGCGACCGTAAAGGTTTTCACCTTCGCAGGTCAGTTGATGCGAAGGCTTGCTCCAGCCTTCCCCTGCAGGGACAGTGTCGCTGTGAAAATAAATTGATAAGGGGTTTCCAGTAGTGCCTCGTCGGGCTATCAAATTAATTCTTTCCCCCTCAACTCCTGCATTTTTCCATAACTCTTCGGGAACAAGGACCCGGTCACAAACAAACCCCATCGGCGTCAGTATTTTTTCAAGGGCATCGGCCCAAGGGCCATAGCCTTTTCCAGGCGGGAAACTCGTATCAAGGGCAATCAAGCGCGAAAGGATATCCAGCATCTTA
>Ga0066605_10003259_pt1 | contig 9978 bp, 7 predicted proteins | sample SaaInlLV_DNA_10m_FD_60385 | JGI IMG/M metagenome (GOLD analysis project Ga0066605, IMG submission 60385) | Marine microbial communities from expanding oxygen minimum zones in the Saanich Inlet - SI075_LV_DNA_10m | ecosystem: Environmental > Aquatic > Marine > Unclassified | place: British... | reverse complement strand
GTGGAGCCCTTGGTGTTTAAGGCAAAACGAGAAGGTTTATCTAAAGCGTTGGCATTTTCTGATGATGGTAGTGAGTTCACTGACTGGGTGCACGGTCGACTCCAACCTTTCGCAATGATGCGTTCCCTTTATCTTGAAAAGCCAGCAGCGGAATTGACGCCTCTTCAGTGGTGGGTTTCACACGAACGTTGGATTCCTGCTCTCCCCGAGTGAGAGGGACTGGGACTGACGGACTCTACTGTTCTGAGCGATAAAGAAAAGCTGCCACCTTCGGCCTATGGGCCTGAGGAAATTGAACGTCATTTTAATAATTTTGATGTTGATCGTGGTCGATATCGCTTCATTCTAGATGAACTGAAGCCCAACTCTAGGATTTTGGAGGTTGGGTGTTTTCTGGGAAGGTATACCAAACATTTTAAGGAATTAGGCCATGAGCCTGTCGGCGTAGATATCTCTCCTGAAGTGATTGCCAAGGGTCGAGAACTTTTTCCAAACTTAGATTTGAGGGTGGTCGGGGATGTCTGGCCAGATGAACTTCAAAATGGAGATTTTGATGCGGTCGTAGCAAGTGAAGTGATTGAGCATGTTCTTCACCCCAAAGCCTTTCTTGAGAACCTAGCTCGATGCCTTAAACCGGAGGGTCGACTTTTACTCACGACTCAAAACTCTAATGCGATCCATTATCGTCTACAAATGTTGGTGGGTCGATTTCGTTGGGATCCAACGCACTTGCGACTGTATAGCCGACCAGAACTGGAAACAGAATTAAGAGGGGGAGGCTTTGATGTGTTGAAAGCAAAGGGCATTGCTATCAATCCAAAGGGGCCTCAAAAGATTCCTCGTTTGTTTGCTCATTATTCAGCTAGAGTGTATTCTAATTTTTGTTGGACGTGGGGAATGGTTGCCCGCCCCACACCAAAGTCTGACTAAACAGGATTGGGCCTTTGGCTTCGATCATTTCTCATTCTGACCATGGATTGGTCCCCCTCGAATCAACACGATCGAGGTTGATTTTTTTTAATGATGTCTCCCAATAGAAGACCGTTATGTAGGAAGACGGTCTCGAGTAAGCTGAAAAGGTACTTGAGAGAGAAAAGGCATAGCCCTTTTTGTGGAAGCGAGGTCATTTGTCATCGCCATCTGAAGACGGGTCTTTTGGGCTTAGGGTGTTTTGTTATATGGCTATCAATGGCTCTGGCCGAAGAGTGGATGCACTGGCAGGGAGGGGATGTTCCTGTTTTGGCCATTGATTCGACGGACCCTTTTGAGGAATTTTCCGTTAAAATAATTGATGAGGCTTGGGGTATGAGGCCCTATTGTTTTCCTTGGAAAGCCACATCTGAAAAGACGCTTCCTGGAGTCGCTTGGTTAGAAGGTGATCGTTTGTTGGAATTGAGAGCCTATGCTCAGCCACGACTAACTGGGGAGCAAAGCTTATCAGTTGTTGGGAGTCTTTTTTATCGATTCGCTGAACCTATAGGCAAAATTTTGTCTTTAAGGGTATCAGACCTTCTTGGAATGGGGCGCCCACAAGTTCATTTATTAATGAGAGATGAACGGGAACGTCTGAAATACAAAATGCTTATTCAAAGAAAAGAAGAGCAAAGCTGGGGGTTAGTTGAGCATCGTGACCGATTGATAGGAGCAGGTGTTGGCGAAATCGTCGCTTTTTGGGTGCACTCTGATAAGGGGGAGTTGAAGCTCGAAATTCATGGGAAGAAAAAGAAGCTGGTACTGGGGCTTCGTGAGGGGTGGAGAAAAGAAGTACTTACAGAGGGAAAAGGAACAGGTATCCCTCGAGCTAGTGGGGGATTAGGGAGTTGGACTCCTAATAAAAAGTCTTCACCGGTCGACTTTGGGTTAGGATGGTTGGGTGATTTTAAAGGAGAGCCGTTAACACGTGACCCCCTTATCCAGTGGTCACGGCTTGATCAGAAAGGAAACCTTGAGATCGCTGTAAATTTATCTGAACTTGAATCAGAGACTTTTTTGGTCTTTGGAACCTATGGTGAAAGCAATGAGGAAAGTGAATTGGGTCGAGTGGCTCTAAACAGAAGAAGGGGAGGGAGAAACCGAGTGATTTTGGAGAGTCAGAAACTGTTGAGGTGGAAAGAGAAGAGGATGTTTCTGAGCGTGATGAACGCAGACGGCTTTCTCTTTGACCGTAAAACCATAGGAAGAGAAGATAAGGTTTTTGTTTCAAAAAGTGAGGGTGGATATCACTTAGCTAGAGGACTGGAAGAGAGATGGAGAAGGAATGCTCTAGCTCTGGGTTTGGAAAGAAGTCTGAGCTATGCTGGCCCTCACGATGAGGGATCAGATATTGAAACACCCGTGGTCGATTTCAAAAAGGTTGAATCGTGGTCATCCTTTCTACGAGAAATACAACGTGCTGAACCAGGGCCAAAATGGGTATGGGATTGGCGATCTCCTGAACCGATCCTTTTTTTAGATGGTGATCTTCTTTTTAAAAGGAGAGAGCACAGTTTGCTGAAGGCTGAGTTTATATCTCCTGGAAGAGAGAAGAAGTTGATGTCGACTTTTGAAATTTGGGTCAAAGACGAAGCTGGTATGGCCTTGGAGCACCACCCTATTGAACTACGTGTTCTGGGTTCCAAATATCAATGGAGAGGTCTTTCTGGAAATGGGGGAAGGGTGACGCCGCCACAAGAATTGATGAAGGACTGGGCAGAGGCTCCTCTTCGAAGTCCGGCTTATTTGAAAGCTCAAGTGAAAGGGGATCACTTGCAAGGAGCCCTTGAATTTGGAAATCTGGGTTGGAGTGATGTGGCTTTATCGAGTCAGGGATTTTCTCGATTAGCAGGTAAAGCTCATGTGCGCTTGGGTGCTGGAAAAAAATTGGCATCATTTTTATTGGAGGGCAAGGGGCAGTTGAGGGTTTCTAGTCAGGAGAGTGTTCCATTTGGTTGGCTGGAAAATGAGAACAGAAGGTCACTTCTTTCATATACGAAAGATGGGCTAGGTCGTGTCCATGCTGATGAAAGTGGTCGCTCACCCTCTTTATTCTCAATCAAGAGAATGGGGTTTCTGGAAAATTTGGAGGAAGGTGCCCGGAGTGGAGTTGAATTAAATGAATGGGAGGGTGAGGCTGGCTTTTGGAATAAAAAAACTCTTGGCATGAGGCCTCTTCGTCGTTCTCCTTGGGGATTACTTCTGCAGGGGCAGAGGCCAAATTGGCAGCCGCTCATTTCTGATTCTTCCGGAGTGACACTTTATAATGAAAAGCTAGAAGCTCTTCATACTTGGCATCGACCCGGCATGGAGCATGTCGATCTAGCCCCTAAGGATGATGAGAGCTTTTGGGCGCTTGATCGTCGTGCGAATCGACAAAGTTGGCTGTATGAGTTAAAAGTCGTAAAGAGGCGTCTTGTGGTGGCGGGAGTTCTTTCTGAGCCCCTTGATGTTTCAGAAGGTTCGAGGGGAGGAGGATTAGTTTGGGATGACAGGTCTAAGGTTCTTTGGGTTTTGGATCGAACTCAAGGTCAGGTCTTGCGCCTAGACCTCGATGGATTGGAAATGGTGGAAAAAGAAGAGATGAAGGTTCCAGCGACGCTATTGAAGCGTCTTGAGAAGGATCCCTCACCATCTTTGCATATTTTGGGACAGAGGCCTTGGATTCGACTTGAGACAGGCTTTTTTGAGGTGAGGTAGAAAGAGTGAGCGAACTCATCGACGTTCTCAATGAAAAAGGTGATTTTTCGGGAGAGGTAAAAGAGAGATGGCTGATTCACCGTGAAGGAGATTGGCACCGAACGGTTCACGTTTGGCTTTTTCATGAAGGTGATTTATTGCTCCAGCTCCGAGGCCCACAGCAAGAGTCGAATCCCGGGCTTTGGGACATCTCTTGTGCTGGGCACCTAGGTGTGGGAGAGAGCGCAAAAGAAGGTCTATTTAGGGAGTTTGAGGAGGAATTAGGCTTAAAAATAGGGGGTCGGAAGATAAGTTTTTTAGGTGAGATTCCTTCGGTTTGGAGCTCAGGAGAGTTTTTGGATAGAGAGTTTAACGCTATTTTTTGCGTTAATTGGGAAGGAGGTCGACCGATGATTAGATTTCAAAAAGAAGAAATAGAGGAGGTTTGTTGGGTTCCATGGAGAGATTTAAAGAAGAGAGTTTTGGGCAATGACCCTAGCTTGGTATCCCATAGTGAAGAATTTCACCTTCTTTTTGCCCATCTAGAGGCTTTGGAAACCTGTAAAAACAAGGTTGAGCTTTAAGGTCCGGTTTTTTAAACCCATGCCAGTTGATTCCATGGAGGACCAAGCGTCTAACGATTTTATTCGCCAAAGGGCCCGCGCCGATCTCGACAGCGCGAAGGTGTCCAAGGTGGTCACTCGTTTTCCCCCAGAGCCCAACGGGTATCTACACATTGGCCATGCGAAATCTATTTGTTTAAACTTTGGATTAGCCAAAGAGCTCGATGGTGTCTGTCACCTTCGTTTTGATGATACGAATCCCAGTAAAGAAGACCAGGAGTACGTCGATTCAATCATCGAGGATGTGCGTTGGTTAGGTTGGGAGTGGGAAGGAGATGTTCGTTTTGCTTCGGATTATTTTGAGAAAATGTACGAACTGGCCTGCGAACTGATAAAAAAAGGAAAGTCCTATGTCGACGACCAAACACCTGAGCAGATCAAGGAAAACCGTGGCGATGGCAATCGGCCAGGAGTTGAAAGCCCTTTTCGAGACCGGTCTCCAGAAGAGAACCTCAAGCTTTTTGCTGAGATGAGAGAGGGGCTTCACGAACCCGGTTCAAGGGTTCTGAGGGCTAAAATCGACATGAGCTCGACAAATTTGTTGATGAGGGACCCCTTGATGTACCGAATCAATCGAGCGAACCATCATCGAACAGGAGACACCTGGTCGATCTACCCATTGTACGACTGGGCCCATGGTCTAGAGGATAGCATTGAGGGCATCACACACTCCATCTGCACTTTGGAGTTTGAAACCCATCGACCTCTTTATGACTGGTTTTTGGATGAATTAGAGGTCCATCACCCTCAGCAGATTGAGTTCGCAAGACTTAATCTCGACTACACCTTGATGAGTAAGCGAAAATTATTGCAATTGGTGGAGGAAGGAGCCGTTGATGGTTGGCGCGACCCTCGTATGCCAACGTTGGGGGGGATGAGACGGCGAGGTTTCACCGCTGAAGGGATTCGCAACTTTTGTGAAGAGATTGGCGTTACAAAGATCGACGGGTCGATAGAGCTGACTCGTCTTGAGTACTCGGTTCGTCAGGATCTCAACAAGAAAGCCATTCGAATCATGGGGGTATTAGATCCTCTGAAAGTGGTGATCACTAATTACCCAGAGGGAGAAAGCGAGCTTTTAAATGGAGTGAACAACCCTGAGGATGAATCAGCAGGAACGAGAGAGATCCCTTTTTCTAGGGAACTGTTCATCGAAAGAGAAGATTTTATGGAGGAACCGCCAAGGAAGTTTTTTCGTTTAGGTCCAGGTCGCGAAGTTCGCCTGAGATATGCTTATTACATCACCTGTCAGGAAGTCATCAAAGACGAAACGGGGGAGATTGTTGAACTCCGTTGCACCTACGACCCTGAAACCAAAGGAGGGAGTTCTCCAGACAATCGAAAAGTTAAGGGAACTCTTCATTGGGTGAGCGCCAACCATGCCATTTCCCGTGAAGTTCGTCTCTATGAGACGCTTTTTTCTTCAGAAGAACCGGGGAAAGTTTCCGAGGGACAAGACATTAAGGAGAATTTAAATCCGGACTCTCTGAAGATTATTCCCGAAGCTAAATTGGAGCCTTATGCCGCTGACGCCAAGGCAGGAGTCCCTTATCAGTTTGAGCGAAAGGGGTATTTTTGCGTTGATAGTGAAGAAAATAATCAGCAGGTTTGGAACCGAACGGTGACTCTGAAAGATGGCTGGAAGAAGGTGAAAAAGTGAAATTTGTTTTCACCGTCGAGTCATGGGCTATGCTAAGCTCATAAAATTTTCGAGATGACGATCACAGAGTTAAAAAAAGCCGAATTTAAGGCTAGGATCCAGGAGGGCATGGAAGATTTGCCCAGCCTGTCTCCTGCCGTGCAGGAGATTCTCCGACTCGCAAACGATCTACAGGCCAGTCCTAAAGATCTCATTGATGTGATTAGAACGGACCCAGTTTTGACGGCCAAGATCCTCCGGCTTGTCAATTCGGCTTACTTTTCTCTCAACTCCAAAATAGCGAGCTTGAATCGAGCCTTGGTTCTCTTGGGTTTTAATACGATTAAAAATGTTGCCGTTTCGGCTGAATTAGTCAAAATTTCAGAAAGCTGCCCTGATAACGAATACTTTGATTATCGTCAGCTGTGGGAGCACATGCTTGGAGTCGGAGCTGTAGCCAAGGTCCTAGCTAAGGAATCCGGTGAACCTCGTAAGGTGTTGGAGGAGTACTTCATCGCTGGATTGATTCATGATTTAGGTGACTTTTTGTTGATGCGTTTTATTCCTGCTGAGTACAGCAAAATTCGTAATGTGGCTTTGGAAAAGGGCATCACTGTAAGGGAGTGTTCCCGATCGGTTTTGGGCTTTTCTAGCGGTGACATGGGAGCTGAATTGGCCAAGAATTGGAAACTCCAGGATCACCTCCAAGACGTTATTCGAAAAATGGAAGAGATCACCTTGCTCGAGAGCAAGTTAGAGAAGATTATTTCCATTGCGGATCGATTCTGTCGAATTCATAATGTGGGTTTTGTGAGTGATCTCAAAATGGTAGAAATCGCTCCAGAGGAATTGGAAGAGCATGGTATCGAGGCCGATTTCCTTGAAGTGGAAAAGGAGCGCCTTCTTAACGACGTCGATATGGCGAAGGATTTTCTAAAAAATATGGGTGAGTAACTTTTCGGTCTTCGAAGAGGCTTAGGCTTCTCCGGTGCGATTACTTACCATTCTTCTGATTCTTCTTTCAACTCTTCCTTTGCAGGCTGAGAAAAAAACAGGGCTTGATGCCGTGTTAGACATTGGCATTGAGAATGGAGAGGTGGATTATCGATACCTGAAGTCCAAGAAGGGGCATTTGGAACAAGCCTTGGGTGAAATGGCATCAGCAAACCTGCTTGGGATGGATCAAAACGCAAAGATGGTTCATTGGATCAATGCTTACAACCTTTGTACCTTAAAACTCATCATCGATAACTACCCACTTAAGAGCATTAAAGAGATTTCTCGCTCTAAACGATGGGTTTGGAAAGGTTTTCTTTTTGGGACAGAAAAACTCAGTCTCGATCAGATTGAACATGAGAAATTGCGTCCAATGGGCGATCCTCGCATCCACTTCGCCATCAACTGCGCATCAAAGTCTTGCCCTCCTTTGATCCCTCGGTTATTCAAGGTGGAAAGCTTGGAAGAAGATTTGGACCAAGTGACTCGTCGATTTCTTGCTGACCAGGTTCATGGAGCCAAGTGGAAAACAGAGAAATCTTTTTTAGGTTGGGGAGAAGAGAAAAAGGTTCTTTATCTATCTAAAATTTTCAGTTGGTTCAAGGAAGACTTTGTTAAACACTCGGGTTCCGTGTTGTCCTTTGTGAAGCCTTACCTGTCTGAAAATCAGAGAGCTTGGTTGGAAGGGATGGATGATGATGATCTTCATTTTCTCTCTTATGACTGGAGTTTGAACGGCCGTTGAGTTCGTTGATAGTAGCGTCCTTTTTTGGGATATTAACAACCCTACTCCTCGTATATGGCCTTAATAGTCTGGTCATGGTTTGGTTGTTCATACGTCGTTATGAGCGTCGTCACCGTGAGCAATTGAGCTTCATCAAGGACTATAAAGTAACATCTTGGCCGAAGGTGACCACTCAAATCCCGGTTTACAACGAAGCCAATGTTGTGGAGAGAGTGATCGACGCTGTCTGTGCCATGGAGTATCCATCTGGAGATCACGCCGTTCAAATTCTCGATGACTCGACAGACGGCACCTCTAGATTGATTGATGAGAGAGTTGAGCAGCACAGGCAAAGTGGAGTGAATATTAGAGTTATCAGGCGAAGCAACCGCCAGGGCTACAAGGCTGGAGCTCTCCATGAGGCTCATGAAGAGATTGAAGGAGAGTTGTTGGCAATATTCGACGCAGACTTTGTGCCTCCCAAAGACTTTCTGTTAAAGTCAGTTCCATTCATGGTTGATGGCGTTGATCTGGGTTTTATTCAGGCTAGATGGGAGCACCTGAACCGGAACCAATCATGGTTAACGAAAGCTCAGGCCCTCGGCATCGATGGTCACTTTATGGTGGAACAGGCTGGGCGATGCTGGAACGACCTTTACCTTAACTTTAATGGTACGGCGGGTCTTTGGCGAAAGAAAGCGATCGAAGATGGTGGCGGATGGTCCTGGGACACACTGACTGAAGACATGGACCTTAGCTATCGTGTACAATTAGCGGGGTGGGAGGCTGAGTACCTTCCTTGGTTATCGGTTCCGGCTGAACTTCCAGAAGACATCAACGCCTTTAAGTCTCAACAGTTTCGATGGGCTAAGGGTTCAATCCAGACTGCTTTGAAAATTTTGCCAAAACTCTGGAAAAAAGAAGGCCTTAATTTTAGATTTGTTCAAGCGAGCCTTCACATGACTCATTATCTAATCCACCCTCTGATGGTGGCGATGGCGATTTCATCTTATTTTCTATTAAACACTTGGTCTCATATTCCCGTTTGGCTAACGACCACTTTTCTCGTAGGAATACTGATATCAATGGTTTCAACGAATACCTTGTATTGGGTTAGTCAGTGGAAGTTGGGTACTTCAAGAAGGCAAACATTCAAGACCATGCCAGGGTTGATGCTGCTGGGCGTTGGCATCGCGATCAATAATAGTCGGGCGGTTCTTCAGGCCTTGCGACGAAAAGAATCGGAGTTTGTGCGAACACCTAAGCGAGGTGATCAAATCCTCACCTCATATAAAGTGTCTATCCCTTTTGTGGTGGCGCTGGAAATATTGCTGGGGATGACATGCCTCTGGGGTATTTGGGATCACCAAATGGAAGGGAGTTGGTTTCACCCCTTTCTTCTTCTTTACGCCTTGGGGTTTTCTCTTGTCGGTTGGACGACACTGCTCCATGCAAATAGAAACCGGCAGGGGCCATTAGGAGTGACATGAAGATGGAACCATCACTGCACCTTGAAACGAAAAATTGGTTAAAGACCAGTCAGGGAGACGACAGAGGCTATATTGATGCTCACGCCTTAAAAGAACTGTGGTTTCATACGGGAACTCGTTGTAACCTCAGTTGCCCCTTTTGCCTTGAAGGTTCTGGGCCAAATGAAGATCGGCTTCCTTATTTGACTTTGGAAGAAGTGAGCCCATTGCTGAAAGAAGCTGTGGAGTTGGGATGTGAGCGATTCTCTTTTACAGGAGGGGAGCCTTTCTTGAACCGAGAGTTCATTCCCATTTTGAAAGAGGCTTTGGAGTTAGCTCCATGTATGATTCTGACCAATGCAACCAAACCTTTGCAGTTGCGATTTGAAGAGTTAAAAAGTTTGGCCCACCATGGGAAAAAATTAAAGTTCAGAGTCAGCCTTGATCATCCCCACCGAGAAAAGCACGATGAAGGGAGAGGAGAGGGAAGTTTTGAAGATGCGATCCGAGGTCTGAAAGAACTTCAGAAGATGGGCTTTGATACTTCGGTGGCCTGTCAGTGGCCTAAGGGAAAAGATCAAGGCGAATTAGAGTTAGAGTATCGTGAGATTCTCAAAAACAAAGGCTGTTCTGATGATTTGAGTTTTGTGTTTTTTCCAGATTTTCATCCGCCAGGGCAGAAGATCGACACTCCGGAGATCACTCAAGATTGTATGACACGCTATCATGACGAGAAAAGTCGAGAGGGGTTCATGTGCGCTTTTTCGAGAATGGTGATCAAGCGACCCGAAGGACTGAGGATCTCGGCTTGTACTTTGGTGGACGATGATGAGCAATACGACTTATCTAACGGAGACCTAAAGCAGTCGATGGAGA
>Ga0066605_10003258_pt1 | contig 9980 bp, 6 predicted proteins | sample SaaInlLV_DNA_10m_FD_60385 | JGI IMG/M metagenome (GOLD analysis project Ga0066605, IMG submission 60385) | Marine microbial communities from expanding oxygen minimum zones in the Saanich Inlet - SI075_LV_DNA_10m | ecosystem: Environmental > Aquatic > Marine > Unclassified | place: British... | reverse complement strand
CTATTGAAGGGTATTTTCCCCGAAACTCCAAAATCATTGATGGTTAAATCGTAGTTCTCTTTATCTAACTTAAATCTTTCACCTTTTTGGTTAATGGTTGATGTTCTATTGTATTTTACTTTCATAGTGTTTCCCTTTATATTTCAATCTAAATATACAACAAATACCTGAATTACACAAGGTTATAGTGGTTAAAGTGTGTTGTAGAGTTATTTAAGATTAAAAGGAACACAAAGTATATCTCTAAACCCCACCTAATTTCCTAAACCCTACTAAATGTCGAGGTTAAGGTAACTGAGAGAATACTTTTTTTCCAAAATGGGTATCGGAGGGGTTTTTATATCGAGGTTAGTTTTTTCCCCTTAGGAATTTGATAGGGTAATTAACTCTCTTTCAATTTTAACAGTTCTTGGTGGTGTTCTAAAAATTTGTTTTCTACTTTTTCAACTATAATAGAAAAATGGTCTAATATCTTGTTGAATTTAATTTCTACTTCTTCTTGAGTGTACTCATCAACTTTTGAGAATGGAAACCTTTCTAACTTTTGATAATTACATAACCATTTTTTTCCAGTAGGAGTTTTAAACCCATCCATTACCATAATCAGGTTTAACCAATGATTGTGAATAGGATTTAAATGTAACTAATACTAATAAAGTGAAAATTAAGAATATTTTTTTTAATATTATTATATTTTACTTAGTGCACCTAACCAAGTTCACGGTATAATTGTGTAAAGTAACAATTTTTCAAATGTAAGAAATATTAATTTAACCTATTTAGGTATATAAGTCATTTAATTTAAGTGATTTACAAGGTTTACATTTAAAGGATAGAAAGAATAGTTTGAGACAATCAAAAAAGAACAGTCACTTATGTAAAACTTGTGAAAATTATATAATTAAATAGATAATTAATGTTTACAATAAAACAGCAAGAGCAGGAAATATAAGAAGCAAGAGAGGTAAAAGTGGAACAGAATTATCACCTGTAAAAAGTAGGTGAAACATTTTTTTGACTAGGTGAAACAATAGTGAAACAAAAAGGTGAAAACAAATGACTATAAACGGACTTAAAAGAAACAAAAAACCCTGCGTTTCAGAGAGAAACGCAGGGAATTAAAATAAATCAAAATTATATTTGTGATCGCACTAGGATTCGAACCTAGGACCGCCTCCTTAGAAGGGAGGTGCTCTATCCAGCTGAGCTATGCGACCATACTGTCGGGGTGGCAGGATTCGAACCTGCGACCTCCGCGTCCCAAACGCGGCGCGATAACCGGGCTACGCTACACCCCGAATTGGTTATCTAAATAAAAAAACAACAGACTTTCTAAAAAGTTTAAAAGTGTTTATACAAAACAAAAAACTTTAGTCGGGGTGGCAGGATTCGAACCTGCGACCTCCGCGTCCCAAACGCGGCGCGATAACCGGGCTACGCTACACCCCGAATTGATTATCTGTTGTTGATCTATTTTTTTGCGGAGAGACAGGGACTCGAACCCTGGCGACAGTTACCCGTCGACAGATTAGCAATCTGCTCCATTACCACTCTGGCACCTCTCCTATTAAAAGAACTTAGGCAATTAAAATTGCGGTTGCAAATGTAACTTTTCATTATCTAGAACGCAAACAATTTTTTTACTTTTTTAAAAGCATTTTTAATTTAATCCGGATATTCAATACGTAAGTGATACATATTGGCTAACTTTTGCTTCAATACCTTCTTAATAGACTGAATTTCTTTTAAAGTAATATCAGCATTCAAAAATTGATCTGTGTCCATTTGCTTAGAAATAATGGCATCTACAAAATTATTGATCTTGGTTGAATTAGGGTCCTTTAAACTTTTGGATGCTGCTTCTACACTATCACACATCATAAGTATAGCCGTTTCTTTATTAAATGGTTTAGGCCCATTGTAAGAGAAATCAGCAGCTTCAAAGTCTAGATTCAACTCAGCTTGTTTATTATAAAAGTAATATACGGTGCTTGTCCCGTGGTGTGTTCTAATAAAATCGATGACACGATCTGGTAAATTGTTTTTCTTAGCCAACTCAACTCCATCAATGACATGGTTGATAATGATTTTAGCGCTTTCTTTAGGAGACAATTCGTCATGCGCATTGGTTCCTGTCATTTGATTTTCGGTGAAATATGTTGGGTTTTTCATTTTACCAATATCATGATACAAGGCCCCTACCCTCACGAGCATGGTATTAGCACCTATTTCATTGGCAGCTGCTTCGGCTAAGTTTGCCACATTTAACGAATGGTGAAAAGTTCCTGGTGCTTTATCCGATAATTCTTTCAATAGCTTAGAATTGGTATCCGACAATTCTAACAGCGACACATCCGATACAAGTCCAAACAGTTTTTCATATACATATATAAGTGGCTGTACAAAGAGCGCTGCCAATCCACACAGTACAAATAATAAAAACGTTTCCCATTTTAGACTGTCAATACTCCCTTCGTGAATTACAAAAAAAGCAAAATAAGACACTATGTATATCAAGGTAATTTGTCCCACAGATATAAATAAATTTGCCCGTTTATAGAGTTCCGATACGGTTAGAATGGTCACTATTCCGGCAATAATTTGTAAAAACATGTACTCATAATTGTTGGCTACAACAAATCCTAATAACAAGACTGTGAGTACATGGGTAAATAAACCCAAGCGAGCATCAAAAAATGCCTTCAATATTAAGGGTAAAATACACAAGGGAACAATATATATGTAAGACGAATTATAGTTGACAACCAAAGTGGTTAAAAATACCATCAAAACAATATTGAAAAAAATAAAGGTGACTTTAGTATTATTGGAAAACACCTCCATTCTGTATTTTTTCATAAACAGCAGCAACATCAATAAAGCCAACGAAACTAAAACCGTATAAGCCGTAACTACTAATGTGTAGTTTGAATCTGTCCATACCTGTGATTCATATTCAGAAACCAATGAATTTAGAGCAACAAGTTTATCGCCTTGTACCACTTCACCTTTTGAGACAATAAGAGTTTGCTTATCGATGCGCCCTCTCACTAGTTTAATTTGATTTAAGCGTTCTTCAAGTGAAACTTGTGTAATTGATTTATTTAACTGAGTATTGGGCTTAACAACGTCAAAAAACAGTGCTAGGTAACGTTGTTTGTATGCTTCTAAACCAAGTGCATCCACACGAGATTCAATAAATGATTTTAAATTTGTTTGAAGAAAAAAACTATCGAATCGTTTGACACCACTTTGGGTTTTATCAACTAAAATAGAGATTTGTTGGTCAGGATTGTAATCATATTGATTTTGGAGCACTCCACTTTGATACAATTCGTCCAAAAGCAATACCCCTTTAAAGTATAAATCAATTTTGATTTTATCTTTTGGCAACTCAAAAAACAATCTTTCAAACGTTGAGGAATACTCGCTTTTAACTTTGTTAACCACAGTGGTATCAACATCAAAAAAAACAGGAGATTGTAATGTGATTTGTTTTGTTTCTTCTTCAATCTCTTCGGCTGTTTTTTTGATCGCAAAATCAAATGGAGCATACAAATTTTCGGACTGCCAAGGCTTTCCTTTTTCAAAACTGTATCTAAAGGTTCCACTTTTAGGAAACAAATAAACAATTATAAAAGTGGTGAAAATAAAAAGAAACACCTTATAAATTAAGGAGTGGTTTTTATGAAAAAGGTTTATTATATCCTTCATTTGTTTCGATTATTTATTTATTTTTTGAATTTCATAGCTTCAGATTAGGACAGATCACACGCAACTAAAGATGCATAAACACAAATTTAAATTATAATAAAGGTTTTCACCTATAGTTCTTATTTCGTTATGCGTTTGTCACCACCCAAAAGTAATAAAAAGAAGTATCTTTTCTCTCTATATTAAAAAATTCCTACTTTATATATCCTAAATTTTAGTTATTTTCGCATGGAGCATCTCTAAATTCTAAACTATGAGTAAAGACGTTGTAATTGTATCCGCAGCAAGAACTCCAATTGGGAGTTTTTTGGGAGGACTTTCCACGGTTTCTGCCCCTAAATTAGGCGCAGTTGCTATTAAAGGCGCACTTGATAAAATCAATCTAAATCCCAAACTTGTAGACGAGGTCCTTATGGGCAATGTTGTACAAGCTGGCACTGGGCAAGCCCCTGCAAGACAAGCCGCAATTTACGCAGGAATTCCTGACACAGTACCCTGTACTACAGTCAATAAAGTATGTGCTTCTGGAATGAAAACCATTATGCAAGCCGCCCAATCGATTGCTTTGGGAGATGCTGATATTATTGTCGCTGGGGGAATGGAAAATATGAGTTTAATTCCTCATTACCATCATGCACGTTCGGCATATAAATTTGGGGCAGTAACTTTGGATGACGGCTTACAAAAAGATGGCTTAGTAGATGCTTATACAAATCATGCGATGGGAATTTTTGCAGATAGCTGTGCGGCAGAACATAAATTTTCAAGAGAAGTACAAGATGCTTTTGCAATTCAATCCTACAAACGCTCAACAGAAGCATGGGATCAAGGTAAATTCAATTCTGAAGTGGTTCCTGTAGAGGTACCCCAACGAAGAGGAGAACCAATTGTAGTAGATAGAGATGAAGAATACACAAATGTTCGTTTAGAAAAAATACCAAGCTTACGGGCTGCTTTCACAAAAGATGGAACAGTTACGGCTGCAAACGCATCGACGATAAATGATGGCGCTGCCGCTTTGGTGCTTATGAGTCAACAAAAAGCAGACGAACTTGGATTAAAACCTTTGGCTACATTAAAGGGTTATGCGGATGCCGCCAGAGAACCCGAATGGTTCACTCTAGCACCTTCCAAGGCATTGCCAAAAGCATTAAAAAAAGCTGGAATTGATCTTTCAGAAGTAGATTTTTTTGAATTTAATGAAGCATTTTCTGTAGTAGGTTTAGCAAACATGAAACTATTGGGACTCACTGACTCAAATGTAAATGTCAATGGTGGAGCGGTTTCTTTAGGTCACCCACTTGGCTGTTCAGGTGCTCGAATTGTGGTTACTTTGCTGAGTGTCCTCGAACAAAACAACGGAAAAATTGGAGCTGCAGCCATTTGTAATGGTGGTGGCGGTGCTTCGGCATTGATTCTAGAACGAAATAATCAATAAGGAATGCAATACGGCCTTTGCTACCTCAGTGTTGTCGCTTTAAGATCGGAAGCTTCTGATAAGAGCGAATTAATTTCGCAAGTACTCTATGGCGATTACTTTAAGGTTTTAGAACACCGAAAATCATGGAGCCGCATTCGTTTAGGGTTCGATAAGTACGAAGGATGGATTGATAATAAACAATTTCAATTTATTGACGAATTGAAATATAAAGAACTTCACAAATCGGATCCTCTAATGACGACGGATTTGGTTGATTTTATCACCAATCAAGAACAGCAATTACATCCAATTTTATTAGGCTCATCCCTTAATGGACTTTCACACTTAGACCATGCATTTGAAGGCGCAAAAGCGATTGGATCGAAAGACAAATCAAAACTTGTCGAGACGGCTTTACTTTACCTCAACACTCCTTATTTATGGGGAGGTAAAACCCCTTTTGGGATCGACTGTTCTGGATTCGTACAGATGGTTTATAAACTGAATGGATATAACATTTTGAGAGATGCTTCTCAACAAGCCTCTCAAGGAGATGCGCTTAGCTTTATTGAAGAAAGTGAACCTGGAGATTTAGCGTTTTTTGACAACAATGAGGGAGATATTATTCACGTGGGGATCATCATGGAGAATCATCATATCATTCATGCGCATGGAAAAGTTCGCATCGACTTGCTGGACCAAAGCGGTATCTATAATGTAGACACTAAAACACACTCTCACAAACTAAGAGTCATCAAAAAAATTATTTCATAAAAAAAGCCATTCAATAATGAATGACTTTTTTATTTACAGTAAAGTTAGTGGCTATTATTTTGGCTCTAAGGCGTCTGAAATAGCTTTAAATTCTTTGTACTTATCAGTATCTCCTACAGCACTGTATATATTTGCTAAGGTTTTAGAAGCTTGGTAATTGTTTGGATCTATACCATATGCACTTTCTAAATATGGGATGGCATCTAAGTACAACTGATTGCGCTTTTCTTTTAATTCGTCATACTTTCGATCGTCTGCTGCCGAAGAACCTAGCTGATTCATTTCATCAAGGATGGACTCTTCTTGTCCTAAAATAAGGGCTGCTAAATTGATATAAGCATTTATATAGTCTGATTTTAATTCAATGGCTCTTAAATAGTATTTTTTAGCACCTTCAAAATCATTTGTGTCTGTTGAAATAACCCCTAAGTTATATTGTAGCTCTGGATTCTTTGGGTCTTTTTGAATGGCTATTTCTAACAGTTCTTTGAATTTTTCATTATTACCCATTGAGTAATAAACGTTGGCTTCGGTCAATAATAAATTTAAATCTTCAGGAGCTTCAGCTCTGGCTACAGCCATCGCTTGAAGTGCTTTTTCATTTTCGCCATTTTGAACATAAATAAGGGCGATGTTTTTAATGATTTCTGGAAATTTTGATTTAGTTGTTTCAACTTTTGGGTTGATATGTGTTTTTGCTTTCAAAGAAAGATCTCTAAGCATTTCGCTTCCAAATTGTTCTTCAACTTGTGTTTCTACGTTTGTGGCGAGGTAATTTGTTTCTATTCCTGTATATCCTAAACTTCTCAATTCTTCATACATTACTAGAGAACGGTCATATAGTTTCGCATTGACTGCTGTTGAAGCGGCATAAAACAAGTAAATCGTATCATTTGGAACTAATTTATAAGCTGATTCAAAATAATCTGAGGATGCTACATAGTCATCAGATTGTAAAAGAGAACTCGCTTTGTTGACTAAATGAACTTTTAAACTTTGTTTCTGGTTTCTTACTCCTTCTGATTGTGAAGGTGCAGTCGCTAACTTTAAAGCTTCAATAGATTTTTTGACAGTTCCAAAGTCAGGCTCACCATTATTTAAGTAATACATACTTCTATAAAGGTAGTATTGACTTTTATATTTTTCGTCCATAGAGTCTAAAAGGCCTTCAGCTGCATCTAGGGCTGCCCCTGCTTTCTCATAATTCTCTTTATCTAACTCTTTACCAGCTGTTTTGATTTCTTTCTTTTGTGCAACAGCAGAAAATCCTAGGGCTAGTGCTATTACAAATACAAGATATTTTTTCATCGTATTTAAATTTAATAGTTAATATTAATTATTCTTCTTCTTGAGTATCAATCGTTGTGCCATTTGTTTCAGCAGCAGCAGCACCTTCTTCTGTTAAACCTTCAATTGCTTCCATGTCTTCTGCAACGATGTCTTCTTCATCTTCACGCATTACTTTAGCTACGGCCGCAATCGAATCGTTTCCTTTCAGATTGATTAAACGAACACCTTGTGTGGCACGTCCCATCACCCTTAAGTCTTCTACAGCCAATCGAATTGCAACCCCTGATTTATTAATGATCATTAAATCATCTTCGTCGGTTACATTTTTGATAGATACTAAATTACCCGTCTTATCTGTGATTGATATGGTTTTTACACCCTTTCCTCCTCGATTTGTGATTCGGTAATCTTCCAAGCTTGAACGTTTTCCATAACCATTTTCAGAAACAACCAAAATATTACTTTCCATATCATCCACAGCTATCATTCCGATGACTTCATCCGCTTCATGTGCGAGTGTAATTCCTCGAACACCAGATGCCCCTCGACCCATTGGACGTGTTTTGGCTTCTTCAAATCGAATGGCTTTCCCAGATTTTAATGCCAACATCACTTGACTTTCGCCTGTTGTGAGTTTTGCTTCAAGTAATTCATCATCTTCTTTGATAGTAATGGCATTAATTCCATTGGTTCTTGGTCGAGAATACTGTTCTAAAGATGTTTTCTTAACCTGACCTTTTTTGGTTGCCATGATCACATAATGTGAATTCGTGTATTCTTCGTCCTTTAAATCTTGAGTACAAATAAACGCTTTGACTTTGTCGTCTTGTTCTATATTGATTAGATTTTGAATGGCACGTCCCTTAGACGTTTTACTGCCTTCTGGAATTTCATAAACCCGCATCCAAAAACATTTTCCTTTTTGTGTGAAAAACAACATGTACTGGTGGTTGGTTCCTACAAATAAATGTTCCAGGAAATCCTCATTACGAGTGGTAGAGGCTTTTTGTCCTACACCCCCTCTGTTTTGAGTTCTGTATTCTGTCAACGATGTACGTTTAATGTATCCTGCATGCGAAATTGTAATGACAACTTGCTCGTTTGGAATCATATCTTCAATAGATAAATCACCTCCTGCATATTCGATTACAGAGCGACGCTCATCACCATATTTATCTTTTACAGCTGTAAGCTCTTCTTTAATGATTGACATTCGACGTTCTTTTTTATCAAGAATATCTTTCAAATCGTCAATTGTTTTCATGATATCATCGTACTCACCTCGTAATTTATCTTGTTCTAAGCCTGTTAATTGTCTTAATCGCATTTCAACAATCGCTTTGGATTGTATGTCACTCAACTCAAAACGTTCAATTAATTTTTCACGGGCTTGTTCAGCGTTTGAAGAACCTCTAATAATGGCGATGACTTCATCAATATTATCAGAAGCAATGATCAAACCTTCTAATATGTGTGCGCGTTCTTCAGCTTTTCTAAGCTCGTAGGTGGTTCGACGTACAACAACTTCATGACGGTGCTCTACAAAATGATGAATCATATCTTTTAGATTCAACATTTCTGGACGTCCATTTACCAAGGCAATATTATTGACACTGAAAGAAGACTGAAGTGCTGTATATTTATAAAGTTTGTTTAAAACAATATTAGGAATGGCATCTCTTTTTAAGACATATACAATGCGCATTCCATTTCTATCCGATTCGTCGCGGATAGATGAAATCCCTTCCATCTTCTTGTCATTGACCAAATCGGCAGTCTTTTTAATCATATCTGCTTTATTGACTTGGTATGGGATTTCGGTAACGATAATACACTCACGCCCATTAACCTCTTCAATTAAAGCCTTGCCACGAATAACAACACGGCCACGACCAGTTTTGAAGGCTTCTCTTACACCATCGTACCCATAAATAATTCCTCCTGTAGGAAAATCGGGAGCCTTGACATGTGTGATTAACTCATCAATTTCGATATCTGTATTATCAATATATGCTGTAATTCCGTCAACTACTTCCGAAAGATTGTGAGGAGGCATATTGGTTGCCATTCCCACGGCAATACCAGAAGCTCCATTAACCAAAAGACCAGGGATTCGAGTTGGTAACACGGTAGGTTCTTGTAATGTGTCATCAAAGTTCAACTTGTGATCAACTGTTTCCTTTTCGATATCGGCAAGCATGTCTTCCGATATTTTTCGCATTCTAGCTTCTGTATAACGCATAGCTGCCGGACTGTCACCATCAATCGATCCAAAATTCCCTTGACCATCTACCAGCATATATCGCAAACTCCATTCTTGAGCCATACGGACCATTGCATCATAGACAGAAGTATCTCCATGTGGGTGGTACTTACCTAAAACTTCCCCAACTATTCTTGCAGATTTTTTGTGCGCCGTATTAGACCTCACACCCAATTCGTGCATCCCATACAACACCCGGCGATGTACAGGTTTTAATCCATCCCTTACGTCAGGAAGTGCTCGAGAAACAATTACAGACATCGAATAATCGATGTAAGCTGACTTCATTTCATCTTCAATATTTATGGGGATTAACTTTTCTCCTTCTATCATGCTACTCTATATTTTTGTTTATTAAATAACCTAGCTAATATACTACTTTTCAAAATATTATTAAGTTAATTTTAGGGACTTTTTACATCTAATTTATCAACAATTTTAAGAGATAAAATGGTTAATAAATAGAGGCTAAAAAATTTTGTTTTTAATTAGTTTTTGCTATCATTTGTATGAATGAAA
>Ga0066605_10003251_pt1 | contig 9991 bp, 8 predicted proteins | sample SaaInlLV_DNA_10m_FD_60385 | JGI IMG/M metagenome (GOLD analysis project Ga0066605, IMG submission 60385) | Marine microbial communities from expanding oxygen minimum zones in the Saanich Inlet - SI075_LV_DNA_10m | ecosystem: Environmental > Aquatic > Marine > Unclassified | place: British... | reverse complement strand
ATCCAGCCCCTCACGGCATTCTGCAATGCGCTGGCGGGCTGGTGATATGCCATGCGGCACGTCCGAGAGAAATGATAAGGCGGCAATAGAGGGTGTGATGGTGTGAATGCGCGCCATCTCTATGCCTAATTGGCGAACAAGCGCCCCGCCGAAGCGAGACCTATCTGGATGTCTTACAAGCTTTCGTCCCTGCCCTTCACCAGTCATTGCCTGCATGATAAAAAAAGGCGCGCCAATGATATCAGGTTGCGTGCATAAAGCAAAAGGCTGCGGTACGGCAACACCCGCATCATAGGCGACGCTCATCAGCGCAAATTCTTCACGCCTGCCATGTGATACGCTTAAAGATGAGGGGGCGTCTGTGCGCAACACAAGCTGGCTCTCGCCCGCCTCAAGCCAACGCCCCGCCTGCCCCACTGAGACAGACAACAGCCAGTTTTCCTGAATAGCCCCACCCGATAATTTCTGGGCGGCCTTCACAATAATATCGGTAGCTCCGCTCTGCTCACTTAACCAGTCAGACAGACCCGCAAAGTGATGCAGCGGGGCGCTACTCTCCCCAATGCCAGAAATCACTGCCTTCTCGTGTATAAAATTGCGCCAAAACCATTTTATGAACTTCATCAGCGCCATCAACAAGACGTGCTTGGCGTGCGTAGCGATAAATCCATTCCAGAATTAAGTCTTTAGAATAGCCTTTTGCCCCGCAGAGCTGGATGGCTGTATCCACCGCCTTATGCAGCGTGTTTGCAACATGTACCTTTGCTGATGAGACTTCTTTGCGCGCAAAATCACCTGAATCCAGCTTCCATGCAGCATGCATAACAAGCAAACGCCCCACCTGAATATCATGTGCAAGGTCACCCATCTTGATCTGAACAGATTCCCGGTCAGCAAGCTTAATACCAAACCCCATTCTGTTTTCAGTATAATCAGCTGCAATTTCCATTGCGCGTTTTGCAAGCCCTAACCAGCGCATACAATGGGTCAGCCGCGCCGGCCCAAGCCGAATTTGGGTCACTTTCAGACCGTCGCCAACCTCCATTAACCTGTTTTCATCAGGAATAATCAGATTATCAAATACCAACTCACAATGACCACCATGCTCTTCTGGCCCCATAATCGGAATACGGCGCTCAATATGCCAGCCGGGTTGGTCTTTATGGAACAGAAACGCGCTCAAACCTTTGCGCGGGTCATCAGACGTGCGCGCAACAATAATAAAATGGGCCGCTTCTGCTGCGCCCGTAATATACCATTTCCGGCCTCTGATAGACCAGTTATCGCCTTGTGCAGTTGCTGTTGTCAGCATCATGCCCGGATCAGAACCACTGCCGGGCGCTGGCTCTGTCATGGCAAAAGACGAGCGCACTTTCCCCTCAATAAGGGGCTGCAAAAACCAGTCCTTCTGCGCCTCGGTACCAATTTTTGAGAGCAGATTGATATTACCATCATCTGGCGCCGCACAATTAAGCGCCGCAGGACCAAAAATAGACCTGTTAGCTTCTTCATACATGGCGGCCCAGCCAATGATAGGCAAACCCATCCCGCCCCTGTCTTTGGGGGCTTGCGGTGCCCACAGGCCGGCTGCCTTGGCTTTGATGCGAACTTGTTCCAGCACATCAAGCCGGATATTTTCATGTTCGTCATAATTGGCAGGATCAGATTCAAGCGGCAATACTTCGCCTGCAATAAAATCATGCGTTTTTGCGCGAATAGCTTCTAGTTCATCTGGTAATGAAAAATCCATTTTTCTACCCTTTTAAAGACACTCTTAGATTTCCAGCACTGCCCTTATCATTATGTGACACGCCTCTGGTAATAGCAAAGAGAAGAACTGCTTTTAGCCGCCCTTTTCCACGCTTGGGCAGGTTTTTTTCATAAAAATAAAAGCAGGCCCCTTATGAGAGCCTGCTTTCATAAAACAGATAGCTTAGATGGCAGGAACCCTAGTTTGGTAAATCGCCAAGCACACCATCCAAATAGTAATTCATCGCCCAAAGACCGCCATCATCAAGCACAGCGCCGGTTGCGAGAACTTCATTACCTTTATTATCCATCATCGGACCTTCAAAGATATTCAAGCTGCCACTGGCAATACCATCACGTGCTGCTGTTGCTTTGGCAGCAATATCAGCTGGCATGTTTTTGAATTCAGTCAGGACAAGATAGTCATCACCAAGGCCATTCCATGTGTTTCCAGCCCAATGATCAGGGCCTTCACCTGTTGTCCAGCTGCCATCCATTACGTGCTGAACCTGCTGGATGTAGTATGGACCCCAATTATTAACTGAAGAGAATAGCTGAGCGTTTGGCGCAAATTCATGCATGTCTGATGACTGACCAAAACCTTTAACGCCGGCTTTTTCTGCTGTCTGAAGCATTGCCGGGCTATCTGTATGCTGTGCGAGCAAATCAGCTCCTTCGGCAATCAGAACCTTAGCAGCGTCTGATTCCTTCACCGGATCATACCAGCTATTCACCCAGACAACCGAAATGCTAGCCTCTTTATTGACCGAACGAAGACCGCTGGCAAAGGCGTTGATGCCCTGAATAACTTCAGGAATCGGGAACGCACCAAGATAGCCAATTTTGTTTGTTTTGGTCATCAAGCCAGCAACAACACCCTGAACATAACGTCCTTCATAGAAGCGGATATTGCCTGTCGCCATATTTTCAGAGCGCTTATAGCCAGTGATATGGTGGAATTTTACATTTGGAAATTCTTTAGACACTTTTAACGTCGGGTCCATGTAACCAAAGGATGTCGTGAAAATCACTTCATTTCCCTGTTCTACCAACTCACGAATAACGCGCGCTGCATCAGGGCCTTCAGCAACATTTTCAACAAAGTTAGTCTCAATTTTATCGCCAAAATGAGCCTGTAGATCCTGCCGTCCAACTTCATGTGCATAAGTCCAGCCATGGTCGCCAGGGTTTGTTAAATAAACAAAGCCAACTTTTAGGGGGTCGGATGATGCACCATCAGCTTGTTGAACCTCGTCTTGAGGCTTCATAGACCACCAGGCAATACCAATCGCAATGCCTATCAGTGCAATAAATCCTATTATTTTTTGCATAAAAAACTCCTTAGTAATGGTTATCGTGGAGGAAGAAAAATACGGCCAAGCTGAGCAGGCGCACCGCGCTCTGCCCGACCACCGCGGGACATTGCAACAAGAACAATAATCGTCGCAAGATAGGGAAGCATCGAGAGGAACTGCGGCGACACTGACCAGCCGCGCGCTTGTCCTGCAAGCTGCATAATCGTTACACCACCAAACAGCACAGCGCCGCCAACAACACGCCATGGCTGCCATGAGGCAAAGACAACAAGAGCAAGGGCTATCCAGCCGCGCCCTGCCGTCATGCCTTCAGCCCAGTGAGGGGTTAGCACAAGTGGCAGATAGGCGCCTGACAGGCCCGCCATCATACCGCCAAACATCACAGTATAAAACCGCACTTTTAAAACAGAATAGCCAAGCGCATGAGCGCTCGTCGCATTATCACCAACCGCCCGGATAACAAGACCTGCCCGCGTTCGAAACAATACAAAAGACGTGCCAGCAACAAGCCCAATAGACAGATAAGCCAGCAAATCAAGCCGAAACAATACACCCAGAACCGGAATATCAGACAGTAACGGCACAATAAATACTGGCAGACCGTCTATCGCCTGACCAACCAGTGGCGCGCCAATCAAGCCTGATAATCCAGTGCCAAAAATTGTTAGCGCAAGACCGGTTGCAACCTGATTTGTTGCAAGTCCTAGCACAAAAAATCCAAATAGAGCGGCTGTAAGTGCGCCCGCAGTAGCGCCCCCCAGCATCCCGATATAAGGAGAGCCTGAAAGAGATGTTACACCAAACCCTGCAACAGCGCCCATCAGCATCATACCTTCAACACCAAGATTAAGCACACCGCTGCGCTCCACAACCAGCTCACCGGTTGCCGCAAGAATAAGCGGAACAGAGGTTAGCAAAACGGTTAGCAATAATTCATCATACATCTGCATCTCCCCGGCTCATTTTGCCACCTGTCATCCGCAGATCAAAAGACAACTCATAACGCGTTATTGTCTCGCCTGCTAATAACATAAACAGTAAAATGCCTTTAAATACCCCTGTAACAACTTTGGGGATACCCATCGCAATCTGAGCTGAGTCACCGCCCAGCTCGCTCAGCGCTACAATCAGAGCCGCTAGAATTACCGCAGCCGGATTAAGCCGCGCCAGAAAGGCAACAATAATAGCGGTAAACCCATAGCCAAATGAAATCTGGGGCTGTAGCTGACCCATATTGGCAGAGACTTCTACCATACCAGCAAGACCTGCCAGAGCGCCTGAAACAAGCAATACAGAAAACGTCACAATGTTCGGGCTAAAGCCAGCAAAACGGGCAGCACGCGGCGCATCACCAGCAACCCGGACTTTAAATCCGGCAAGTGTCCGGCTGAGAATAAACCAGCCCAACCCTGAGACGCATAATGCAATCAGAATGCCCCAATGAAGCTGGCCAAGTTTGCCAACTACCGGCAATGATAATTTACCGATAAGTGCTGCATCAGGATAATAAGGCGTCAACGGAAAGCCAAAAGACATCGGATCCCGCCATGGCCCGCGCACCAGCCAGTCAATCACTAGCCCGGCGACATAGGTAAGCATCAGCGATACCAGAATTTCATTGGTCTGAAAGCGGGTTTTCAGAAACGCCGGAACCGCTGCTAGCGATGCCCCGGCTATCATGCCCCCCGAAATCATCAGCGGCAGCATCATAAAATGCCAAGATTCGGGCAGATAAAGAGCTACCCACCCAGCGCCCAATGCCCCAAAAATCAGCTGACCCTCAGCCCCAATATTCCAGATATTAGCGCGATAACAGAATACCAGACCGGTCCCGATAATAATCAGCGGACAGGCCTTTACAAAAAGATTTCCTATCTGGTCGGGCCGCGATAAAGGGGCAACGAAAAACTGATATAAAGCGTCAAGCGCGTTATAACCAAGCGCCGCAAAAATTAGCCCACCCAGAATAATAGACAGCAAAACAGACAAGACCGGCACAAGAAGCAGCTGGTGCGGTGAAACATAAGGGCGGGGGGTGAGACGCATCATACGGCACGCTCCGAAACAGAATTTGTTATGCCGCCCATCATTAAGCCAATCGATTCAGCCGTCACATCCTGAGCCGGCAGGGGTTCACTTAACTGGCCCTGATTTAACACGCAGATACGATGTGACATCACCAATAATTCTTCGAGATCCTGCGAGATAATAATAATTGCCGTACCATCTTCAAGAAGTCTGCGCATGGCAGCCCTGATAGCCTGAGCCGCGCCGATATCCACCCCCCATGTTGGCTGGGCAACAATCAGCAAGCGTGGCCGGCTCATCATCTCTCGGCCAATCATAAATTTCTGAAGATTACCACCAGAAAGGCTTCCGGCAAGCGGGTCATGGTGGGGCGTGCGCACATCATATGAGCCAATAATCTTGCGGCTCAGAGCGTGACATTTCACCCAGCTTACCAAGCCTGATGCGGACACATTATCTGGCTCATGCGATGCAGTAAGCAATGCATTTTCAGACAAGCTCATATTGATAATTGCCCCATGCCCATTGCGCTCTTCTGGAACGCAGCGCATGCCTTTTTGGCGGCGCATATCCGGCCCTAGTCCAGCGACAGATACGCCATCCAGCTCTATCTTGCCTGCGGTTACATCGCCGATAGCTTCACCTGACAGCACTTCCATCAATTCGGTCTGACCATTACCTGCAATCCCGGCAATACCAAGTATCTCACCGCTCATTACGGATAATGAAATATCCTGCAAGGCTGTCGCAAAAGCTGTTGCTGCAGGGCGGCTTACCTGCGCCACACAAAATAGGCTATCTGCTCCTTTGTGGAGGACAGGCGGCGTGCGCATGCTATTATCAAGAGCCGCCCCCACCATAAGCTCAGCAAGTTCTTTGGCTGATGTTGAGGCGCTATCACATGTCGTAACTTTTTTGCCCGCTCGCAGAATTGTCGCTTTGCTTGTCAGCGCTTTGATTTCATCGAGTTTGTGGGAAATAAACAGAATAGCACAGCCATCATCACGCAAGCGCCGTAATACGGCAAAAAGCTGATCAGCTTCCTGCGGGGTTAACACAGAGGTCGGCTCATCAAGAATTAACAATGAAGGGTTTTGTAACAAACAGCGGAGAATTTCGACCCGTTGTTGCTCACCAACAGACAAATCACCAACCCGCGCATCGGGCGAGAGTGTCATGCCATACTCTGCTGAAACAGTAATAACCCGTTCCTTTACCTCGGAGAGCGAAATACCGGCTGGCAGGGCAAGCTGGATGTTTTCAGCAACGCTTAATACGTCAAACAGCGAAAAATGCTGAAAGACCATTCCGATTCCCATATCGCGGGCCGCTTGAGGACTACGTATTTCAACCGGCGCTCCATGCCATAAAAACTGTCCCTCATCAGGAGAAAGCAGACCATAGACGAGCTTTACGAAGGTTGATTTTCCTGCACCATTCTCACCCAGAAGAGCGTGGATTTCTCCTGCGTGGATATCAAAATTGATGTCGTCATTTGCGGTAAAGGTGCCAAATCTTTTCGAAATGTGCCGCCCAGTTAATAAAGGTATCTCGCGATCAGGCGACATTATGAAATCCAACGACATGAAACAATTAAAATAGCCCCCACATGGGAGCCAAAAAATAATAAGGTAAAATAATAACCTTTGAGACGAGAGTCTATGACGGAATCAAGTGAAGCGAAAAGCTGACGCAAAAATAGCCATATGGCCCATTTTATGGGGCCGCGCCCTCCGCGTAATTATAAGCCAGCATCAGAGCGCAATAACCCGTAATGCATTGGTTGAACCGGCAAGACCAAATGGCAGCCCTGAGACCATAACAATTGATTGACCTTGCTGGGCAATGCCGCGCTCTAATACCAGCTTGATGGCACCATCAACAGCATCTTCATAGCCGGTTTCTGCCTGCTGGCTTGTCTGCACCCCCCATAAAAGCTGTAATTTACGTTCCACAGCAACCGAAGGCGATAAAACGAGAATAGGGCGTTTTGGGCGTTCACGTGCAATACGCACTGCTGTATTGCCAGATGCGGTGAAAACAATAATAGCAGCAGCATCAATAACATCTGCCAGCCGTGCGGCTGCTTCAGCAACAGCATGATAGATAGAATTTTCAACTTCGAGCGGTGGCGGGCCATCATTTTCATGAGCCGCAATATGGGCTTCTGCTTCACCAGCAATCGCTGCCATCATCTCGACGGCTTGGCGTGGGTAATCTCCGGCCGCTGTTTCAGCCGACAACATTACAGCATCAGCACCTTCAAACACAGCGCCTGCAACATCTGACGCTTCAGCGCGGGTTGGCGTTGGCGCTTTTATCATGCTCTCCAGCATCTGGGTTGCCACAATGACGGGCTTACCAACCGACCGACATTTTGTTACCAGCTGCTTCTGGATAGACGGTACTGCCTGCGGCGGTAATTCAACGCCCAGATCACCGCGCGCAACCATAATACCGTCCGCTGCACTAATAATACCATCAATTTCAACCAGCGCGGTCGGCTTTTCAATTTTTGCAACAATTCCCGCCCGTCCCTTGATAATAGCGCGCGCATCAAGAATATCTTGGGCGCGCTGAACAAAAGACAGCGCAATCCAGTCAATATCAAGTGGCAAGACAAATTCAAGATCAAGACGGTCCTTATCGGTTAGTGCAGTCACATCCAACGGCACGTCTGGTAAATTAACGCCCTTACGGCTCGATACCATCCCGCCAGTGGTCACAGTCGCAATGAAATGGTCTGATTTAACAGATTTTACAGCAAATCGCAGCTTGCCATCATCCATTAATAAACGAGCGCCCGGAATAAGAGCTGCCATGATTTCAGGATGGGGCAGAGGCAGTTTTGTGCCGTCAGTGCCCAGACAAGATGCTGGCACCGCGCCCGCATCATCAGGCAAATAGAAAAGAATTGTCTGCCCTTCGGCAATTTCAAACGGCGCATCAACGCTGCCAATCCGATATTTCGGTCCTTGCATATCGGCAAGAATAGCAATTGGGCGCCCTGTTTCTGCTTCAATTTCACGAATATTTCGCACTCTATTTGCTTGTTCTTCATGGCTTCCATGACTGAAATTCAACCGGAAGACATTCACACCTGCATCAACCAGAGAGGCAATCTCGTGCTTTTGTGACGATGAGGGACCAAGCGTTGCGACAATCTTTGTTGATCTCATGCTGCTACCCTTTTTAATGAACGATTAATTACAAATTTTTGAAAGCCATGAGCGAACATCATAACCTGTTGAGGACAGTAGTAAGACCCAAAGCCTGTTATGACAAGACAGCTGTCCTATTTCTTGCGCTGAGCCAACGGCACTTCATTCAGGCTGAGTGCCGCAATAAGGCCAATCACCGCAGAGCCAAGGATAGAGAGAAACGCAAGCCTGTAGTCAGCCGCATCATATAAACGAACGCCAGCACTGACATTTCCATTCCACATCATATCTAGCAGGATACCAACAAGCGGTTGCAGAATAGCGCCTGATGCGACAGTCATTGAATTCACGATACCTGTTGAGGCTCCGCCAAGATGAGAGGGCATGATTTCCTGAACAAGGGCATAGGTTGCTGCCATACCACCGCCTGAAAAGCCAATTAGCGCGATAACACAGACAAGCAGCCATAAGGGAAGCTGAGGCAGGAAAATCAACACACTTACGCCGTAAACAACACCAAATGACGCGCAGACAAGAACGATTTTCCGCTTACCAAGACGGTCAGACACCATACCACTAACAGGCGCGCCTATTGCCCAGCCTAGCAAAATAAACGACATCAGAAACGCCGCATTCGGGCGCTCAAGACCATAGGATTCCATCAGATAAGGGGTTCCCCAGAGCCCGCCAAGAGCAAGCATCGGGCCAGAAAGACAGGCAGCAACAACCGCAATTTTCCAGACATCCGGCAGAATAATGGCCGAGCTAACGCCCTGCCAGACAATCTGCCAGCTTTTTCCAGGCGGCGTTTTAATTTGAACAGGAGCATTCCGCACAAAGAAAAACACAATAAAGGATAGGCCAATACCAACAAACCCTAAAGCTGTCATACAAGCCCGCCAGCCTATTTGGTCCACAAGCAATGCTAATGGTGCTTGTGCAAGCGTACCGCAGGACATCGCAAAAAACATCGCAAAACCAGCTAAAAAGGCAGCGCGGCTTGCCGGAAACCATTTTGCAGCCAGCGCAAGTGCGCCAAGAAAGGCAACCGATGAGCCAATCCCGATAAGCACCCTGCCAAGATAGGCAAATTCGATTGCCTCGGCTGCCCCAAACAAAAATGTCCCGGCCGCCGTCAGCAATAATGCACAGCCAAGAAGCAAGCGGGTACCAAACTGTTCAAGCAAAGCCCCTAGCGGTATCTGAAGCAGGACGTAAGGGTAGAAATATAATGCAGATAATGTCCCCAACATTGCGCCGCCAATGGCAAATTCCCCCATAAGCTCAGACACCATAACGCTTGGCGCAACCCGGTGGAAAAAAGCATAGCCAAATGACAAGGCTGCCAGCGACCAGATAAACCAGCCCCGCAGAGACGGTCGTGGCTGGGCTTTTACTGTATCAGATGACTCATTAGATGAATTAGACACGGCATTTCCATAAAATCAGGGCAGAGATTATTAACAGAGATTATTAACAGAGTTTAACGAGAGACAGAGACAACAATAACACCGCTTATACTATTGACCGCACTGTAAAACAGCGCTTTAGGAATAGCAAAATAAGGCAGCTTTTAAGACGGGCTATGATGGGATGCTCTTTTCTGGCGGGCAGCGATACGTAAGGCAGACCAAAGCTCTTCACGTTCAACATAACATCCCCGCAATCGACGCGCCCCACTTGTCGGGTCAAAAGATGTCCGCCCATGCAAAACTCTCCGGTTATCAAAGCACATCA
>Ga0066605_10003247_pt1 | contig 10001 bp, 8 predicted proteins | sample SaaInlLV_DNA_10m_FD_60385 | JGI IMG/M metagenome (GOLD analysis project Ga0066605, IMG submission 60385) | Marine microbial communities from expanding oxygen minimum zones in the Saanich Inlet - SI075_LV_DNA_10m | ecosystem: Environmental > Aquatic > Marine > Unclassified | place: British... | reverse complement strand
GTCAGCGTGCGGATCGAAACTTTTTGGCAGCGATTGAGACGCGTATTCAGGCACTGTTGCCAGACGGCTATCGATTAGAAGCCACTGCTGAGCAAGCGGCAAAGCGTGCCAGCATGACCGAAGCCTTTCGCCTAAACTTGGTAATCTTATCGCTAATCGCGATGTTAGTGGCGGCCTATCTAATTTTACAAGCACTCGATGCTGCGGTCGTTCGGCGCAGGCACGAGATGGCGACGTTGAAAAGCCTCGGGCTGAGTGCGCGCTTGCTGTTTGCCCTGAATTTACTCGAGGCCAGCCTGATCGGATTGCTCGGCTCAATCGGTGGTTTGGCCGTCGGTTACCTGCTCGCATCGGGCGCCGTGCATCTGCTCGCCGATACAGTCAATGCGCTGTATTTTGCGACCTCGACGCAAGCGATTCAACTGAGCGCTGAGGATTGCTGGATCGGGCTGTCGCTGGGCATGTGTTTCAGTTTACTCGCAGGATGGCTACCAGCGCGTGATGCAATGCAAACACCACCAGCACAAATTCTGGCGCGTGGCGATTGGTCGCCGGGCTTCGCATGGCTGCGCCGACCCCAGATTGGCTTAAGTTTGTCAATGCTTGGTGGCTTGGCGCTGCTCATACCGCCCTCGCAACTAGCAGGGGGCGCGAAGATGGCACTTGGCGGATTTCTTGCCGCTGGCTGCTGGATCTTTGCTGGCGCACTCCTCTCTGGCCAGCTGTTGACGCGACTCGCCCGCCTGCTCCAACCGCTTAGCCCAGGCGCGGTTTGGCGAATCGCGGTCAGTCGCTTGGCCGATGGTTCGAGTCGCCATCGGTTAGCCGTCGCAGGATTAGTCGTCGCAGTGAGTATGGTCACTGGGATGTTTCAGATGGTCGGCAGCTTCAGAGGCACCATCGAGGTGTGGTTCGACGTCCGCTTTCAAGCCGACTTGTATGTTTCCGAGCGCGGCGTCACTGGCCAGGGTAACGCGAATGGCATCACCCCTGAAGTGCTACAATCACTATCAAAAATTCCGGAGTTGGCATTTATGGATGCGCTCTACATCGAGCAAGTCGAGGGCCCCATTGGTGTGACGACGCTTGCAGGAGCTGATTTTTCCATTTGGCAAGAAGGCCGCGTGCAACAAATTTGGCTGCGTGCCCCGGAGACGTTTACTGGAATCGTCGACGCGCAACCGGCTTATGTCAGCGAAACATTTGCACGACGTTTTGATGTGATGAACGGTGGCGCAATCGAACTATTGACCGCGACTGGACCACAGCGAATTGCAGTGATGGGTATCTTCGCGGATTACGGCAACGAGTTTGGCTCGGCGGTGGTCGATGTACCCATCTGGCAGGAATGGACTCAGCGCCAGCGCGCCATCAACACCACGCTTTATTTACAGCCTGGTGTTGCAGTGAATACAGTCAGAGATCGCCTGCGCCTTGAATATCCCGGGCTAGACTTTCGCAATTCGCAGGAGCTGCGCACCTTGGCGTTGGGAATTTTCAATGATACCTTTCGGGTCACCGCTGCGTTAAATGGGATCGGCATCACGGTCGCCTTTATCGGCCTGTTGTTGGGGCTGATGGCGATCTTTGAGGAATCTGCGCAAACTTGGCGCACTTTAAAACAACTCGGTATCAGCTATAAACAATTACTAGTGACCGCCGGCATTGAAGGCGCTGGCATCGCACTCGCGGCATGTATCAGCGGCACCCTGATGGGCCTCGCACTGGGGGCGATCTTGATCAAAGTGATCAACGTGCAGTCCTTTGGCTGGTCGTTGCTATGGCAACTACCGCTCGGCAGTTTTGCTCTACTAGGACTCGTGATGGTCGCGACTGGTTTTATTTGCGGAGTCGGCACAGCTGCCTGGTGGCACAACAAGAAATAATACATATGTGGCGTCTTCTAATCATTCTATACACCTTGGCGTTCCACTCCCTCTGGGCTGAGTTGCAGTGGATACAACCGCCTGCCGTTACGGACAAAGGCTATCGCGTTCCGCAACCCGATTATCGACCGGACTTACCCAAAGACCTCGGCGCTCATCCGGATTATGCCATCGAATGGTGGTATTGGGTGGGGCATTTGGAAGCGATCGATTCGGACCAGACCTTTGGATTTCAATCGACCGTGTTCCGACTGGCGGGTGATCCTCAGCAGTTAGATGCAAGCGATGACGCGCATTTCGGGCGCAGTCAGTTATACATGTCGCACCTCGCCTTGAGTGACATTTCCCAGCAACGCTATATTCACGCAGAGCGAATCGTCCGCAATGGCTGGCAAGCCAATGCTGCCGAGCAGGGCCTACAAATCGCCGCTGGGCCGATCACCGCGCACTGGAATGAACCTGCGCAGGCGATGGAGATGCAGCTCAATTATCCCAACGATACGCGCTTAACGCTAACCATGACGCCACGTAAACCAATGTTGATTTTTGGCGAACGCGGCTTAAGCCGCAAAGGTGCAGACCCGGCAGCGGTGAGTTGGTATTGGACGTATTCGCGACTCGACGTGATCGGGGCACTCACACGTGGCGACACCACCATCGCATTGAAAGGCACGGCATGGATGGACCACGAAATCTCATCCAGCCAACTGGGAGGCGATTTGGCGGGCTGGGATTGGACTGCGATTCAATTGGACAATGGCACCGAGTTAAAAGCCTACCGACTGCGCCGTCCCAATGGCGGCAGCGATCCATGGTCCGCGGTGTATTGGATCGATGCTCAAGGCCAATATCATTCGGTCTACGCCGATGCCTTCGAATGGCAGACGCTCAGCACTTGGACGAGCCCACACACAGCGCTTCGCTATCCAACTGAAGTCAAGATTCTGGCCACCAATCCGACCTCCAAACAGTCAGAGACCTACCACCTACGCCCGAAGCTAGCCGATCAAGAGTTTACCGGCAATGACAGCAGCAATGCCTACTGGGAAGGCGCCTGCGATGTGTTCGATGCACAAGGCGAGCGTATCGGCCAAGCCTACCTAGAACTCGCTGGGTACGGCGACGGACTGGGCGGCAAGCTCAACTAAACAACAAAGCCCTGCGCCCACTTCACGGCAAACACGCCGAAATTACTCGCGGCATGCGCCAGCATACAGGGGAACAGTGAGCGATTCTTGTTCCACGAGCCAAAGCGCAGTGCGTAAAACCAGAGCGAATTGGCCAACAAGATCCCCGTCGTAAAAAAGGCCTTGGTGGTGAAAGTCCACGCAAAGGCTTGGCCCTCTTCATTGCTCCAGAAGTGACCATGAATGATGGCAAAAATTAGTGAGAAGCCCACACAGCTGCCGATCAGCGCCGCACGTCCTTTATTGTCCACCACCAAATAGCCGCGAAAAATTATTTCTTCCACAATCCCCGCACCGAGGATCGCGAATACGAAATACCACACCATCTCGCTCTGCTCTGAGGCGATACCCAAAGCAATTTCACCGCCGGTCTCGGCAGCCAAAATCAGCAACGCACCAATCACTCCGATGCCATACAGCCCCCACGAAGCCGAAGTCGCACCCGGCATCCCCCGAGGATCGGGCTGCTCCGAGGCCTGGTTCGACTGATAATCTCCCCAATACATGTAACCCACGTAGGCAGCGACGCCGACGTAGAGTAAGACCATAAAAGGAGATTCGTTCATAAAAAGATGCCTAATTAATCATGGCGGATGACTGATAAAAGCTCAGACCTAATCCATCACTTACTTCTCACTCCTCACTCTCACTTAATCGCTTCGCGACTAGATGTGCCGTGAGTCGTCTTCGTCTTTGGCGACGTAACCACTCTCTTGGCGATCATGATTGACCTTGTTCTTTTTGGTGTAGGCGGCGTGCACATCCTCCGGGGTCATACCGAGCACCTGAGCCAATGAGATCACGAAGTGAAACAGGTCCACCACTTCGACCTTGGCATTCTGTTCGTCGAATTCCTGGTATTTCGCCCACCACTTCCAGGGCACCGAATCAATCAGCTCAGACATTTCCTGCTGCATCGCGCGTGTGTAGTTCAACACCCACTTGGTCTTTTCTTCGTCCGACATATTGTCGGTGTCTACGCCAATGCGCTTGTTCAACGCGTTCTGAAGGTCAAAAAGTTCGTCAAATTTATCCATGTACAATGCCTAGGCGCACCCATCTCTTCAAGCAAGTTCAAAGACGCACCACGGATGAGCCACCCCCCTTAATCGTAATCGTAATCATAATCCTAATCTCCCAACAATACCCCTCAGAATGCAAAAATGCCCAGAATTACGATTAAGAGTAGGATTAAGATTAAGCTCTGCCACCGATCTCAGCCCTCAAGTCTCAGCCTTCAAGTCTCTTCCCTCACCCCTCCTCAGCCTAAGCCCCTCCTCCGCGTGTCCAATTGTATCACTCCAACCGATTTTTCAATTGCTTAAGACAATCCATCTGTTCGTGAAAAACAGCCAGAATGATGGCCTGACTGGCATGGTTTGCTTGCAGATAGAAAACATAGTGGTGCTGACAGTGGACGACACGGGGTCGTCCCTCCCAAGAGCTAGAAGCAAATACTGTAGCGAGCGGGTTGATCCCGCGATTCTGTAGGAGTTGGGCTATTCTGTTGGGGAGGGTCGACCTCCGTGTCGACCGCCAGCAGTTTAGAAATAATATGGAAATCCAAGATTCTCGATGCGCTGTTAGTCGTGTCAGCCACTCCTGCATCGGTAACGGACGACACGGAGGTCGTCCCTCCCAAGAGCCAGAAGCAAAGCCACCGTCCATCTATGCCTTTCCCGCTAATCGACGATGAACCTTTTTTCAGTACTAAGCCAAATGCGAAAATTCAATTTGCATGTCCATGCATCTCAACTAGATTGGTTGATATGCAACCGGATCTACAAGCAGTTGAAGCACAAGCAATGGCGCTTTCCGACCAAGACCGTGAACGTTTGGCAAGCCATCTGTTTCGCACCTTAAGCCCACAGAACCTCAATTCAACAGATGCAGAATGGTTGGCAGTCGCGGAGCAACGCTATCAAGCACTCAAAGATGGCAGCGACACAGGCTTAACCGAAGACGATTTTTTCAAAGCACTCGCGCAATAACACATGCAAGTGGTCTTTGCATCTGGCGTCCTTAAAGAAGTCAAAAACGCGCAGACTCACTACGAATCAAAAGTCCCTGGCTTGGGGCAAGCATTCGTCGCAATCGTTCACACATCGATCCAAGAAATAAAGCGCTGCCCTCATCGTTCGCGACTTTTAGACCAAAACTATCGTCGATATATAATAGAGCGCTTCCCATATGGGATTATTTATCGAATTGAAACGGACATCATTCACATCCTTGCCGTTGCTCACTTCAAGCGACGTCCAGACTACTGGAAGCTACGCAAAACAGGCACACTCCTCAAATAGGCTTAAAATAAGAGTAGGTTTACGATTAAGAGTATGATTAAGAATAAGACCTCCGCCTAATTGCTTCGCCTTCTCCGGCAGACCTCCGTCCTAATTCCTAATTCTCAGGATGCACAGCCAACTCGAACTCACGCCACACGGCATCGTCATTTGTCGCGACGACAGACGCAAAGAGTTAGCCGTTTTTGACGATTCGGAAGCGGCAGGCCTCATCCGAATCGCAGGCCAAAAGCTATCGCTGAGGGTTGATGACTCCGTGCTCTATTGGAAAGGATTCACCGAGCACTTCATCCGCGCGCTCTGCCAAGCCCCTGCTGATCGCGAACACGAACTTCAGATCGATCCACCCACAGCGGACGAACTTTCAGACATTATCCTCAATGCACCTCCGATACGCGGCGCGGAATACCTGAGCCTCGGCGTGCTACGAGCGCTTTGGCAACGACTCCTCGAGTGGACGCGTGCACAGCTCGAAATTGAGCCCGATTTAACCTGCTTACTCGCAACGCACGCCCCACTGTGGTCACGCGTCGGCCGCGTGACCCTACATCTGGCCGAGAACAACAGCGACCCCGAGTATCCATTCGCCTTCATGGCGTCCTATGCATCGGGCCTCAGCAAAAGCGGTCGCCTGCAGCAACTCCCCCTCGGTAAAGCACTCAAAGAATATGCCGGCACCAACAACAAGGCCGCCCTACTTAAACTGCTCGCACCGATCAACGCCGCTAGCAAACAGTGCAAACTCCTCGCCGATCTAGTCGCGACTCAGGATATCTTTCATCCACTCCTGTGGCTGCCTGCTGAAGCCTACCAGTTTCTGCAAAGCGTACCCGAATTCGAAGACGCCGGCCTGCTCGTGCGACTGCCAGATTGGTGGAAAAAGCGCACCCGCCGCCCACAAGTCGCCGCCAAGATCGGCTCGGCCAAACGTAGTTCCGTCGGTGAATACGGCCTACTCGATGTGACACTCAATGTCGTGGTCGACGGCAAAGCACTCAACCCCGAAGAAATCGAAGCGCTCTTGGCTGGCGACGATGGCCTCATTTTATTGCGCGGCCAATGGATCGAAGTCGACCGCGAGAAACTACAACAAGCCCTCGCTCATTGGCGCCGGATCGCAGCGCACGGCGACATCTCCTTTGCCACAGGCATGCGTTGGCTGGCTGGTGCACCTGCCGACTTAGGCTCGAGCAGCGATACCGAAGTCTTCCACGAATGGGCCTTTGCCGCGCCGGGCGAAGCACTGACCGAACTATTGCAACAACTCAAAGATCCCGCGCAACTCGCTCCACCCACCACGCTCAACGCCACTCTGCGCCCCTACCAGCAAGCCGGGCTCGACTGGTTGTGGTGGTGTACGCAAACAGGCCTCGGCGCTTGCTTGGCAGACGATATGGGCCTTGGCAAAACTATTCAGCTACTGGCGGCCTTGCTGCGTAAACAGCAACAAGCCCCACACTCCGCAGCGGCACTGCTGGTAGTGCCCGCCTCCCTGATTGGCAACTGGCAGCGCGAAGCCGAAACATTCGCGCCCTCCCTGCGCCTGTTTATCGCACACCCATCCGAATGCCCCAAGGACATCCTACAGACCGCACCCACCGAGCAGCTAGCGAACGCAGATCTCGTGATAACCACCTACGGCATGCTCAGCCGTCTCGACTGGCCAGCGCAGACCGACTGGAGCTGGGTGGCGCTGGACGAAGCGCAAGCGATCAAAAATCACACGTCCCGCCAGAGCATAGCCGTCCGCGCACTCAGATCAGACGCACGCATTGCCCTGACCGGTACGCCGATCGAAAACACCCTCGGCGACCTCTGGTCCTTGTTTGACTTTATCAACCCGGGCCTGCTCGGCAGTTCGGGGCAATTTGCGAAGTTCGTCCAAGGTCTACGCATAAACAAGCGCGAGCACTACGCGCCGCTACGCCGACTGGTTAGCCCTTATATTTTGCGCCGTCTCAAGACCGACAAGTCAATCATCAGTGACTTGCCGGACAAGACCGAGATGAAAGTCTTTTGTGGGCTCAGCCCGGAGCAAGCAAAGCTCTATCAGCACACCGTAAAAACACTCAAACAAGAACTGGCAGCAACCACAGGCATACAGCGCAAAGTACTCGTACTCAGCTATTTAATGCGCTTTAAACAGATCTGCAATCACCCTGATCAAGTGACAGGCGCGGGCGAATACGCGGCCACGCACAGCGCTAAGTTCCTGCGGTTAGCCGAACTTGGCAGCCAAATCGAATCGCGCGGCGAGAAGGTGCTGATCTTCACCCAGTTCCGCGAAATGACCGAGCCGCTGGCCGACTGCCTCGCCGCGATCTTTGGCCGCAGCGGCCTGGTCTTACACGGCGGCACGCCGATCAAACAACGCCAACAAATGGTCGACCAGTTCCAGCGCGAGGACGGTCCGCCCTTCTTCATCCTCTCACTTAAAGCGGGCGGCACCGGGCTCAACCTCACGGCCGCCAACCACGTCGTGCACTTTGACCGTTGGTGGAATCCCGCGATCGAGAACCAAGCCACCGACCGCGCCTTCCGCATCGGCCAAAAGCGCAACGTATTGGTGCATAAATTTATCACCCGCGGCACACTTGAAGAAAAAATCGACCGCATGATCTCGGACAAGCAAAGCACTGCCGATCAAATTTTGACTGAAGGTGGCGAGAAGTCGTTGACCGAGCTCAATAATGACGAACTCTTAGACCTTATCCGCCTCGACCTCTCACACGCCGACACCACACTATGAGCTGGGACGAATTCAGTGACCACAAGCCTCCTTCTGCAGCGCAGTTGCGTGCCCAAGCCGCACAACGCATCCAAGTCCTCACCGATGAGGGCTACCAGCTAACTCCGGTCCCAGCTGGCTCGCGCAACGGACCAATCGCGAAAAGCTTCTGGGGCAAAGCATGGTGCAAACACCTCGAAGCCTTCAGCGATTACGAATATCGCCTGCCACGCGGCCGCAGCTACGTGCGCAACGGTGCAGTCGTTGACTTAAAAATTGGACCTCAAATCGTGACCGCGATCGTCAATGGCGCTGAGCTCTATGAGTTAACCGTCAACATCGATGCACTTGAGCCCGAAAAGTGGCTAGCACTCAAAGCACGCTGCCAAGGCAAAATCGGCTCACTGGTCGAACTGCTAAAGGGCAAACTCTCGGATGAAACCATGTCACTAGTCATGGACCCTGAAGTCGGACTTTTTCCACAACCTAGCGAAATTCACTTTAACTGCAACTGCCCCGATTGGGCAGACATGTGCAAACACGTTGCCGCCTCGCTCTATGGAGTGGGCGTGCGCCTCGATGAGTCCCCCGAATTGTTGTTCACACTTCGCGGCGTCGATCACACAGAACTGATCACGCTTGGCAGCGCCGTTGGGGAACTAACCGAGACAAAGGCCGCGCGGCGCCGACGCACTCTGGATTCCGGCGCCGTCAACGATGTATTTGGGCTCGATTTGGACGATTAAGAACCAAACTGGCAGCGACTTTAACACTTGCCGCATAAAAATTACTACGCTAGCTCTATTTGTCTCGATACGTGACTCGCCTCGAAACCATCTACTCGGCTTCGACTTATGCGACTTCCCTGAAGATCGCCGTGATTGATCCGTGAGTCCGTATGATCGAGTCAAATACATGTGTTTGGCACGCTATGACTGATCTAGCACGCCAGGCACCAATACAACATAAGTAACACATACACAAGATGCCAGAATTCGAAGAAACTGATTCACAGCCAGATCCAAGCCACAACTACACACCTAGTTCAGATGCTTCTAAGAAGCCACGCGGCCGCCGCCGTAGCGGTGGATTTAAGACCGAAGTCGCCTCCTCCAGCACAGCAGGAATGGGCGAAGTCAGCCCAACAGATGCCTTGCAAGTCGAAAAACTTAGCGGTAGTGCACGCCCTCAACAAGAACGCGAAGAACGCCCAGATAATTTTGGCTCGTCCGACGACACCACACAGGCAGAGCGCGCCCCTCGTGTTGAGCGCGAACCACGTGCACCACGCGAACGTGAACCACGTGCAGAGCGTGAGCCACGTGCAGAGCGTGAGCCACGTAAGGAACGCACGCCGCGCGAGCCGCGTGTGGAGCGCATCACCAATCCTCAACCCAGTGAAGACACCCTCGCCTCGATCAAGCGCGTGGAAGGCAAACTCACCGAACGCCGTGCCGAACGCGACGCCCGTCGCAAGGAGCGCGATGCCAATCGCCCTGCCAGAAGCGAGCGCAAGCCAGACGCACGCGGCAAAAAGCCACCTGCAAAGGGCAAAGGTAAGCAGCCACAGAAAAAGGGTTTACTTGCCAAAATTCTAGGGGTTTTCGGCATCGGGAATAAGCCTAAGGAAAAGCCAGCGGCTATGCGTGGCGGCAATCGCGGCAGGCAAAATCGCCAAGGCGGAAACCGTGGCGGCAATCGCAATAGCAACCGTGGCGGACAAAACCGCCAAGGTGGCAATCGCGGCGGACAGAGTCGTGGTGGAAACCGCGGTGGGCAAGGTCGTCGCCAAGGCAACGAAAAACCTCACTCTGCAAAGTCACTCAGCAACGAATCTTAATCTCAGCGCAGCGCATACACTATGGATGTCTTCAAAGTTAGCGGGAACGGACCACTC
>Ga0066605_10003246_pt1 | contig 10002 bp, 11 predicted proteins | sample SaaInlLV_DNA_10m_FD_60385 | JGI IMG/M metagenome (GOLD analysis project Ga0066605, IMG submission 60385) | Marine microbial communities from expanding oxygen minimum zones in the Saanich Inlet - SI075_LV_DNA_10m | ecosystem: Environmental > Aquatic > Marine > Unclassified | place: British... | reverse complement strand
AAAGTTTCTAGTAAATTAAAAATTAGTAATAAATTTTATTATGAAAATGTAAATTCTAATAATTATTCTGAAAATGAAAAAATAAAAAGAATAAATGAAATAAAAAAGTATAAATATAATTTAGAAGGATTTGAAAGATTTAAATATGAATTTAGTTCTTATTTACAAGATAATGAAAAAATAAAAAATAAGATTATTGAATATTTAGATGAAAATAAAAATAATTTATTAAAAAAAGAAATAGATAATATTTTAAAAAAAATTATTGCTTCAAAAGAAAAATCAATTAAAAAACTAAATAATATTTTAAAATTAAGCTACAAAGAAAAAATGTTGAGAGTATCGTGTCATAGAACTAATCCTAAAAGTGGAAAAATAGATAAATTTTGCGTATGTGATAATAATAAATGTAAATTTATTGACTATAATATTAAAATTTATAAAGATAAATTATTAGAACTTTTATTAAGATACCCATTAGACAGAATAGAAATTATAGATGGAACATTACAATTAATAAATGAATCAAGTTCTTCAAAATATCAAGTTGGTGAAATATTATTAACTGGAAATAAAATAGATGATAACTTTAATAAAATTATTTATAATAATAAAAATAATATTGAATTAAAATTAATAAAAGATATAGATTTAATACAACCAGAGTTTGAGGGAATTGATACAAAAAAATATTTAAAAGATAAAGATATTTCCAAAGAAGTTGAAACATTTTCAGTTAGAGAATTAGCATCACATTGGATATCAATTATTGATCCTATATATAGATTAATAGTACCAAGTAATAAATGTAATAGTTTATACTTTAACATAAGTAAAGTTATATCAAGAGTTTTAGAAAAATCTAATAAAAATAATTTTGATAAAATAAATGTAGAAGTTATTAAAAATATTACAAATAATAATATTAAAGAATTTTATGGAGATTTTATAAAAACAATTCCAACTGAAGATATTCAAAAAATTGGAAAGATTATTATCCCAGATATTGAAGATGGTATTTTAGATACTATTATTGATATTTCAGATTTATATAATTTATATAATGATAAAGAACAAATAAAATCTGTAGATGATTTATCTGATAGAATTAAAGCTGGTTATCCAGCATATAATCCTGGAAAGTTTGATGTCATATTATTTTCATATATTTTAAATATAAATGTAATATTATTAAGAACATCTATTTCTGAGGTTATTGGTCCGGGAATTATTGATAGTGAATTATATTTTGTTTTATATCACAATATTAAAGACAGTGATATATGTATTCCTTTTTATCTTTTACAGAAAAAATCAAAACCGTTAATAAGTAAAATAAATTCAACATTAAAAAGATTAACAAAATATGAAAAAAAATATTAAGATATAAATAGATTATAATATAAATAGATAATATATATTTAATATATAATGTTCCATAAATTAAAAAAATGGAATTTAATTAAACAAAAAACAGAAAAGTGGCTTTTAGAAAGATTGAAAGTCATAACAGCATCTGATGTTTCTTCTATATTGGAAATAAATCCATATACAAGTAAATACGATGTTTTACAAAAAAAAATTAATAAATCTACAACAGTAATAGAAACAGAAGCAACTAAATGGGGAGAATATCATGAACCACTTGCTAAAAAATATTATGAAAATATGTCTTTACTGGAAGGTAAAAGAAAAGTTCATGATGTTGGATTAATTCATCATTATAAATATGATTGGTTAGCAGCAAGTCCAGATGGAATAGTAGAGTGTTTAGAAGAAAAAAAATGGTGGTTACTTGAAATAAAGTGTCCTTACAAAAGAGTTTTTGATAATAAAGGTGAGAAAATACCATCTTATATTTGGACTCAAACTCAAATACAAATGGAAGTTTGCAATTTACAATTCTGTCATTTATTACAATGTAAGTATGATAAAATAAATAACAAAAGTTATTTAGTTAAAAAAAGACTAACAACAATAAAAAGAGATACTAATTGGTTTAATAATATTGCTTATCCGAGATTACATAATTTCTATTTATTAATGAATAAATCAAAAAATAATAAAAATTTTATAAATCCATATCCTAATCAAAAAAAATGGGTTTCTTTAACATCTTTTAATGGATATTTATTAAAAGACCCTTTAATAGATTTTTTAAATATTTATAAAAATGATTCATTTATTTCAAATATGAAAAATAATAAAAAAATATCAAATTCTAATTCTAAAAAAATAAATTTATTTAAAACTATTTTTAATAAATTATTTAAATTTTCTGTAAAAAATAATCTTAAAATTATTTATGTAAGTGATATATCAGAAGGATATAATGAATCATTATCTACATCAAAATATAATATTACTAAAAATGCTTTAGACCAAAATATTGATATTATTATTAGACCAGTTTTATTAGATTTATTTACAAAAACTTATGGAATGCCAGATTTTATTATCAAAGAAGATGTTTTAAGTTTATTTTTAGAAGATGTTGAACAAGATTCAAAAATGTTAAATGGAGATGGTTATGTTACTTGCAGTTTAGTTTTAAGAAACAAAATAAATAAAATAAGTAAATGGGATAAATTAATTTTAACACATAATACTACGTATTCAAATATTATTACAAAAATAACAAAAAAAGAAACAAAAATATGTTTATTAAGTTCTTCAGATTCTTATATTTTAAATTATGATGAAAATAAATTAAATGATATTAATAATGGAATAAAATGGATAAATAAAATTAGACAAAACGGTGATATATGGTTAAAAGATATTTATTCTGGAAACATCCCAAGTAATAAAAATCTTATGCCAAATATGTGTAATAAATATGATGGTAAATGGAAAAATATTAAAAAATATTTTGCTGAAAAATGGGGAGAATTAACTTTATTATGGTATTGTGGTATAAAACAAAGAAACTTAGCACATCAAAAAGGTATTTATTCTTGGAAAGACCCCAAATATACAACGAATGAAATATTAAATTCTTTATATACACAAAATAGTTTATCTAAAAGAAAACATATTTTAGAATCTATGATTGAACTTAATAAAGAAGGTGGTAAAGTATATAACTCTCGTGTATTAAAAGAACCTTTTATAGATACACATAATGCTATAGAAGTTTATATTGATTTTGAAGTATTATCTGGTAAAAATATAAATAATAATTATTCCGAAAGATTAAAAACTCCTCAAAATATAATTTATTTAATTGGAATGCAATGGGTTATAGATGGAAAAGAAGAATTTAAATCTTTTACATCTGAAACATTAACAGAAAAAGGAGAAAAAGATATGTTAAAAAGTTGGTGGTCTTATGTTAAAAAATTAAGGGAAGGTTATGATAAAGTAATTTTATATCACTGGAGTCCCGCTGAGGAAAGATTTTTATCAAAATCATTAAGTAGGTACCCATCTTTAAATTACATAAATAATAATTTAATTTCTGGAAAATATGATTTTCGTGATTTAATGGATATGTTTATTGATGCTGAAGTTGTAATTAGAAATGTATGGGGATACTCTGTCAAAGATATTGCCAAGGGACTATTTAATTTTGGTTTAATATCAGAAGTATGGAATGATAATGAAAAAGGTGGTGATAATATAACATCAGGAAAAGGAACATTAACCGCAGCAACAAAATGTTATAAGGAAATTAAAAATAACGGATTAACAATAAAAAATAATCCTAATTTTAGACCATTAATTGAATATAATCAAATGGACTGTAATGTTTTACAACATCTACTTTCATTTTTAAGAAATTTTGTTTATACAAAAGATATAAAAATTAATAATAAAAAAAGAAGTAAAAAACTTAAAAGAAAGAAATTAAATTTAAAAAGAAAAAAAATAAAATAAATAAACTTAAGAAAAACAATAACTATTAATAATAAAAATTAAATTAAGAAAAGATTTTTTTTTTTAGAAAGGGACTTCTTTGTTTTAATTGTTTAATAATTTCCATTCGTGTAACTTCTTTACCAGTATTCTTTGAATTTACTACCAAAGCATTAATTATTCCCCTATCGTGATTATATGTTTTATCATTATGACACCAAGGGCATAATGCATGAATATTGTCAAGACTGTTTGTTCCATTTTTTGAAATTGGAATTATATGGTCTAATTCATATAACCAAACCTTTTTATGGTTTTCATTATTTTCTTTGAATGGTAATCTTTCTTCGCACGTATTACAACAATAATTTTGTTTTTGTAATATTTGTTCTTTTTCATATTTATCAAAAACTTTTCTTTTTGATTTTTTATTAAAACTAATAATAGAATCATCCGTAATTTTTTTTCTTTTCCTTTTTTTCATAGGACTTTTTCTTACATAATTTTTTTTTGGTATTTTTATAAGTTGCCCTTTATCACATCTACATTTATTAGATGTTATTCTTGGTAAAAAATCTTTATTTATTTCAATTAAATCTTTGATATTACAATTATTTAAAATTACTATTCTATGTAGAGTTCTATTTTTTCTATCATTGATATAATAATAAAAATTACCTTGATCTTTTAAATAAAAATTATCACCAGTATATGGACCTTCAATATAACCACCATCTTCACATAAAAAAAGAAATTCTTTTACTCCTTCTTTAAAATTTATTTTTTTAAGAATTGCATTATACCAATTATTATCTTTATCCCATATAACAATAAATTTATCCCCAATATTATCTGAATAAAGAGACATACCGATATGTTTAATAAAGAGGTATTCAATAAAGAGGTATTCAATAAAGAGGTATTTAATAAAGAATACACATATAACCTTTTAAAAAATCATTTTTTTTATTCACGTGGTGACATATGAGAGTATGGATAACTAGAATGAAATTTAAAAGGCCATCGATATGGTTTTCTATATCTATTCCTATTATAAAAGTATAATGGATCAGCTCCAGTTTTTACATAACCGTATGGTTGTAGGACATAGTTTTGAAATTGTTCTTTATTTTTTATACATAAAAATGCAATTACTACAAGAATAATTATTAATAATAAATGTTTTAACATTTTATATTATATGTAAATAATATTATCTGGTTCAAATACATAAAAAAAATTATTTACATTATTATAAATTATGTTTAAACGAAGACGATATAAAACTCGCCAATTTAAAAAAGAAGAAGAAATTAAGGAAGAAATAAACAACTCTACTGATAATGTAATTACAAAAGAACCATCTGAAACCTTGTCGCCAAGTGATTTTTTACCACCAATAAATAAACCTCTTCCACCAATAAATACTAGAAATAAACCTTTTCCGTCTCCACTCCCTAAACGCAAGTCAAGTATAGAGTCATCTATTAATGAAATTATTGAAAATAATAATTTATTAGAAAAAAATGAAAAAACAAAAGAAAAAGAAAAAAAATCTAAAGGTATTTTTGGATTAAGTCTTTTTGGTCGTAATAAACAAAAAAATATAGAAGCACCAGAAGATATTAAACAAAATAATACCCTAGATGACAATAATCTAGATGACAATAATCTAGATGACAATAATCTAGATAACAATAATCCAGATAACACTAATCCAGATAAAAATAGCGTAGATAACAAAAATGAAGAAAAAATAAATAATGACTTAAAAAATCTAAAAATAAATAATGATAATAATCAACAATTATTAACTGATATATTAGATAATGATGAAAAATTATTATTTAGTTTAAATGCTTTGGGAAGTCTTCAAAAAGATGAAAAATTAACAGAAAAAGATAACTTATTAACAGTAGACGATAGGTGGTTATTTCAAGGATTAAGGCGATGGTGGAGTGAAGATAGTCGTAAAAAAAGTTCAAATAAAACTTTAATTGTTATATCTACAGTCACAGAAAGAATAAATAAGTTATTAGAAGAAGACTATTTGGATAAGATTAAAGAAGAAAACAAACCAAAAACAAGAAACGATAGACTTGAAACTCCAGATGAGAAAAAGTTTAAAGAAAATCGTGATAAAAGAAGAAGATTGATTAATAAATATTTTGTTTCATTAAATAAAGCAAAAACAGGAATTGAGAATAGTAGAGATACTTATGATGATAATTTTACTAAAAATATATTTAATTTATCTATTCAAAAAGTTGAAGACACATTAGAGAACTTACAAGAATTTTCTAAATGTTAATTTTTTATTAAATTGTCAATATTTTTTCTTGTTGAATATCCTTTATGGTGAAATATTAATGATTTTTTTATGAAAACAGCGTTATATCCTTTATCAAAAATACTTTTAAGTTGGTAATCTAGACAAGGATTATTAAATGGTAATAAGTTTAATAATTTTTGGATAGAACTTTTTTTAATTACATAACCATATAGTCCTGTGTTATATCCTGGGTACTTTCCAATTAAAGGTTTTTCTAAATATGGATTGATAGGTTTAGATTTTAAATTTCCATGACCAACGTATAATATATCAAAATTAGAATATTTTTTTATAATAGTATTAACTATTTTTAGTCCATTTGGAATTATATGAGAATCATCTTCCATTATTAGAGTATATTCACTTGATTTATCATTATTTAGTATTATATTCCAAAGTCTAATATGTGATAAAAAACAAGCGGTAGTTCCTGGTTTTTTTTTCCAATTTTCTAAAACTTTTTTTTGTTTTTCTTTATCAAAAAGTTCTATTGATTTTTTTATATTATTAATATTTGAACCATCAATTGCATTAAATCTATATAAATTTATGTTTTGTGTATTTTTTTTAATAAAATATAAATATTTTTGTAATCTTTGAATATCTTTTTTTAAATTTATAACAAATATATTATTTATCATTTATAGTATCAACATAATTATCTTTTTTTATAATTTTCCCTATTTTTGTTTCACTATCTGGGTGATGAATACCTATTTCATCTTTTTCTGTTTTTTCAATATGTTCTAATCTTTTATTAATTGTTTCTAAATCTTTATGTAAAGTTTCAATTACTTTTGTTTGTTTTTCAATTAATAATTCAGTTGGAGATTTTTGTCTTCCCCATATTACCCAGTGTCCTATATCATAAACTTTTCTAACAGACCATAATGTCATGTCTAATGTCATATCAGCAAGTGCAAACAAAACCATTTTTATATAAATTATAAATTTAATTTCTTTTTCATAAATGAATTTAATTCTTCTAGTTGTTTTTTTGTATTAACACCTACTAATTGATATTGTTCTTCTTTAGGTAATTCATAAAGACCAATATCTATTTTTTCATTATCTTTTATTAATTCTACAACATCTGTTAAGTAATATTCATTTTGTGAATTATTATTATTAAGTTTCATTATATTATTTAACAAATGATTACTATTAAACATATAAATTCCACAATTTACCATTTTTATTAATTTTTCTTCTTTAGAACAATCTTTATCTTCTACTATTTTTACAAATTTATTATTATTTTTGATAATTCTACCACAACCAGTTGGATTATTAATTACAGTTGTCATTAGAACACATTTATTTTTATAAGAAATTAATTTTTCTAATGTAAAATAATGTATTAAAGGATTATCTCCAGATAATATTAAAACTTTTGAATTTTTTGATAAAAAAGGAACAGCACATTGAATAGCATGACCTGTTCCTTTTGGTTCTGACTGTATTACAAATTCTACTAAATCTAAGTTTTCATATTTTAATATTGTATCTTTTATAATATTTTTGTATTTTCCTACAATAATACCTATTTTAGATGGTTTTAATTTTTTAGCAGTTCTTAGAACATGAACTACCATAGGTATGTCTAAAACTTTATGTAAAACTTTTGGTAATTTACTTTCCATTCTTTTACCAAGACCACCTGCCATAATTAAAACGGTTAAACTCATTTTTTTATATAAATAATAATATAATAAATATGAAGTATTTATTTATAATATTAGTTATATTACTACCTTTAATATTTTTAAAAAAAACAAAAGAACATTTTTTTACAAACAAAGCAATGAAATCTTTAGAATGTATGAAATTAACAAATAATGATATTATAAAAATTAAAAATAAACTTTATAAAAAACCTAATTTTGATATTATGGAATATATTGGAAACATAGCAAAAGAAAAAGGTCTTAAAAATGAAGATATTATAAACTGTTTATAATATTTTTATATATAATAATATATATCATGAATCAATTAACAAATCAAATACTTATTGCTGTTTCTGTTGTTGCTGTTCTCACCCTCGCAGTTATGTTTTTACCAAAAATGTTAAAACCAAAAGTTGTTGTAAAACACGAAAGAGATATTCTACCAGTCCCCTACTATGTTAGAGATCACCGCCCTCATCATCATCGCCCTAGACCATCTCCATCTCCTTACGTTCCTCATCCTCATCGTCGTCCTCATGGTGATAGGTCAACCCCATTTTGTGAACACACAAAATACGGATGTTTTCCAGGAACTCAAACTCCAATTCCTTAAGTTTACTCATATAAATTATAACCTTTTACATTACCCATTTTATTACTAACATTTCCACCCATAATGTTTTCTTTATATAAACTATCAGGTTGTGTTAAAGACATATTTGGTCTAATATTGAGATTTTCCAATTCTCTATAGAAATCTCTGTTATTTATATGACTATCTCTCCATCTTCTTCTTCTTAAATATACATTATCACCCGAAGACTGGTCTCTATAATAATCTGTTAAAGTATCTTTATATATCTTACCTTTTTTGTTAAGACACTTTTCATAAATAGTAAGGTCTTCGTAACCTTTTTCATCAACATTATTATTACAAGACATATAGATATTTATAGGTTTTTGAGATTCGTATCTTCCTCTATTTTCATTAATGCTAATATAATCAGTTACATTTTGATTATTTATATTAGGATTCTTATTAACTTCTTGAGGAGATTTATTTTTAAGTTGATCTTTACTATTTTTTTTTTTTGGATTGCATTGTTGTATGTTATGTTTTGCGTAATATTTTACTAATTCTGGATGAATATTATCATCTAAATAACAAAATTCTTTTTCGTTAAGACTTTCTTGAATATGTTTTTTATTATCTTTTACACAATAATCTCTACCAAAAAATGTCTTTAAGTAAGGATATTCTTTATTAGAGCATTTTTCAGTTTTTAATTCAATCATTTTTATTTCATTTGAAATAGTATTTTTTTTTCTATTAATTTTTTTTCCACTATCTATTTTTTTTCTACTAACTATTTCTTTTTTAGAATCTTCCATATTTTTTTTTAATTTGTTAGCAGTAGTATCAGACGGAAGTGGTTTTTTTAACATATCATAATTAGATGTATTTGGAAGTTTTGAATAATTTAAATCTTGGTCTTTTGAATCTTTACTTGAATCGTTACTTGAATCTTTAGGAGGAACAGTATTCCAATTTCTAGGATTTGGTTCTGGACTAAAAAATTCAGCAAAATCAGCCATAATATAATATACTATTTATATATATTTAATTAAATATTTTCTTCGAAAGTACATACTTCATCATCAGAATTAATATCTGTTTCTTTGTACCACAGAATATATTTTCCGTCCAAATGGACTGACAAGAATATTCCATCCGAATCCTCCTCTATTATATCTTCGCCTTCTTCTTGTCTAATAGAAATTCTTTGAAAATTAAAAAATTCATCTTCAATTCTCTTTTGGTCTGCCTCTGGAACATCTGTATCAAAACTGTCAAAAACATACATTTTTCTATTATACTCAAAGGATGAGTCTGGTATTTTCGTAGAATTTTGTTTAAAGTCGTCTATTATTCTAGTTAGTTTCGCAATTGGCATATCATCTTGTTTACAAAATATTATGTAATTCTCTACTTGATGAACCTCTTCTTCTGGAAAAGCTTTGGATTTTTTTCCAGAAGAGATATCGTCATCAAGTTTTTTACTCACAGACTTAGCTTCATCTTTGAGTTTTTTACCCACAGACTTAGCTTCATCTTTGAGTTTTTTACTCACAGACTTAGCT
>Ga0066605_10003238_pt1 | contig 10023 bp, 10 predicted proteins | sample SaaInlLV_DNA_10m_FD_60385 | JGI IMG/M metagenome (GOLD analysis project Ga0066605, IMG submission 60385) | Marine microbial communities from expanding oxygen minimum zones in the Saanich Inlet - SI075_LV_DNA_10m | ecosystem: Environmental > Aquatic > Marine > Unclassified | place: British... | reverse complement strand
GCTGCATCAGAAGATCTTATCACCTGGGGCTTTGGGACCCCGAGCTCAGCAACATTACCTTTTGCTCCAGGATTCACTGGCATATCGTTATATGCTCGCACTTTGGTTGAGATGCAGTAAATGCCTGAAATTGTGGTGTGAAGGGGGGTGGGGGAACACACAGGCCCCACCCATTGATACATAAAGTAGTTAGTCGCATTTCTGCTGAAACAAGTTTAAATTTAGGTACAATATCATTCGACTTCTTGGATGGGACAATTTTGGACATGCTTTGAGGGTCTTTTGACCGAATGACCAACCCCATAATATCCTGTGAGTTTCCCCCACTAATTCTTCACAGTCAGGCATTCTCCAATTAAAAACCCTTCATTCTTAAAAAAATATACAAATTAATGTCATCAATGTTCTTTTTTTATTGCATTTGTCTAATAAATAATGATACAGTAGTTAAACAATAGTTAAACAAAATTGGTAAACAAAATGGGTAAACATAAACCAAATCAGAATTAAGAAGAGTTCTGAAAAGTGATTGTGTTATTTCTCCATTCTAATAAGACCATGATTTTATTTATTAAATCACAATTTTGAAGGAGGTAATGAGAAAATTATTCAACTTGGCATAAGCTGCTTTATTTAATTATTTTTCTGATATAATAAATATTACATATGTAATCATTCTTTAAACGAATAAGTATGTATTCTTTATTAGTTAAAACAAATCAAATATTTTAAACCTTAATTATAAAGGAAATAATGAAAAAATTATTATTCAACTTGGCAATTGCCAGTTTTTTAGTAACAACAAGTGCATCTGCGATGTCACACGGAAAACATGATATTGTAGATGTTGCGTCAAAAGCAGGTGTCTTTAATACTTTAATTGCAGCAGCAAAAGCGGTTGGGTTAGTTGAGGCTCTCAAAGGTAAGGGACCAATTACTGTTTTTGCCCCTACTGACGATGCTTTTGCGAAGTTGCCCGAAGGTACGGTAGAAAGTCTCCTTAAGCCAGAGAACAAGGATAAACTCAAAAATATCCTTCTATATCATGTAGTTGCCGGCGAAGTAATGGCTAAAACTGCTATCACACTTGATTCTGCAAAGACTTTGCAAGGAAGTTCATTTAGCATCAAGTTGGACGGTAAAACCCTCAAAATTGATGGTGCTTCTGTTACCCAAGCCGACATTAAAGCAAGTAATGGTGTAATACATGTAATTGATTCAGTTATTCTTCCAAAAAGCTGAGTAAATTTGAAGAATTAAACTAAAAAGGTCAGTCACACTCTCAGTTGTGTGATTGACCTCCCCCCACTTAATCCATCACAGAGTCAGAGAACCTCCAAGTAACTTCCACTAATTCTTCACAGTCAGACAACCTCCAAGTAAAATCCCCCACACATTGTAAATCAAACCGATTGGTGTCCTTTACCTTAGTTTAATCAATTTAATGCAAACAGATATTGAATTTTGAAAAAAATGGGTGATTTAAGCATTTTTTATAGATTTTATAAAAAATTATTTTGAATTATATCAACACTCTATTACTAAATTAAATAATTAATTTTAAATAATTTGTAAAAAACATAATTAAATATTGAGTAATTATTGTATAAATAATATACTAAACAATCGTTAATCAATAAATGCTATAAAATATTACTGACTCTTATTGAATCGGGTTTTGTAATTTATAGTCTTTTTAGCTTTGTTAATCCATATATTAATATTTTATTTGCCAAAATTAACAATATTAAATATATGATATAATTCGAAATTTATTGTTAAGGAACGATATGGAAGGTATTTTAAAACCAGATGATTTTGTAGGAATTTCATTTTTTGTTGCTACTATGGCTATGATGGCATCTTCAGTCTTCTTCTTTATTGAAAGGGACGGTGTAGTAGGAAAGTGGAAAACATCTGTTACAGTAGCAGGTTTAATTACAGGAATAGCAGCAGTTCACTATTTTTACATGCGGGATGTATGGGTAGCAACTGGAGAAAGTCCAACTGTATTTAGGTATGTCGATTGGGTACTGACTGTACCATTACAAATTGTAGAATTTTATCTAATTTTGGCGGCAATAGCTACAGTTCCCATAGCATTATTTTGGAGATTACTAGTTTATTCTTTAATAATGTTGGTCTTCGGATATCTAGGTGAAGCAAATTTTATAGATGCCACTTTAGGATTTGCAATTGGTATGATTGGATGGCTTTTGATTATTTATGAGATCTTTTTAGGAGAAGCTAGTAAAATTAATGCTGATTCAGCAAACTTATCCTGTCAAAAGGCATTTAATGCGTTGAGGTTAATTGTAACCATAGGTTGGGCTATATATCCTATAGGTTATTTTTGGGGGTATTTACTAGAAAGTGCTAATGTTAATGCTGTTAATATTATTTATAACTATGCCGATTTAATTAATAAAACAGCTTTTGGTTTAGTAATTTGGGCTGCAGCTAAGCAGGATTCAAAAACTGAATAGACTCAGATAGAAGTGGGACACAGCAAATAGTATTAGGCATATCAGTTTTATTGACTAAAACATAACTAGGGTGGAACTCTACAAATGTATATAAAGAAAGAAAATTTGTATTTAAACTGACTATTTTTAGTTTTATGATAATCTCATTTTGTAATCAATCAATCAGAATTGGGGTAGTCATTTAGAAGAAATATTAACAAAAAAATAGAAATGGAAATAAAAAAAATATTCTTCATATATTCAATAGCAATCTCTTCTCTTATTTTTATCAATTCACTTATTCTTGGAGCTGATAGTTCAGATGATGTAAATTCTGACTCTGTAGAAGTTGTTGATGCAGATTATATGAATGGCAAAGAGCAGGCATATAATGGCAAGTACAAAGCTGCAATCGTATATTTGGAAAAATCCATTGAAAATGATCCTAAAAATGCGGATGCCTTTAACATGCTTGGATACAGCAATCGAAAGTTAGGTAACAACGAAGAAGCATTTAAATATTACAATAAGGCTTTAAAATTAGATCCAAGACATCAAGGTACTCATGAATATATCGGCAGGCTTTATTTAAGTCTGAGTCAACCTGAAATGGCTAAGATACATCTAGATGAGCTAGATAGCATTTGCTTTTTTGGTTGTGATGAATATACAACCCTCAAAAAAGCCATCGAGGATTATGAAAAGACTAAAGTAGTGGGAAACTACTGATTGACACTTTCATATTAAGAAAAGACTGGGAATCAAGAGGTTACAGCTTTGGAGTCTTCAAAGACCCTCCGGGAAAGATTTGGGCATATTTTGTCCATAGGACGGATGAAATTGTTGTATTAGCAGAGGGAGAGATTGAGGCTTAAATTGAAGGCAAGTCAAAGCAGCCTCAGATTGGTGATGAGGTTTTCATTCCTGCCAATGCAATCCACACAGTCAGGAATATTGGTAAGACAAATACTATTCTAGCAGAAAATATGATCAGATTAGAATTAAGAATTGATTTTCCAGAAATAGAAAAAAAGTTCGAAAGTTAATTTGATAAAATTCCATCAAGTTAATAAATTGATGGAATTACCCTTTTAATATACATTCACGTACTCATTCCTCTCCTCATTCTTAACTTTAGATACTTCAAATCCTCAGATGTTCCGTTTCCTTAATTTCTTGTATAAAACTAATAAACTAATCTTTCCGTAAACACTCTTAGTATTATTTTAGTATTTTCTCAAAGTCTCCGTATACGTGGAGACTATATCCGTAAGAAGTATAATGTTCCGTATATTTGGTGTCCTTTGCAAAAATCTTCAAACTTTCTTGTAAAAAAAAATATGAAAAAAAAGATAATTAATTTGAGAAGTATTTATTTTCTAGTAATAATTTTGATCTCCCAAGTATTTTCATATTCCTTACCTGCTAAACCAATAACGTATAAACTTGATGAAAATAATTCAAAAGTAGGATTTACTGTAAAACATAAAATTACAAATGATGTTTATGGAGAGTTTTTAAAATCGATTGGTACTGCCAATTATAATAGTAAAACTAATCAAATTATTAACATTGAATCAGTAATTGATGTCAAATCAATTGATACAGGAAATGCTAGGAGAGATCGGCACCTCATAAGTCCTGATTTCTTTGATGCTCAGAACTACCCAAAAATTTACTTCAAAAGCCATAATGTTGAAAAGATTTCTGAAACTCAATACAAAGTGTATGGAAATTTAACGATGAGAGGGATTAAAAAGGAAATAATCTTGGAAGGTGTAAAAACAACAGACTCAAATGATAATCTTTTCTTTAATGCAATATCAATCATAGATCGACAGAATTTTGGAATTTCTTGGAATAGACCTTTCCAAAAATTGCTGGAATGATGGTTTCTGATGAAGTTAAAATTCTTCTAAAAATAAAAATGACTCAAATATGATTTTTAAACTAAATATCCAAGTTAAAGTAGATGCAGAATCTGTCAGAATTTGTTTAACATAAATCTCAATCCCTATCATCTCTTGTGAGTAAACCACAGAACTACTTCTGGAAGAGATTGCAAAAGTTAATTAACCAGGAATAAATTGGAAGAAATTGAAAACATAATTCATTGATTATTTGATTATCTAAAAAATTCACATTATTTACTATGTTACTAATGAGAGAAACCACTACATAATAATTACTCAAAAAGAAAAAATATGTTCACCGTTTTTATAATAATGATGATTTTAACCATTGGAACTTTCAGTTTGATTTCTTTTTATTTACTTTCGGATAAAAGTAAAATGACACGAAATAAAAGTCATACTGAAAATATGAAGATTGAAGATACTCCTGGCAATAATGAACCTCATGTATAAGAAAATCCTATTTTTAAGAGTTGAAAATTGAGAACCGAAATGGTCTGGGAATTGTGATGAAAATAATGATGGAAAATATTTAGGGGAAATTTAAAATGGAAAACCAAATGGAACAGTGTCTATCACTTTTCCTGATGGGAGGGAGTATCTTGGGGAATTCAAGGATGGGAAAGAGTGGAACGGAACACAATATGACAAAGACGCAAACGAGAATTCAAAATATGTAAATGGTAAAATAGAAAAGAATGATGAACCATTAACTTTAATAAATGTGAAAAGTAAAGGACACTTTTCGTTAACAATAACTTTAATTATTCACAAGTCAGACACCCCCCAAATAAAATACCCCAATTCTTGTAAAAAAAATGATTTATTTTAAATATTTGCAAACAAACTTCAGTCTCAATCTATTTTATTTACGACTAATTTATCTAAAATATCTGGTGGGTAATGACTGGTAAGAGTTGATGAGGATATTTTTATGGAAGAGCTCGTAACTAAATTTTTGTTTTGGATATCTAAAACGTAATTGAAAACTTAAGGCATAATAAATGATAGATCCAGCATTGTTAAGTGGAATAATAAAATTAACAATATTGTTATTAATTCAATATGCATCAGGCAGTCTTGTTTTTTATAAAGGTGTAAAGGTTAATTATACGAGAAAGATTAACCATTTCGCTTTATTTTTTATTCCAATGTTTATTGATAATATTATTCAGGTTCAAACTTCAATAGAATTGCTGATAATAGGAAGTGTTGTTGCAATCGCTGGTTTGATAATCTACATCAAACCAATTAGAACTAATTCAAGGCTAATACAAAGAATGTTTCTATCATTTGATAGACCTGAGGATCGACCAAATACGCTCCTATGGCTTACAACACAAACAGCAGTTGGATATTTAATTGTTATACCCATTGTTATTTATTTTTTTAAAATTGGTTATGAAGATTTATTGTTAATACCTATACTTGTAAATGGTATTGGTGACGGCCTTGCAGAACCTGTTGGGATTAGGTTTGGTAGACTTAAATATAAGACATATGCTCTTTTTTCAAAAATCAAATATGAAAGAACAATTGAAGGAAGTGCATGTGTGCTTTTTACAAGTATCATTTTAATTATATTTTTTCAATCAAGCTTTACCTCTTCTGAATTTATTTGTGCACTTATTGTATTTCCTATTGTAATGACTCTTGCTGAAGCATTAGCCCCACATACATGGGATACACCATTTTTATTTCTTTTCGGATATTTGACGCTTTACATTGTTAAAATTATGCCTTTTGTTTCACATTAATTGGATAATTATGTCTCAACTTCACCACCTTCTTAAATGCCTTATAAATTATTGATAATATTTATATAATATTAATGGCACAATATGTCAATTGTACCATTTTAATGGTACAATTAAAGCTCTAAATCAGTTTTCTCATAAAATTTAATATCTGGTTTATTGATTTACTAAATATTGCTGTCTTCCTAGTATAAAAATAAATAATTTATCATTCATTACTTAGTACAGTTTTTTTATAGATTCAAAGGTGGATTCTACTCCTGGAGTAAGTTAATACCATCTCAGAATTTTTTTGTATACAAGGTTTAATCAGAACAGGAACCATCGTTACCTGCGTGATAGCGTTGAGTTTCCAGAAGAACCACGAGTTGAAGTATATGGAGCCGTAGTGGTGTTTAAAGACTTTTATAGGGCTAAATGCAACCTATTACAGTTAAATTAAATTTGGTACTTGCAATGAATAAAATAAATAGGGCTTACTGAATAATAACATTGCCTTATATTATCAATGTGTTATGCTAACTTCTGGTTAAAATATCTGCACATAAAAGTGCTATTTTGTTTCAAAACCCTAGCACATGAAGTTCATGTATTCACACGATTACCGTCAAATTAGCTTTTCTGAGTTTCTATTGCCCTTTGACGGCAAACTTGAAGCAAACAACCGCTGGCTCCATCTTTCAGCTATGGTTCCCTGGGAACGCTTCGAGAAACAATACGCCGCTCTATTTTCTCCAGGCAGAGGCTCTCCCGCAAAACCATTCCGCATGGCTTTTGGAGCATTAATCCTCAAGGAACGGCTAAACTGCAGTGACGAAGAGCTTGTAGAACATATCCGTGAGAATCCGTATTTGCAATATTTTCTTGGTCTTGTAGAATTCAGCAATGAAGCTCCTTTCGAGGCATCAATGATGGTTCATTTCCGTAAACGTATCTCACTTGAAATGATTGGAGAAGTCAACGAATCTCTGGTTGAGGGTTTACGGAGTAATGACAACCCACCTTCCGATGACGAATCACCTGGCGGAAACCTTTCAGCCGTTACCGAGAAACCCGCGACTGAAGGCTCTGCTTCTACAAAAAATACTGACAACAAAGGCCAGTTGATCCTTGACGCAACCTGTACCCCGGCTGACATTACATACCCGACAGATTCAAAACTTCTCAATGAGGCACGTGAAAAAAGTGAAACACTTGTTGATGTTCTCCACGCGCAATGTCCCAAAGCAAAGATAAAACCCAGAACATATCGCAAAGTCGCTCGTAAAAAGTGGCTGATCTTTTCAAAAAAACGGCGACACACTCACGCTCAAATTCGTAAAATCAATCGTACTCTCCTTGGCTATCTCGGACGCAATCTTAAGCATCTTGACAAACTAATTGATCAAGTTGGCCTGCAAACACTGAGCAGAGCTCAATACAAAAACTTACTGGTTATCCGAGAGGTCTACCGACAACAAAAAGAGATGTTTGAACAACGTACCCAGCGTGTTGATGCTCGTATCGTCAGCCTTTCTCAGCCACATGTCCGCCCGATAGTACGCGGTAAAGCTGGAGCTAAAGTTGAGTTTGGCGCAAAACTCTCTGCAAGTCTTGATGGTGGATACTTCTTTCTTGACCAGCTAGACTGGAATAATTTTAATGAATCAAAGCACCTGATCTCACAAGTTGAAACCTACCATCAGCGACGAGGTTACTATCCTACATCGGTGCATGTCGACAAAATCTATCGCACCAAAGAAAACCGGGATTGGTGCAAAGAAAGAGGTATTCGTATCAGCGGACCTAAACTCGGTCGACCTTTGAAAAATACTACTCAAAACAAGGAACAAATCCTTAAAAATAAAGCCATTGCACGTCAGGATGAAATCGATCGTATTCCCATTGAAGGCAAGTTCGGACAAAGTAAAAGACGCTTCGGATTAGATCGTGTCATGACAAAGCTCGCGATCACGAGTCAGTGCGTCATTGCAATGACCTTTTTAGTCATTAATCTTGAAAAGGGGCTCAGCCTCATCTTTTTGTGTCTTTATTATCTGCTACTGCTAAGCAAGATTACGCTCAAAAACATTGTAAAACGTTGCACAAAGGAAAATATCAAACTATGTGCAGCTTAAATTGTTAAAATCAGGTTTTGAAAATCATTAATCTTTCATGTTCTTCAAAGATATGTGTTTTTCAGGAAGCCCTAAATACTAAAAAGTTACTTAATAGTAAATGGACATCAGTTAAGCTAATTAAAAAAGAGAAACATTTTCTTATTACGGAGCTAGAGTTAGATGAAAATGATAACGTTATTCATTGTTTAATTGAAGCGCTCATATCTCATCGAGTACAGCCGATTAATTGGGCAGAATTAAAAGAGAATGAGCATTGGATACAAGGTTGGAAATAAAGAGATAAGAGTCTACCTTGAACAACTGATACGTATAAATAAAGTGTGAAATCATGTTAAATAAATTCTTTATTAAGATAATACAACAAAAATATTGTGGCACCAATAAAATACTAAATATCACTTAAGCTTAAGATTAAATATCGATAAATTCGAAAATATACTTGATATAACTCAATAAAGCTACCCATAACTTCACCCCTAAACCAGACAAAATTTGATTTAAAGCTGTGTTTTACATCAAATTGACTGAATTCTGGATATAAGAGGTGCCCATAAATAAAAGAGGGAGATATTTGGAAAAAGAATTTGTTTGGGATTATCCGAGACCTCCTCGTTTAGAAGTTTGTTCTAAGGAGATAAAAATTATTTTTGGAAAGTGCATTGCCAAAACCGATTACTCTTATAGAGTCCTGGAGACAAGCCACCCTCCTACTTTCTATCTACCCAGAAAAGCCTTCAAGGAAGAAATATTAATTCCGACTCATGTAAAAACATTTTGCGAATGGAAAGGAGAAGCGGAGTACTTCAATATTAAATCAACAGACGGAAGAATTTCAAAGAAGGGTGCTTGGACCTATAATTATCCTTCAGATGAATTTATTAAAATCAAAGGTTATGTCGCAATTTATCCAAATTCAGTTGATTCATGTTTTTTGGACTTTGAAGAGGTTAAATCTCAAGAAGGAGATTTTTATGGTGGCTGGATAACTTCAGATATAATAGGACCATTTAAAGGTGGATCTGGCTCTTTAGGCTGGTGATTAAGATTTAATAAAATAATTATGATAAATTTTGAAGATACTTTTTTTAGAATCAATACTAGACGGATATGCATATTTTTAGTACTCATTTTAGTAAAATCCAACTTAGTCTTTTCTTATACTTTGAAGGAATACGCAAAAAATCCTTTTGGTAATGTATTATTTATAAGACATGCAATGGCTCCTGGCTATGGTGATCCACAAAATTTTGTTTTAAATGATTGTTCAACTCAACGAAATCTAAATTATGAAGGAAGGGCCCAAGCAGTTCAAATTGGGAGAATAATTAAAAAAGAAGGAATTAAATTTTTAAAAATATATTCGAGCGAATGGTGTCGTTGCTTGGAAACTGCGAGACTTACAGATCTTGGGGAAATCACAATAGAACCCGGTTTAAATTCATTTTTTCAAGGTTTTGTTTCAAAAGAAAAAACAATTTCTAAGCTCCAAAAATTACTAAAATCTTTAGAATACAGTAAAGATTTAATACTAATGGTTACTCACCAGGTTACAATTACTGCTATAACAGGAATATCTGTATCAAGTGGAGGTGCTGTTGCTTTTAGTGCAAAATTTAGGGAGTCTAAGGAAGTTAATATTTTTGATTAAACAGCAACTAATTCTTCACAGTCAGACAATCCTCAACCTTCCACCAATATTCTTGTAAAACCACCTAGATTTTGGTAAAATTTGGCTTCTCCTAAAACAACAAGTTAGTATTTTAGGTTC
>Ga0066605_10003225_pt1 | contig 10043 bp, 4 predicted proteins | sample SaaInlLV_DNA_10m_FD_60385 | JGI IMG/M metagenome (GOLD analysis project Ga0066605, IMG submission 60385) | Marine microbial communities from expanding oxygen minimum zones in the Saanich Inlet - SI075_LV_DNA_10m | ecosystem: Environmental > Aquatic > Marine > Unclassified | place: British... | reverse complement strand
GATTTCCATATAGTTAATTGAGTACAAGTGCAGCAATATATTAATATCCTACTAATAATTTAAAAATGTAAATGTTTAATGAATAAATTATTGAAGAGATTAGTGTGATCATAAAATATTCTACACAATTACATCTATTATACTACAAAAATATTTAATCTTTCCTCAATTTTTATGTAATATTAAACATAATAATTCCTGGTTTTATGCAATATTTTTTTGTTGCTTTTTTGCATTCTCTCAAGGACCTGATATATCTATAATTGGTGGAACGGTGGTATGTCCTACTCTTAGTGATAACCTCGGAGCTAGTAAGACGATTAGTGGCAAAACATATTATATTGTTAATGAAGCCTTATTAAGAGATTTTACAACTACAGGTAGTTTTACAACAGGTGGGAATACTTATTCTCCTTCAGCTGCTCCTGGTTTTAATCCCGCTGATGTAGGTTGTCTTTGTACAACACGAGTAACAAACATGGGTGGTTTATTTAAAAATAGGCCTGGTATTGGATATGATACATCTCTATTTAATGTAGATATTAGTTCCTGGGACACTAAAAATGTCACCTCTTTTCAAGAAATGTTTGATAATGCAGAAAAATTTAATCAGGATATAGGAAATTGGGATACCAGTAGCGCTGTTAATATGATTGGAATGTTTACAGGAGCAATGGAATTTAATCAAAATCTCTCCGGTTGGGATACCTCTAGTGTAACTCGTTTAGATAGAACTTTTCGGAATGCACGAGATTTTAATAATGGAGCATCTCCAGGGGTATCAACAACATTGAGTTGGGATACCAGCCGTGTAACAAAAATGGAGGAGACATTCAACTCAGCATTGGTCTTTAATGCAAATCTGAGCAGTTGGAACACTAGTAATGTTACAAATATGATAGGTATGTTTAGAGAAGCTGATGCTTTTAATAATGGGGCTTCTCCAGGAGTATCAACAACTTTGAATTGGAACACTACCAGTGTTACTGTGATGAATTACATGTTTTCTGGTGCTAATGTATTTAATGCAAATTTGAGTAGTTGGAATACTGGTAATGTTACAAATATTAAATTTATGTTTCGCAGAGCACTTGCTTTTAATAATGGGGCTTCCCCAGGAGTATCAACAACTTTAAGTTGGGATACGCGCAGTGTTACAGACATGAGTAGTGTATTTAATAGAGCTAGTGCTTTTAACGGAAATTTGAGCAGTTTGAATACTAGTAATGTTATTAGAATGGATAATATGTTTGATAACAACCTCGTTTTTAATAATGGGGCATCTGCAGGAGCATCATCAACAATCTTGAATTGGGATACTAATAAGGTTACTCATTTTAATAATATGTTTGCTAATGCTGACGCTTTTAATGCAGATATAAGCAGTTGGAACACCAGTAGTCTCCTTCAGACGTATAGAATGTTTAATGGTGCAAATGTTTTTAATATTGATATAGGCGGATGGAATGTGAGCAATGTCAATAATATGACTGAAATGTTTAGAAATGCATCAGCCTTTAATCAAGATCTAACTTGTTGGGATGTGGATCCTGCTCCCATTAATACTGATTTCAGTACTGATTCTCCTATAAATTTATTGTCACTTTCTTTGCCTCGATGGGATGATCCCAATACCCCATCCATTAGTTATACAGTTTCAATAGTTGATCAAGATGATTTATCATTAACCCCAACTATTGTAAGTACTCGAGGGACTTTTACCGCTTCAATTACAGGGGGACTTGTTCATCGAGTTAATCAATGGGGACCTAGTAATGCAGATTTTTTAAGTATCGATGCAACTACGGGTGTGATTGACCCATCGAATTCTCTTGCTGGAACATATGATATCACTTATACAAATTGCTTCTCTAGTTTCACAACCTCAATTACTATTCGTACTGTAAACAGTCCAGAGTATCAACTAAGTTATTCTCCTAATCCAATTTGTAGAAGTGTTGGTGGAACGATCACTCCGACAATAATTCCCACAAACTCTCATGCTACAGTTCCTAGAATATTCATTGATCCTGGGAATCTAACAAGTTATCCTAATATAGGGAACGCTCCAGATGATGAAACTATTGTGAATTTAACTACTAACTCAGGTTTTACTCATTGGGAAGATGGCGTTGTTGCTGATAATTCAGTGTATCATCCGGATTATAGGATAAGAAACCTAACTAATGGAATAGTTCACAATCCTGGATATTCATTTGAACTACTTCCTGGAGCAGGTGAAGATAATTTAATTCTAAATCTTGCTGGGAGTAACGCTAATAGACAATCTTGGCCAAGAAATTCATCCTCCATTTCCTTGTGGATTAAAGAATCAGATTGGTCTGATGATTCTATGGTATGGGATTTTACAACCGGTGCAGATACAACTGGTAAAGATTACCTTATTTCTGAGGGCGGAGTATGGAAAAGATGGCTTAAGGGAAGTGGAGCTCAAGGGGAATATATTTTAGGGAATAATACACTGACTAACAATCAGTGGCATCACATAGTAGCAACAAGAGATCAAAATGGAGGTCCTGGAACTGGAAATTTCACGGGTGTTATTAAACTTTATGTTAATGGAGTTTTAACTAGTACCGTTACAGGAGTCGCCAGTGGAACTTTAGATAATGTGGGAGATGTGCTGTTTGGAAGAAATCAATCGGGTGTAGGTAATGCAATTAATACTGATAAAATGGAAGGTGAATTTGGCCCAATAAGAATTTTTGCACATGAATTAACTCAATCTGAAGTTGAATACGAATATGATATGTTTGCCCTACGATACAAAGGTTCGTTCTCAGCAACCCCTGGTGGACTTTCAATTAATTCAGCAACAGGAATAATAGATGTTTCAGCTTCCGTTTCTGGGACATATGAGATTACCGCCTCTTGGACAGAGCCCACAAGTGGTAAAACACATACTACAACTTCAACAGTTACCATTGGAGATTCTGATCCTAGTTTTAGTTATCCTTTAAATACTTATTGTAAGTCCAATGTTGCAGTAATTACTTCAACAATAACAGGGGATCCTGGTGGGGTTTTTAGTGTACCCGTTGGACTTGCTATTGATCCAAACACAGGGTATATAACTCCTTCAACCTCTACTCCTGGAACTTACACTGTAACCTACACGACCGCTGCAACATGTTCAAGAACTTCAACTGCAACGTTAACTATTACTGCAATAGATACTCCAACGCTTACATACCCAAGCTACAGTAGCTGTAAAAATGTTGATTCAACTGTTTCAATTACTCCCAACTTGAGCATCGCTGGTGGAAGTTTTTCTGTTTATCCAACTGGACTCTTAATTAACTTAACTACGGGAGTTATTCTGCCATCTGCATCGTCTGTAGGCTCTTATACTATTGAATACACCACTGCTGGAACATGTACAGGGACTACAAGTGTAACATTTCAAATTTTACCTGTTGAAGACCCGGCTTTTGGTTATTCTTCAACTGATTTATGTACATCTAATGTTTCAATAATTGCGCCTACCATATCAGGAGATCCCGGTGGGGTTTTTAGTGTACCCGTTGGACTTGCTATTGATCCAAACACAGGGTATATAACTCCTTCAACCTCTACTCCTGGAGCTTATACTGTAACCTACACAACCCCAGGTCTGTGCCCAGAAACTTCATCTTTAACCATCACTATTACTGCATCAAATACGCCAACACTTTCATACTCTAGTTATAATAGTTGTATAAATGTTGATTCATCTGTGTCTTTTTCTCCCATCTTAAGTATAGCTGGTGGAAGTTTTTCTGTTTCTCCAGGTGGACTAGCAATTGATTCTTCTACAGGTATTATTACGCCATCTGCATCGTCTGTAGGTTCTTATACTATAGAGTATACGCTCCCTGGTATATGTTCAGAAACTGTAAGTGTATCCTTTGAAATTTTATTTGCTGACGATCCAACTTTTAGTTTTTCTGAAAGTTCTTATTGTTCAAATCTTTTGAATTCAATTATTCCAACTATTACTCAGGGTGGAGGCGTTTTTAGTGTTCCATCTGGACTTGAAATTGATTCTACTACAGGTGTAATTTCACCTTCTGCATCTACTCCTGGAACTTATACTGTAACATACACAATCTCTGGACTGTGTCCAGCAATATCAAGCGCTACTATAACAATTAATTTAGGGCAAAGTTCATCATTTTACTATCCACAAAATATTTACTGCAAAGCAGCTTTAGGAACAATAACACCAACAATAGAAACTTCAGGTGGTACTTTTACATTCAGTCCTCCTGGATTAAATATTGATCCTTCTACTGGTGAAATTAACACGAGCCTTTCTTCTGTAGCTACCTATACAATAGATTACACTATTTCTGGCATATGCTCTCAAACATCATCATTTATTTTAGTAATCAATGATTTTAAAGAAGATCCTAATTTCAGTTACCCTGCTTCATCTTACTGTGTTAGTGACTTACCAACCATTACGCCAACAATAGTGACTCCTGGAGGTACATTTTCTGTAACCCCTCCATTAGGTTTAGATATAGATCTTACTACAGGAATGATAAATCCAAGTTTATCATCTGTTGGAAGCTATACCATCAGATATACTACAGCAGGTGATTGCCAAGATACATCTTCATCAACGATTGAAATAAAGCCCGAAGACAACCCCAGCTTTAGCTACGACTCGAACCTTTTCTGTGCTGAAAATTTTTCTAGTATTTTCCCCACAATTGTAACTTCAGGCGGAACATTTACATCGAGTCCTTCCGGTCTTTCAATTGATCGTTTAACAGGGTCAATAATCCCTTCTTCGTCTGATCCTGGAATTTATGAAATTACTTATACAACTTCTCTTACACTTGGATGTGCTAGTAGTACTTCTGTTTTTGTAACGATATCCTCTATCGTCACAGGCACTTTTGACTTCGGCTATGCTCCTGGGATACAATTTTGTACAGATGACTCTAATATAACTCCTACAGTAAGTGGTTTAGTCTCTGGTACATTCTATAGTATACCGGGTGGGCTGGATATAAATCCAATAACTGGAAAAATTAATTTTCAAAATTCAACTCCTGGAACGTTTAACATCTTCTATGAAGTTCCGTCGCTTTGTGGTAGCTCAACTACTTCTTCAACAATTACACTAAACATATGTTCATTATCTTCTTCTTTTGAAGATCCTGATGATCTTAATATTTGCGATAGTGATGGGGATGGTGTTTGTTGTGCTAGTGAAACAATCTATGGGTCAAATTGTGATGACCCATGCAGTTATTTTTTCCTAGATGTAAGACTTAATAATATATCCTCAGAATGGAATATTTTAGATTGTGATGGAGATGGAGTAATTAATGGAGATGAATTAATTGACAATACTGACCCAAGAAATGCTTGTAGCTATAAAGTGGAAAGTAGATCAGTAGATGTAACTAGTCTAGATATAGATTGTGATGGGGATGGAGTAAGTTCATATAATGAAATAGCTAAGGATAAAACAAATCCTTTCAATAGCTGTTCTCTTAATATAAATAATATAACTCTAGAAGTAACTTCCATTAAGGACTGTGATGGAGACGGTGTCACAAACTCAACCGAGGCTATTGATAATACTGATCCAATTAATGGATGTAGCTTTATTATTAGTAGTGTTAACACAGTAACTAGTCTCGCTTGGCAGGCTTTAGATTGTGATGGTGACGGGGTTTTAAATGGAAATGAAATAAATGATGGGACTAATGTTTACGATAGATGTGATTACAACTATCATAGCATAACTATTTTTCCTGAAAGAGGGTTTGATTGTGACGGAGACGGGATAAGTAACTGGCAAGAAGTTGTAAATAGCAAAACTAATCCTAAAGAGAGCTGTGATTTTGATATAGAATTTATTGATTCACCTTTAAGTATTGAATGGCAAAATTTAGATTGTGATGGTGATAATTATATAAATTCAATTGATGAATTTCCGGAAAATAGACTTGAGTGGCTTGATAGTGACAAGGATCGTATTGGAAATAATAAAGATTTAGATGATGATAATGACGGTATCGAAGATTCTAAAGAAGGTGTTGGGGATTTAGATAATGATGGAATTCCAAATTATCTAGACAAGGATAGTGACGGAGACGGTTGTTTTGATGTAAACGAAGCGGGTTATCCTGATCCTGATTTTGATGGAATAATGGGTGCTGATACCCCTGAAATAGATTCTAATGGGAAGATTGCTTCAAGTGAAGGATATACAGAAATCGCAGATTATGACTTTAATGGAGTATTTGATTTCTTGGAAGCAGGCTCAAATACTTTTGAAATAACTCAAGAGCCAGATGAAACGACTAGGATTATAAGACAAAAAGAGATTGAAATTTCAATTCTAATCAATTCAATAAATAATATTACTTATCAATGGCAGGTAAATAAAAATTCAAGCGATTCATCACCTATTACTGAGCAATGGGTAGATATTTCTGATGACGATCTTTATGTCGGGGCAAAAACTAATAAATTAATAATATCATATCCTTCGTACAGCATGGAGGGATGGAGCTACAGGGTTTTAGCTTATTCTCCAAGCTATATTTGCCAAGAAGAGCTTATTTCCAAGCCAACTGAATTAATAGTAACCAACTTGATTATTCCAAGCGCATTTTCCCCTGATGGAGATGGAATAAATGATACGTGGAGTATAAGAGGAGGCTTAGGTAAAAATTATCCAAATAACATACTTTATATTATCAATAGATGGGGAGTAATTGTATATCAAACAACGAAATATGCAAATGATTGGGATGGGAGTAATAATAGAACTTTAAGAGGAAATAGCTCCTCAAACCTTCCTGTAGGCACATACTTTTATATTTTGGACTTAAACGGAGACGGATCTAATGTGAAAAAAGGAAATGTCTATTTAACAAGAATGAACAATGAATAATTACAAATTTAGTGTAGTTATAATTTTTATATTCTTGAATACATTTTTCATTCGAGGACAGCAAGAACTCAGCTTTAATCATTATATGTTTAATAGTCAGTTGTTTAATCCCGCTTTTGTTGGATCAGAAGAAAATTTATCAATAAGCTCAATTCACAGTATTCAACTGGTAGGCTTTGAGGGGAATCCAACGACTAATTCTATTCTTTTAGATACACCTTTTAAAAATAGTTTGGGCGGTGGAATAGAAGTAATTAGTGACCAAATCGGACCTGTTAGTAATAGTTTTATTGCAATTAACACAGCATACCATCTCAAAATAAACGATAATGGTCAAAGACTGTCACTAGGACTTAAACTAAGTGGAAATAGCTATAATGTTAATTTTAGTAGTTTAAAATTTGATGACTTATCAGATCCAAATGCCTCAAAAACAGAAAATTATTTTATCGAAAATATTGGATTTGGATTACATTTTCAAACAGATAAACTCTATTTGGGCTTTTCCATACCCTATTTTCTTGAACATCGGTCAATCAACAAACAAAGACATTATTACTTATCAGGGGGCTTTAAAAAAGGGTTAAATGATAAATTAGTAATCAATCCTAACTTTTTAATTAAAAAGACTTCTAACGCTCCCACAAGTATTGATATATCGTCAATTGTTTTTTATGACGATTTATTTTGGCTTGGTATAAATTATGCAGCTAGCGAGAGAGCTTTCTTCTCTTCAGATAATTCTGGTGGAAACATAAGTATTATCTCTGGATTTAAATTAAATTCTTCTATTTCTATAGGGTATTCAATTGCATCACAACAAGGAGGCTGGGCTTCATCTGCACAAGGTCCCTCCCATGAGATATATATAAAATTTTCCCCGTCCAAAAAAACATCCCAATCAGATGGTGAGAATTCAACTGAAGTGAGTGAATCCAAAAAATAGTATTACGCTACTTTTCTTTAGTTAAAATGATAAATACTTACTAACCCTCAATACATAGCTAATGGACTTGGAAGACTTTGGAAGGTAGTTGTTCTTTATAACGCAAAGTGTCTTGGTGCTTCCCTTTTTAGCTGCTGTGCCGGCATTTTTTTGTGAAGACCTTATTTTACAGTAATATCAGTAATAAAACAATAACTTACTAGGAGGGCTTGTTTCATTATTAATTTTGTTGTTAAAATAAAATGATCTTGTAATCCAAATTTATAGGGATGGACAGACGATTACACGAATTAATTTTTCCTGAAGGTGCTAAATCTATCTATGTAAATGGTAAAACGTACACATATGAAGAATTTCACAAAGCAAAACAGTTAGAATTAAAACGAGGAAAATCAGGTCGTTTTGTAAGTAAAGCTATTAGGAAATAAATCAAATCTCTACCAGGATATCAGAAATACTTGTTTTTGAAAAGATTATAGTTATTCCCTCTTAATTAATTACTATCATGTCCCAGATTTCACCAATAGCATTTTGATCATATACATATGTTTTCTCTCCAAACCATAAACATGGTGTCCCTGGAAAATATGATATGGTACCAGCTAATATTAGTTCACCTTCAATAGTTTCTATACCTCTAATAACCCCAGAAACTTCTCCATTTGAGATCAAATATTTTTTACCATTTTTCCAATAAGTAGGATATTCTGTATCCATATCTTGAGAGAAACCAGCTAAGTATACATTTTCTTGATCATCAACCAACATATCAAAAACCTCACTATTTTGCCACCCCTCATTAACAGAACCAACATTTCCAGTTTTTCTTTGACCCCCAACCCAATAAGCGGGCTTAGTTAGATAACCAAGAAAGTTATGTGGTGCTGATATAGTGCCACCAATAAACTTCTTATTATTCACAATCTCAATATACTTGGCCTCACCATCACCATGGATCGGTTTACTCAGGTTTTTTCTAATACCATTTTTCCAATAAGATGGTATTAATGAATGAGATCTCATATAGTAACCAACGTTGAATAGATTATTATCTTCATCAACTCTAATTCCCCAACTCATAGAATCAGCATTTACAGTAAGGTTCGTTTTGAAGCCATTTTTCCAGAAACAAGATCCATTTTGAAAATAACCTCCGACATAGACATCTCCGTTATGTATAGTTACTCTCTGTCCTTCAGAAAATTTCCCCTCAAGTTGAGTTTGAGACTGATTAGATCCGTCCATATCCATGACCCATACACTCCCTGTTCCTCCATAAGTCCATCCTGTTACGTATATCTTATTATTTTGATGAAATAGACCTGTTGCTTCCAAAGCATTGCCAATTAACTTAATTTTATTCTCATTAATCCAGATTACTGCACCGTCATCGATGGTTGAACCTGCTACTACAATAGTTTTATTTATAAAGTTATCATCAAAGAAGTTTAAATTTTTCTCATCTCCAGACTCTTTAGAACAGCTAAAAAGTGAAAAAATGAATATTAAAAGAATTAGATTTTTCATAATGTTAATTTATCCCCCACTAGTAATGTATAAATATTAGAAACACGTTAACATGAATTGATTTAAACGTATCCTGTATTATAAATACTAAAACAAATTTCTATATATGAAATCTTAAAATAATTCAACTAGTTTTTAATTAGCAGTCATAAATCAATTTATTACTGCATTATTCAATTTGTCCATAAAGTTTGGGGAGATTTCTTCTTTAAGTTATTGATGAAGAAATTAGAGCGTTACAAATGGCGCTGATCCTATCGCTTGGATTACGGGACAGAGGCAAACCACACTTTTTTTCTAATGCGCCATAAAGTGTTTTTTATAAGCTACTCGAGGAAAAAGGGAGGGGTGGAGGTTAAAGGGATTCTTTGGAATTTATTTTTAATTGTAAATAATATATCCCCACACTAAAGACAAACATCAAGCCTGCTGGTAAATACTTAATGACTTCATCATCAACTTTAAAATGCATAAAAATTGCTCCTAGCATTAATGCTGACATAAGAAGGGCTGAGGGTATTATTACTTTATTTTTAAAAAAGCCAATTAACAAACCCAAAGCTGCTAAAAGTTTTAACCCCCCTATTATATAAACCATTGTTCCATTCAATCCATAAATGGCGAATTCCTCTATCATATTTGAAGCCG
>Ga0066605_10003221_pt1 | contig 10056 bp, 7 predicted proteins | sample SaaInlLV_DNA_10m_FD_60385 | JGI IMG/M metagenome (GOLD analysis project Ga0066605, IMG submission 60385) | Marine microbial communities from expanding oxygen minimum zones in the Saanich Inlet - SI075_LV_DNA_10m | ecosystem: Environmental > Aquatic > Marine > Unclassified | place: British... | reverse complement strand
TCGTATTAACAATACATTTAAGCGCGCTGATGAGATCCAATGGGGACGTGGTTTAGAGCCAGGTCAAGACGGTTACACAGACTACTTTGCACCAATCGTAGCGGATGCAGAAGCCGGTTTCGGTGGTGTATTAAACGCTTTCGAATTGATGAAGAACATGATCATCAACGGTGCTGCTGGCGCTCACTTTGAAGACCAGCTAGCTGCGGTTAAGAAGTGTGGTCACATGGGCGGTAAAGTACTAGTTCCAACACAAGAAGCCATCCAAAAGCTACAGGCAGCTCGCCTAGCTTCTGATGTTTTAGGTGTTCCAACTATCGTATTAGCACGTACCGATGCTGAAGCAGCAAATCTATTGACTTCAGACTTCGATGAGAATGATAAGCCATTCTGCACAGGCGAACGTACAGCAGAAGGTTTCTACCGTGTTAACAATGGTCCTGAGCAAGCGATTTCTCGTGGTATTGCTTACGCACCATATGCTGATTTGGTTTGGTGTGAGACCGGTACCCCAGACTTAGGTTTTGCTCGTGAATTTGCGGAAGCAGTTCGTGCAGAGAACCCAGGCCAGTTATTAGCATACAACTGCTCACCATCATTCAACTGGAAGAAGAACCTAGACGATGCAACTATCGCTAGATTCCAAGACGGTTTGTCTGACTTAGGCTACAAGTACCAATTCATCACACTCGCTGGTATTCATAACATGTGGTACAACATGTTTGACCTAGCGCATGACTACGCACGTGGCGAAGGCATGAAGCATTATGTTGAAAAAGTACAAGAGCCAGAATTTGCTGCGGCTGAGAAAGGTTATACTTTCGTAAGTCACCAGCAAGAAGTTGGCGCAGGCTACTTTGATGACGTGACTACTGTAATTCAAGGTGGTCAGTCTTCAGTAACTGCACTAACAGGTTCTACTGAAGAAGAGCAGTTCTAAGGTCTTAGATCTTAAATTGCTGGGCTTAAACTGAACGGTTAAGCCTAGGTCAAAATCGGCGCTCGGGTAAAATCGAGCGCCGATTTTGCTTATAGTGTAGAGAAGTGTAACTTATGATCGATAAGATCAAGAAGCTAAGGTAAGTTTAAGCAATGCCAGATACTGAAATCTTTAAAGTCATTTTTCAAAATGAGACTAAGGTCTACGAAGTGTTTGCACGTGAAGTGTATCAGTCAGATATGTATGGTTTTATTACTATCGAACAGCTGGTATTTAACGAACGTAACTCAGTATTGGTTGACCCTAGCGAAGAAAAACTTAAAACTGAGTTCGCCTCGGTTAAACGTTGCTATATTCCTATGCATGCCATCATTCGTATCGATGAGGTGGATAAGGAAGGAACGAGTAAGATTATCGAAGGTGACAATAAGGTAACGCCGTTCCCAACTTCGGTTTATACCCCCAGTAATTCTGGGAAAACTGAGTAATTGATTGGCGGTGGGTGCAAATCCATCTAGTAAGATAATATGGAGAGATGCCAGAGCGGTCGAATGGGCTCGCTTGGAAAGCGTGTGTGCGTTAATAGCGTACCGAGGGTTCGAATCCCTCTCTCTCCGCCATTATTTAGTTCTCGTTATTCCGATTAAATTTTTTGCTGATTCTTCATCTGTTGTCTATGAGATGAGAGCCGTCGGCTGGAAAATCGTCAGGAACGATTTTGGACTTTGAGCAAAGCGAAAAACCCGTAGGGCAGAATGAGAATGCAGGGATGTACTGTGTTTATCCCTCATCTTTTCGCCATTATTGATGAAATAACACCTCAAGTACTGCTGAAATGCGTAGTATTTCTCTTGATTTCTGTTATTTCTTGTTATTTCTTGTTATTTCTTGTGATTTCCCTTAATTTTGGCTCTCTTACATGTTTAAATAGCGCAGGCTGATATATTGAGTCCTAATTATAGTTATAATTGTTGTTTCAAATGATAGTAAAAACAGCGTTATATTTTTTATCGTAAAAATAGAGAGAGAGTTATGAGTAAAGGTACAGTTAAGTGGTTCAACGCAGAAAAGGGTTTTGGCTTTATCGCTCCTGAAGATGGTAGTAAAGATTTATTTGTCCATCACTCAGAGATCCAAGCGGGCGGTCAGTACGCAACATTGAATGACGGTCAAGCAGTTGAGTTCGAAGTAGGCGAAGGCCAAAAAGGACCATGTGCAAATAAAGTCGTAGCTATCTAAGCAACGCTTTAACGTTAGTAAAGTAACCGGTCGGTATCGCCACCGGTTCACTATCCGGGGTTGGGTTGCCTGACCCTTGGGTTATGTCTAAGTGATTCGGCAGTTTGTCGAATCGACTTTGCCGTAGTTCCTACTCATCTGGTTATCTACCTGAGTATCGATTCTTACCTTGAAAAATAGGGAAGCGTTGTCGTAGTCCGCTTTTAATTAGTTCCAATACTTTCCTCATTAGGCGACAAGTCTAGTAAGAGTATTAGGTGGTTAATGCTTTTTTAACTCTGCCTTTCCTGCTTAAAGAATAACTTTTATCCGAGATGATTCTCGTTAGAATTTTAATATTCAAGTGTTGTGCTAAGTAAGCAGTAATAGAGTGATGAGATATTCAGAGAAGCTGGATTCAGGGATAGTCTTTCGTCCTACACAAAGACATAAATCTTTCTTCAATTTCTTATATATAGAATACAGCAACCGTATTTTTTGGATAAACTACTTCTGGTCTTGCGGCAGATAAGCGAGCCGGTTGACTGCTATATATCTGCTGAGTGAACTTGTTGTGGCTACATATGACTTTAAATTTTAGGTCCTGATTAAAACTCTATTTGGAAAGCTCCGTCATGTTAATTCCTCGAATCCCGCTTCTCTATAGTATCTGTTTGTTGAGCATACTCGGCTCTTCGGTATTCACTTCAGTTCAGGCGGCAGATAGTAATGAAAGATTTTCGATTAAATTTCGCTATGGTCACTATGACCGTGATTACGACACGAATAGTAAAGATCGCAAACAAAGTGGATACAGTGGCATATTAGGTTATCAGTCTGCCTGGTTTGGTGATCGGTTTAGGTTGGGGTTTGCTGCTCAGACTTCGAAAGAGTTAGCCAGCTCTGGCTTGGCAACTGAAGATCTATTGGCATTTAATGGACACGAAAACAAAGATCATAGTTTGATAGCTGAGGCCTATGTTGATTATGCAGCACTTGATTCACTCAAATTTCGCGTAGGGCGACAGAAGCATAAGTCCTTATTGATGGCTTCAGCCACACGCTTACTACCATCGACTTTTGAAGGGGCCTCATTGCATTGGCAGGCACATACTAATGCTCAGTTATATGCCTCGCGATACTATAAATGGTCGCGTCGTGCAGATGAGCAATTCAATGGGTTTGCAACGGATCAAAGTGGTGAGGGTGCGATTGATTATGTGGATATCGTCAGCGTTAAAATTAAGATTGCTAATAGCCAGCTAACTGCTGAATATTTACATTCCGATGATTATTTACAGAAATGGGGCATTACTAGCGACACCGTATGGCAGGGCAATGGTTTTAAATTAAATACAATGATGGGCCTTTTTGGCGCAACCGACGCGGGTAAACTCTTTGTTACAGATGCTGAGTCGGGAGACCTAGATTATGACGCGAGCAAAGCGTCTGCTAATGGCCGTCAGCAATATAGTTCATTAGGTGCTTATCTGGGTGTTAAGCTCAGTGTGAAACAATCTCAATTCGGGCTTTATCACAGTTGGATAGGAGATCCTTGGCTAGAAGATAGTTATGCTAAAGATCATGGTACTAATCCCTTTCCACATCGTACGGCTGGGCCAGACATGCTGAATAAAGATGAAAAAGTCCTATTGGTGGAATATAAGCAAGACTGGCAAAAACTGTTATCAACGCAATTAACGTCACGTATTGCGTATGCCTATGGCTATGACGCTGAGAATGCGGTTTCAAAGGACTTAGGGCATGCTGATGAGCGCTGGTTTGAAATTGATCTGCGATGGCGTCCTGAGGGATTTAAGGGCTGGACGTCACGGCTACGTTATCGTGATTATGGCTCTTCAGAAACGGGTAGTGTGCGTGGGGTTAAAGAAGATCAAACTGATATTCGGTTAACCTTGGACTATGTGCATTCATTCTAGGTGCATTAACGAATTTATGAGACTGTGCTTAACTGAAGACGTGTAAGTTTGTTGGGCTTGGCAAAGAGAGAGGTTAGGGCTACCTAAGAGAAGTAACCCTAGATTAAAGCCTAAATTTTCTAGCCTCGTACGCGACTTTTTAGATCTAATAAAAAGCTTTGTTCGAAGCCTTCAAAGAACTGGGCTTCTTCTGCACTGAGTGATTCTTTAAATACGTCTGGTATCTTAGAAAAGCTCTCTAATCCGGCATCGGCTACCTTAGTACCCGCTTCGGTTAGACTCAAGATGGTCTTACGTCGATCGACTGTATCTTGAATACGTACAATCAGCTTCTTTTCTTCAAGGTCATTGATCAACTTAGTCACAAACGATTTATGTCGTGTCATTAGTTGGGCAATATGAGCGGGTGAGTTAGCCTCATTAAAGTAAATAATCTTCAATGCTAACCAATGTTGGTATCTGAGAGAGTTTTTTTCCAACTGACTATTTAACTCAGATTTAAGCACGTCTAATAATTTGTTCGAGATGCTGACGGCACTGAGGTAGAAATTCAGTTGAATATTTTTAAGTGCAGCAGTTGCATTCTCCGTAATCTTGCTGACAGCTTTGCCTTGTGAGCGGGAATTTCTATAATATTCTGATGATGTTGCCTGCTCTTTCATATTAGCTCCAATTCGAATCCATTCTATTTAGTAACTTGTATTCAGATACATTTCAGCAACTAAAATATTCCATTTTCTATGAGCTTTGCCACCGTATGTATACGGTAATAGACCATATATTTTTGACAAAAATATAATAAATTAGTCATTGTTGATTACAAATATATCTAGTGGGATAGTTAATATTAATCGTAGCATACGCTTGTATAGGTAATGTATAGACTAACGCTTTTTAGTGAACTAAGTTAACTTAATTTTATTGCAATGGCAGTTTTAGTTGCTGTGAAACGAACCAGACTAAGGCCAGTTCACACTTTGTATTAATAGCCAGTTTTTCCATAGCATTAGCGCGATAGTCCTCAATAGTCCGTGGACTTAATTTTAGATGAGTAGCTATTTTCTTATTTGTCATCTCTTCTTTGGTAGAGAGTAGTAGATTAATAACTTGCTCTTCGCGCTTAGTTAAAGTTTTTATCCGACGCTGCATCTCTAGAAATAAATCGCGATTATATTTTCTCTTTCTACCTATGAATAATAGATGCTCGAGGCTAGCCTTTATAGCGCTACACTCAGAGGATTCAGACCAATAATCTATGATTCCATCGCGAATAAAGCTAACTATTTCGGTAACCGTAGGTTGATTAGTATAGATGATGACAGGGATATTGAGGAATGAGCAGGAAAGTAAAGAGGCTAGTGCTATCTGATTATCTTCAGCAACTGTCTGCGTAATAATTAAGCCAGAAGGTTCTTTGTAATGGATTGGTTTAAGCAGACTTTCCTGACTCTGAGATAAATTAAGATATTCATCTATGTTGAGCAGGGTATGTGGTGCATGGTGGCTGTTAAGGTGTGAGATCAGTGATTGTGGAGCAGCTCTGTCTAAAACAATAAGACTGACAGTAGAAATGTTTGGAGCGTGATTTTTTGCTGGTGATGTTAAATAATCATTATTTTCTAGAAGGCTTTTTAAGACATGTTTTAGGAGCTCTGGCATTGAGTTTAACGCATGTAATTATCAAAATTGATTGTATAACTACTGGCGTAATGATGTGTGATGGGGAGTAACAATCTATCCTCTTGGAGGATAAATGTCACAAGAAAATTAAATTTATTATCAATAATTTAAAATATAAATTAAAATTATTTAAGCAACTACCTGAGATTTGTTTTTAATAACCTCAAATGCTGCTAAGGCGCGTAACCTGGCATTCTTGTGGTTAACAATTGGGCTGGGATAGGTCTTGTCTAGTCTAATGCCAGCTAGTTGTAATTCGTCAGCTGAGGCTTCCCATGGGGAATGAATATATGCCTTAGATAATTGATCTAATTCAGGAACCCACTGGCGAACATAATCACCATTGGGATCAAATTTCTCTCCCTGTAGCACAGGATTAAAAACTCGGAAGTAAGGTGCTGCATCTGCACCGCAACCAGCAACCCACTGCCAGCTAGCAGAATTACTTGCGAGATTCGCATCTAATAAGTGTTGCCAAAACCATTTCTCACCTTGCTGCCAAGGGATTAAGAGATCCTTAATTAAGAAGGAGGCGACAATCATACGTACGCGGTTGTGCATCCAACCGGTGTGAAGGAGTTCACGCATTCCTGCGTCTACGATCGGATAGCCGGTTTGTCCTTGTTGCCAACGGTGTAGAGCTGAATCATCATCATGCCAAGGAAAAGCTTTGAATTCAGAACAGAATGGTTGTTCAGGAAAATCTGGCCAGTTTATTAGTAGGTTATAAGAGAACTCACGCCAGATTAGTTCACGCTGGTAGCTAGTAACACCTTCATTGTCAGTGTTATTTAATTGATTGATTGCATTCCAGATTTGTCGTGGTGAAATTTCTCCGAAGTGCAGGTGCGGAGAGAGGCGGGAAGTACCAAATACATCAGGCCGGTTACGCAGCTCGGGATACTTTCCTACACCTTGCCGAATAAAGGCTTGTAGCGACCAGTCTGCACCATCCTCACCAGGTTTCCATATCGGCGGATATTCTTGTGCCCAGGTTGGGGTGTCTAGTGCTAGGTCCCAATCTAACAGATCATCGCTGGCCAAATATTCAGGATATGCTGAAATCTGTTCGGGTGCGGGTAGGGCTGTTGACGGTGGTTTCTTTAGGCAAGCCTTGTAGAAAGGGGTGAATACTTTGTACGGCTTACCTTCTGCAGTTGTATTCTCATTGGGCTCATACAGGAGGTACCCTTTAAAACGCTTTACTTCAATTTGATCTTTAAGCGCTAAGTTCACCTTCTGTTCTAAGGCAAGAGATGAGGGTTCATATTGAGCAGAAAAATAAAGACTGCTCGCCCCTGTTTCTTTAATCAACTGACTTAATTGCTCGACACTATCACCACGTCTAAGAACCAGTTGCAGTTCATATTGCTGTAGGCTGAGGCCTAAGCTTTTCAGGCTTTCCTGTAACCACCAACGGCTGGCTTTGCCGAGTGGCCATGCAACATCATTGTCTTCATCAAGGATGTAGGTGCAAATAATTGGTCGGCCGGTTTGTGCAGCAGCCTTTAAGGCGGTGTTGTCCGTCAGACGTAGGTCTTTGCGAAACCAAAAGAGTAGTGGCTGATTCATAGTGTTAATTAATTTTTTTAGAAACGTATAATTAATCAATTATGGGCTAAACTAGGTTCGTCGGCGAACTCATAACCACTTGTTGTATAGGACATTCTAATAGCTAGGCGGTCGTTTAAGTTTAGGGTGAATCGTTGTTAATCAGTATGAGCTGGCTAGCCGCTGTATGAATTCAGAAGTGTGAATTAAGTAAGTAGTTTTTCCATTTAATAATTTGATCAGGTATATGGTTATGGCCTCTACATCACCGTGTTGTCAGAAAAGCGCAGAAAAGAAAGACTTTCTTCTTTGGGGGTCACTGCTTGCTTGCGTGGTATTTTATTCACTCTCTTTGCTGCCACTATCCGTTACTTCATCATTGTCATTCATTAATGAGATGGCTGAATCAGTCTTCGTCTTAATGAATACCATTTGGTGGGGATTAGTACTTGGCATTCTCATGTTGTCTTTGTTGACCCGGGTGCCGCGTGAGTTTGTCGTGGCGGCATTGGGGCCTCGCGATACTCTACGAGGAGTCTTCCGGGCAACTATCGCTGGTGTTCTGCTGGATCTTTGCAGTCATGGCATTCTGATGGTGGCGGCAAAACTTTATGAGCGTGGAGCTAGTACCGCGCAGGTGATGGCGTTTTTGATTGCCTCACCATGGAACTCATTTACGCTATTATTAATCCTATTTGCTTTGATTGGTTGGCAGTGGACGCTGATATTCCTATTGGCTTCAATGTTGATTTCCTTCTTATCGGGGTGTGTCTTTATGTGGTTAGAAAACACTCAAAGGATTGCGCCTAATCCAAACGAAATTGATATTCCAACTGACTTTGATTTCTGGAAGGAAGCACGTAAAGGTATTTCCGAGCTTGCGTTGACTCCAGCCTATGTTATTGAAACCTTAAAAAAGGGGCTTTCTGAATCACGCATGGTTGTGCGTTGGATTCTATTCGGTGTTCTATTAGCTAGTGTCCTGCGTGCAGGCTTAGACCCTGAGCTGTTTGCGACCTATTTTGGCCCTAGCCTGATGGGTTTAGCCCTTACTGTATTAGCTGCAACGGTGATTGAGGTCTGTTCTGAGGGCTCGACACCGATTGCAGCCGACTTGCTCACAAGAGGGCAGGCACCTGGCAATAGTTTTGCCTTCCTGATGGCGGGAGTGGCAACTGACTATACTGAGGTCATGGTGCTACGTGATACGACCAAATCATGGCGTATCGCCTTGTTATTACCATTGGTGACTCTGCCACAGGTGATAGTGGTCGCTTACTTATTGAATACAGGTTTCTCTTAAGCCTATGATTATTAAGTAAAAGTCTGTTTTATGGCTGAATTTTTACTGTGGCTGAAGTAAGCATTAGGCTTGACTTAGGCTGGTTTCCACGTATGTTGCGGGTCAGAAATAACACAAGTTGGTAACAGCAAAGAGGCGATAAGCCTCATGGCTTGTGACAAACGTATAGAGTATTGGTAATCTGTGTTGGTACCTTTGCAGCGATAGACTGCGAACCCCGCCAGGCCCGGAAGGGAGCAACGGTAGCTGTTGACTCGGGTGCTAAGACTTCACTGGCACAGATTGCCGCCCATACACGTTTCTTCACCGAATATTTCTTATGTCGCATCAAGTCCTTGCTCGTAAATGGCGTCCCCAGACCTTCGAAGATATCGTTGGGCAAGAACATGTAGTGACCGCCTTGGTTAATGCCTTAAATGCGGATCGTCTACATCATGCTTATCTATTTTCAGGTACACGCGGCGTCGGTAAGACAACCGTAGCGCGAGTATTAGCAAAGGCTTTAAGTTGTCAGTCCGGTATCAGTGCACATCCCTGTGGCGAATGTGACGCTTGTGTCGCAATTAAAGAAAACCGTTTTGTAGACCTGATAGAGGTTGATGCCGCTTCACGTACCCGTGTTGAGGATACCCGTGAGTTGTTGGAGAACATTCAATATGCTCCGACTCAGGGACGTTTTAAGATCTATTTAATAGATGAAGTGCATATGCTATCTGGGCATAGTTTTAATGCGCTATTAAAGACTCTGGAAGAGCCGCCAGAACACGTCAAATTCTTACTTGCGACAACCGATCCGCAAAAACTTCCAATTACCGTATTGTCACGTTGTCTTCAGTTTACGCTGCGGCATATCTCTCAGGATGCGATTGCTAAGCAGATAACAAAAGTACTCAGTGCTGAGCAGTTCTCATTTGATGAGCCTTGTGTGGAGCAGTTAGCTGACTCTGCAGATGGCAGTATGCGTGATGCCTTGAGTCTGTTGGATCAAGCGATTGCCTATTCAGGTGGAGAGTTAAATGAAGGCAATGTAAATCAGATGCTGGGCACTGTGCCTAGCCAACAACTGGATGGTCTAGTTCGTGCTATCTGCGGCCAAGATAGTACGTTAGCGATTACCACTATCCAGGCTTTAGCGAGTCTTAATGTAGAGTTTGGTAAATTATTAGACCAACTGTCTGCAATATTTCATGCTGGTGCCATTAGTCAGGTAGTACCTGAATATTTAGAGCATGTTGGCCGTTATCAACAGACTATTGAATACGTACAACAAGAAGTGCCAGCAGAAGATCTGCAATTACTCTATCAAATAGCGATTACATCACGTAAGGAACTATATTTAGCACACTCGGCTAAGTCAGGTTTTGAGATGGCTGTACTACGTATGCTGATGTTTCGTCCCGGTGATGATGATGCGCCGTTGCGAG
>Ga0066605_10003218_pt1 | contig 10063 bp, 7 predicted proteins | sample SaaInlLV_DNA_10m_FD_60385 | JGI IMG/M metagenome (GOLD analysis project Ga0066605, IMG submission 60385) | Marine microbial communities from expanding oxygen minimum zones in the Saanich Inlet - SI075_LV_DNA_10m | ecosystem: Environmental > Aquatic > Marine > Unclassified | place: British... | reverse complement strand
AATCTGAGAACTTCATTTTTAGTTGGAGGCGTTTTAAGTATCTCCGGTTCTTCTCGGTGTAACCATTCGCGCACTTCGGACCTACTAAAAATTGGCTCCCTTCCAGAGGATGATAAAGGTCTTGGAAAGCCTCTATTTGCAATCCAATTCATTAAGGTATCTTTACTTATGCTGATTTCTTGACACAGCAATTTACGCGGGATTACGTCTAAATCTTGCGACATAACGTCTCTTTCTGCGGCACAGGCCACGAGCTGGAATTAGTAAACAGCTTCGCTTTTGGTGGGCCTTGGCAGCAGCTGAGCCAAAGTGCGCGGGACTTAATGCCTGCGAGTAGTGGGGTTACCCTTTCCCTACTGTTCCAGAGTATACTCGGGAATTCCGAAAAAGTCAACCAAATACAAAATATCCTATTGTTTTTATTATATTATATGGGATTTTGTAAAGGGCATAAAGGCGTCATTCAATTTGATTATAGCAGTCTGACATCGACCGTCTCCAAAACAAAAACTGCCTAAACCTCATCATCCATTCCTCTGAGCCACAAGACGTTTCCCAAAAACCCAGCCCAAGCCCCGCGGTCCGCGAAGGCCGAACCCCGCTCAGTCAAACAAGTCCTAAAAACCAGATCAACCGTAGCCGATCGCGGCACGGGCCCCTGAGGTTTTTCAACGGACCGCGGGCCTTTTTGTGCAGTAACATAGTAGCTGGCTCTGACGCGAAGTGCTCATGCAGTCTCTGAAGAGCTATTTTTGATAGCAAAGCCTAGGAACACTACCGTACCTACCGCAACAGGTTAGTTTTGTCTGACGAAGACGTCGCCGATACCTTGGACTATTTCATTTCAAAACCCTGATTGGCAAGAAATTGCTTCATATGAGGTCGAGCCTCTTTCCCAAGGAGGCCAGTCATTTGCTCGCTCCAACTTTGAGATTTTTTATTGCCACTCCGGTTCGCATAATAATCTCTTGCAACAATATCATAGGCGGCTATCTGCTCTGGCTCTTCGGAATCATCGTAAGTATTTTCTTTCAATACAACGGAAACGGGCAATCTCGGCTTCACCTCTGGAGTTTCAGCCGGATGACCAATGCACAGACCGAACACCGGATAAACATTTAATGGCAACTTTAGCAGAGTGCTAGTTTCCGTTGGGTCATTACGGATAGCTCCAATATAGCAAATTCCCAGCCCGATTGCTTCCGCCGCAACAACAACATTCTGTGCGTAAAGAGCTGTGTCGACAGTCGAGATTATAAACTGCTCAGTAAAGCCTTTTGTCGGTATGCCACCATGCGCTTCACAACACTTTATTGGACGACTCAGATCAGCGCAAAAGACTAAAAATTCCGGCGCAGAAATAACCTGAGCTTGATTTCCTGCTACTGCCGCCAATTGCTTGCGCTTAACCGTATCCGTTACCCGAATGATTGTGACGCCTTGCAGAAAGCTAGAACTTGCGGCAGCTTGACCCGCCGTGACGATCGTCCTCAGGACATCATTTCCCAAGGGTTCATCGGTAAATTTTCTGATTGATTTATGCGCCATCAAAATATCGATTGTTGGGTTCATCCCTAGCTCCTAATTCGACCATACAAGAATATGCGGTAACGTTTATCATTGAAAAGTAAAGCTGATTAGCTGTGGTAAGCATGAGGATTTTGCAACAGGCAGACCCGTCCAAGCACCTACAGAAAAATCAAAACTGCTTTCATGTCCAATGATTTTTGAACCTCGGCGCCGATGCGAGTTCTGGCGTCGCGGTTTTGACTAGAGTTCATGTCTTTCGCCAACTAACCTTAGCCCATACATTTAACTGGCCAGTTCCGTTTGGGAATTCTTTCCAGCTACATTCCAAATAATTGCAAGCAAGATAACACTTCCACCAATTAAGGTTTGCAATGGAATTCTCTCATCCAAAAAGAGCCACACCCAGAGGGGTGCGAAAAATACCTCTGATAACGCAAGTAGGGTCATCTTGGCGGCTGGCAGCGTTTTTGAACCCAAGGTAAAGAGAAGTAGGCCCAAACCCATTTGAATGATGCCCAGCAAGAGTGCAATCAATGCATCTTTGGACCCTACCCTTAGTGGGGTTTCCGTAAATATGCATATCAGCACCATAACAGGCAGGCACAAAACACCTGACCAAAATACGGCGGGCATCATATCACCGGTTCGCCCCTTGCGCACACTTATGGTAAAAACAGCAAAACCCAAAGCGGCAGAAAGAGCCGCAATATCACCAAAAATGTGACTTTGGTTATCTTGACCACCAACCATGATCAACACACCCATCAAAGAAAAGCCAATCGCAAACCAAGTCCGCCAACGAACAATTTCACCCAAAAAAACGCGAGCAAGAATAGCCGTTTGAAATGGGGCTGTTGAAAATAAAAGGAGTGTATTAGCAACTGATGTGGTTTGCAGGGCATAGACACCCGCGACATATGACAGAACCAGCGCAAACCCACAGACCCAGCCGACAACTCCTTTTTCCAAGGCTATTTTGATAGGATTTTGGCCAGCCATATAATACACGACACCACCCAGAAAAAATGACATGCTGATCGATCGGTAAAGTACGATTTGCCACACGTTGGCATCCTCAATTAGCCGGACACCAATACCTGATAATGACCAGCACAGCCCAGCAAGTAAAATTAAGATCGCGTCACGGTTTGCTGCCAAATGCCTGTTGTCCTGAAATCTACGACGTGTACTAAATGGAGGTCCGCAGCTTGGTTATTTTAAAAAGTTAGTTTTACCAAGCGTTAACCATAGATTTTAGACAAGAATTGTTTTTTTAGCAATCTGACACATACCAACTCTTTAGCCCAAGCACCTATTGCCAAACCTTTTTTGGAAATAGCTTGCCAATCAAGACTGCACGAACTTTTCAAAGCATGTATGTTCTGGTAGGCGCTGCTAGGTTCGCGGGCCGCGGTCCATAGTTCTTGGCTTAAGGACTGGTCACAGTTGCTCCAGTAAAGGATTTTGGCGAAGCAAGCGGCCAAAGTCTACCATTTGTCCTAATAGCCAATACTATGGTGCGCCCCGTCGAAGGAGGCAATCGGTGCTTATGCGAAAACATTGCTGGGTCAAACCGATACTCTGTGGATTAGGCAAACATTCTTTCAAAAAAGTTCAAACTATATTGATTTTTCTAACAGCAGCTTGTGGGTGTCTGTGCTGTATCCTTCGACCAATGCAAAATAGATTTATGGCATCGTTTCCCTTTCCGTCTTTAAGAGACCAAATCGCGAATTTTTTGAACCGTCTTTAGCGTTTTTTCAAAAGGAGGACTGTCCAGAGGACTGTTCTGACTGGCAAACCACGCAACAGCCAGTTTTTTTGTTCTATCCACAAACAAAAATTGCCCATGAATTCCGACTCCAAAGATCATCGGCTCAGCGTCACGCTGAATGTACCATTTAGAACGATAATGGATATCGCGCTGCCCCATATCATCGTAAAAATCACCGTCTTTCCAAGCTTGGGGGTCGCCATTTTTGACAATATCTTCCAACCAAAGGGCTGGTATAACTTGCTTCCCTTCACGCTGTCCTCCGTTTGCCATCATCATGCCGACCCGTGCTAAATCCCTCGCAAGCAAGCATTTACCTCCCGCCGCACGTGCGCCACCTATGCGATCAACGGTTATGTAACCTGACGCCTCTGTCCCCAGCGGTTTCCACAGCCTTTCGGTCACAAGCTCGGCGTAACGCATGCCACTCGCACGCTCAAAAACCCAAGCCAATAGGTCAGTGTTCGGAGAAACGTAGTGAAATCGACCGCCGTGCGGCCCATCAGGCTCAGTTAGCACCGACATGAAAGATCGTAAGTCACCGACTTCATGATCTTTTGGAACCGGATTCCAATTTGCTGCATAGCGGTAATCGATAATCGGGCCTTCGGTGGCCAGATAGTCTTCGTCAAAAAAAACTCCAGCTCGCATGTCCAGCAAATCACGTACTGTCGCACCGGCATAAGCAGTATTAGCGACTTCTGGTACGTGCTTTGTAATCAGGTCATCCTCTGCTAATTCGCCAAGCTCTACTAGTGTTCCTGCAACCAAGCCCAGAATGGATTTTGATACTGACATCAGGATATGCGGATCACGCGACGTCATGCCGTTGCGATAGGATTCATGGACTAATTTGTCTCTGTGTAGAATGACAACTGCATCACAGTCTGTCTCAACCATAGCGTCATCAAGGCCCAAGCTAGAGGTATCAATCTTACCGCGCTCCAGTTCCCAAACGCTTGATGGATCGTTTTGGATTTCAGCAGAAGGAATAATCTCTCGCACATGATGAAACGCCCAGTGGCAATATGGTGCTTTGCGCCAATTGGCGAGAGAAGCGCGGTTGGGTTTCGCGGGCGGAAAACCTTGCATGACATTCGACATTTGAAACCTCTTGGTTTTGATGAGACAATCGTGGCACCAAATAGAAAATGCTTCAATGCCCGAAGTAAATCACCGTCGTTGCAAGATTGGCGGTTTATTAAGGATCACAAATGTCAGTTTGACCTCAAAAAGCAAACGGCACAAAAAACTGATTTGCCCAAGTTAAACTCGCCGTAGTTTACACCTGCATCGATGGCCTTCTTTCCGCAAACCTTCCTCGCAAACGAAACTACCCCCAAATGATTTTACAACACCAATTGTAAAGGGTCTTGGGTCGAGACAAAGGGGCTTAAATAGAGGGGCATTGGTGACAACAACCGCTGAACCGTAACCAGTGCTCGAAGTAACCATTAGCCACTACTGTAGTTGACAGAGGCGTCACTGCATCAATGCTCAAGGCCGATGCGGCTACGCACCGGATGACCCACACATTCAGGCGCACATCGCTATAACTTTGAACAGCGAGACGTTTCCCCAAAACCCAGCACAAGCCCCGCGGTCCGCGACACGGGACCCGCTTTTTACCAAACTGTTTTGATCAAAACAGACGAATTACTTTCAAACGACCAGCGGGCCCCTGAAGTTTTTTAGTGCTGACAGGGTGCAGAGGCCGCAGCAGACGGTGCCGGTGCGGTGATTTTGGTTCGCGGGCTTGCTCAATTAACTTCAACGGCGCCGCTGCGCTCGATAAGGGCACTTTCGACAGGGTTACAATCGGAAAACTGTAGCGAAGCGGCTAGATGATTTCGCCACATATAACTGCCAAAACGAAGTTTTTCGTAACTCATATGTAACCCAAAAGTTTCATGGCACATGTCAATACCCCGTTCGTGCAACAGATCCTTCACATTCCGCAGTGACAATGAGAATCGGACATACATCATCACCGCCAGACGGATGATCTCAGGTAATGTTTTGAAATAGCGAAAGGGCTTGGGTTTTGTCATTTAGTGATGCTGGGCGGCGCGAACGCATCGGACAAGAAAATTCCTCTGACACTGCCTTCTGGCAAAGAACCACAAAAACTGGCTACCAATGACTGCACCGCCAGACTTGGCGGTAAAACCAGCTTCTTCCACAATCAGCATTATGTCAGCGAGACCTCCTTGCAAACAATGAAAGACTGGTGAAATTCAAGTTAGGGCTGTTAAAAAATATCCCTAATGCTGTCCAGGATGTGAAGTTTAGCCTTCTGCTCGCTTCACCCAACTCTGTTCTAACAGTGCCTTCGGTGGAGGCTCCAAAGTACTTTCACTGGCCAAGATATCTTCTGCTATTAGGTCATAAAGTTCTATTATTTCTTTCCGTACAAAATTTTCGGCAGCAAGCCGATCTCCTTTAGAAAGTGCTTCAACTAGTGCACCATGATCAAGATCATGGATCATCCGAAACCGCTTACGAACGTGTATATGCGTAAAGTTCAACAACCGAGAGGTTTGGTCCCAAAGATTATCTAAAGTTGACGCTATTAACTGATTGCCTGATGCATTGATGATTAGCATGTGAAACTGCCTGTGCACCTGCATAAAAATCGATAGGTTATCGGGGTTGTCAGCCTCATAGCCAGCTTTACAGATTTCATTCAGATTAGCCAGTTGATCAAGGTTCACCTTGCCCACAGCCAGACCCGTTGCAGAGGGCTCTAGCACGCGACGCATCTCAAAGACATCACGTACACCACGAAGAGTGACTGGCATAATCTGGTAACCACGTCGCGCAGCAACGGCAACCAAACCTTGCTGGCGCAGTCGGGCTAATGCTATGCGAATGCCGCCTTTGCCCAGATCGTATTGCTTGGAAAGGGTAGCTTCGGAAACCTCAAGACCGGGAGCAAGATCACAGCTAATTATAGCAGCGTGAAGAATTGTATACGCGACATCTGTCTGGCTAGTGGCGATTGAATCACTCTGGGGAAATGATTTATCTAGCATTTCTAACTCCTCAAAACCGGTCCAAATTGGACGAAAATCAATTTGTCTCATATATGACAATATCTGGCGATACAATTTCTACTTTTGTGGCGTCAGTGGCGCGGCAATAGCTGCTGACCAGGGCGAATTAACATGCGCCATACCGTAATTTTCGCCCGTTTTTTGATCATGCAGGATAGCTGAAGGGACCGCGAATTGAATGGGATAAACACTATCCTCTACCTGAGTAACAGCAAATTGTCGCGCCAAGCTGGCTATATGATTAGGTTTCATCGTGGTATTGCACCGAACCGGCTCTTCTTCGGCGCTGACGCGAGGGTGATGAAACGCATCTTCCAGTGTCATTTCAAAGTCAAACAAATAAGATAGAATTTGGACAATTGCAGGCATGATTTGCCGCCCTCCCGCGGCCCCGATAGCCAAATGAGGCTTGCCTTCTTTGGTGCCAATAACAGGGCACATATTCGCCAGAGGTTGGCCACTTGGTCTAATACTGTTTGACGTGCCGGCGCTTGGATTAAACCACATTAACCCGTTGTTCATCAAAATTCCTGTGGAAGGCAGTACCACTTTTGATCCGAACCGTGATAGTAACGTAACGGTCAACGCTGCGATATTCCCGTCCGCATCTATGACGTTGACGTGAGAGGTGCAACTATCGTTGTCTAACTGGCCCAATCGGTCTTTGTAGGCTTTTCGTATAGCCTTGGTTTGGGCTAGCACCGCTTCAGACCCAAATTCCTTCTTGTAAAAGTTTGATTGTGCAAGAGTATCCATTGCCATCATCAATCCCGGGCCACCAGTCATTATTCCAGCGGTGTGTAAGGTAATATCTCTATATTGCAAGCTCAGGGGCTCACCAATTTCAGCTCGATAAGAGCTGAGATCGTTCAGGGTCATGGTGTTACCGCCTGCCTGCAGATCCGCAACAATATCCCTGGCCAGTTTGCCATGATAAAAGTCTTGTGCACCATGTTGTGCCAAACGTCGTAAAGTCTGGGCCAAGGATCTGAAAAACAGAAGACTTTTATCATTGACGCTGCCTGATACCGGCACAACTCCGTTTGGCAGAAAAGTTTTTCGGGTACTTTCAAATACGCCTAGTCCTTTGGACTCGCCTGCGATGCTCAATGACAAAAACCAATCGACAGGTAAACCACGTTCTGCCTGTTCAATGGCCGGTGCAATAGCGTCCTGCCAAGAAATTGTGCCAAAACACTCAAGTGCCATTGACAACCCCGCGATAAAACTGGGCACACAGATCGAAGGATAGCCAAAAAGGTTTCGGTCGTCTTTGACTTTTGGCCAGTTGAACCACTCATCGTCATTATGATGAACAATCGGATAGTCTAACGGATTGAGTTGTTGCGGTGATTTGGTGCCAAAATTGACAGTACGTACCCTTTGGTCTCTCGCGGAGTATATCATCATATATCCACAGCCGCCGATGCCACTTAGCCAAGGCTCTACGACCGATAAGCTGAACGCGGCTGTTACTGCAGCATCAATAGCGTTTGCTCCGTTTGACAGGGCATTTGCACCCGCCTGCGCCGCAAGCCAATGCTGGGCAGTAACAAGGCCACCACTCGACTTTACCATATGTTTTATCGGCGTACGTAGATTTGGATTGCCTGAAGCTTTCATTGAAAATCCTGCGGCACTGCATCTGCCCAGGGCGACATTATTTCGGTCATGCCGGAATTGGTTCCACCCCGACGCATAACAGCAGTAGGGCAGGCAAAATGATAAGGGTAGATTGTTTTACGAGCACGTTTGAAAGGGTGATCCTGACCAATCAGATTTTGCGTTTTTTCGTCAAGCCGTTGGTCGATCACAGCCGTACCGATGCCACTCATGTCTATACGGGGATGCTGAAACGCTTGTTCTAAATCCATATCGAAGTCACACAGGAAGGAACTGAGTTGTAGCACTGCAGGCATGATTTTTCTTCCCCCAGAGGCACCAATTGCAAATGACATATCCTGTTTGTGCCCAATGGTAGGACAGACATTCATCAGGCATTTTTTGTCAGGGCCAAGTGAATTTGGGGTTCCCTGCTTAGGGTCGAACCACATTATACCGTTGTTCATCAAGATACCAGTGTCAGGCAAGGTTACTTTACTGCCAAACACCGACAACAGCGTTTGCGTCATCGAAACCATGTTGCCCTCATTGTCTACCACATTGAATGAGGTGGTGCAGGTTTCTCCACAACCGTCTTCATCCCCCATGATTTCAAACCGGTCAGCATAAGCAGACTTCAACATGTTGGCATAGTCAGCGAACATTGCGGGTGACGGGGATTGTCCAGGGAAGGGGTGCGCCTGCTTAAGCCAGTTCAAAGCCTGCGCCATTGTCGGCCCAGCAGTCAGGCCCGGCACAACGGATAATCTGGCATCCCGGTATCTAATGCACATCTCTGGGACTAGCTTCGCTCGGTAGGCTGTCAAATCAGCCTGCGTTAGACCACCACCGAGACATTGCATGTCAGCAGCAATCGATCGGGCAAGGTCGCCATCATATATTTCTCTTGGCCCTTTTTGGGACAGTTGCTTTAAGGTGATGGCAAGGCGCGAGAAGTCCAGGCGGTCTTCGGACGCGGTTGTCCATTGCGAAATCATTGGAAAACCATCGCGAAAATAAGTATCGCGTGTCGTGCTGTACAAGTTAATAATCTTAGCAGAACTGGAAATTAAAAGCGAGGTATACCAGTCAATCAATGGGCCTTGGGTTGCCAGATCAATCGCTGGTTGGAGTAATTCTTGCCACGATTTCGTACAAAAATTTTCATGGGCAAGCCTTGCTCCGTCAACTACACCTGGGACCGCAACCGAGCTGGGACCATGCAGATTTCTGTCATCTTTAACTAATGGCCAAGGAAACAGATCAGAAGCGGTGCCGCCAGTTAACGGATAGTCAGCAATATCAAGCGACACAGGAGCACGCATGCCGAAATCTATCGCGTGAGTTTTATTTTTTTTGGCGTCAAAGATCAGCATAGCGCCGCCGCCAGCCAGACCGCTCATCCAGGGTTCAACAACACCAATGGCAAAAGACGTAGCAATTGCTGCATCAACGGCGTTGCCACCCTTTGCCAAAATCGACGCCCCAGTTTCGGCCGCAAGACGATGTTGGGCTGCGACAATGCCACCAGGAGATGTGCAAACCTTTTTTCGAGTGATTTGAGACGTGCTAAAATTATCACTTACCAGAGCGGTGTTCATAAGATTTAATCTCCTTCGCCAGCATTCAGATCTCCGGGAAAATGGCAGTCCACCCGGTGCAAATCGTCACTAGTTACGGAAGGTGGTTGGAGCAATTTGCAGATATCAACGACAATTGGGCACCGTGTATGGAACCGGCAACCGTTGGGCGGATTTGAAGGACTAGGTATTTCACCCCTCAGAATTATTTTTTTTCGGCGCCTTTGGATAGTTGGATCAGCACTTGGGATCGCACTCATCAGGGCTCGAGTATAGGGATGCCTCGGCGTGCGAAAAATACTTTCACAGGTTCCTACCTCAACCAGTTTTCCCAGATACATAACACCAACTCGGTCGCTAATGTAGCGGATAACCGAAAGATCGTGCGAGATGAATAGATAGGATAGACCGAATTCTTTTTGTAGATCAACAAACAGGTTCAAAATTTGCGATTGCACCGACACATCCAGTGCCGAGACCGGTTCATCGCAAATAATCAGTTTTGGACGCAGTGCCAGTGC
>Ga0066605_10003213_pt1 | contig 10067 bp, 10 predicted proteins | sample SaaInlLV_DNA_10m_FD_60385 | JGI IMG/M metagenome (GOLD analysis project Ga0066605, IMG submission 60385) | Marine microbial communities from expanding oxygen minimum zones in the Saanich Inlet - SI075_LV_DNA_10m | ecosystem: Environmental > Aquatic > Marine > Unclassified | place: British... | reverse complement strand
AATCTTCGTATAGGTCTGTTGTATCTGCTCAAACGCTTTAAGTTGTGGATTATCTTTGCCAAAGAAAACACGGTAATCATTATCAAAATAAAGGAACTGAGCACCGACTGCGCCTAGTATTGTCATCGCTGTCACAAGCCCCAGAACCAAAAACCTGTATTTCAGAAGCCATTCACCGTATGAACCATTTTGCTGTGACATAAAGCACCTTTTTTAAAAACTGATAGAATTACCAAGCATTCGGTAATACGCATTTATGAAGAAGTAAAGATTTAAATACCAAATGGTATTAATACCTAAGAATTAAGTAAAAACTGCTAAAAAATTAAGCAAATACATAAAAAAATTGACTAAACTATTACGGCACAGGAAAACTAACGAACTATTGATCCTATTACTAAATCGCTAATTGAAAGTAGCTGTTCTGTTGAAATACCCATTTTTACCATTGAATTCATGGCAATAACATGACTGCTCAGATACAGCGCTGCCTGATGAACATCGACGCCATCCTTCAACTGCCCCTTGTCACGTGCAATAGATAGTATTGATGCCAGTTTTTCAGGTTGCTGACTAAGGTAGGTTTTGATCAGAGACTGGCTTTTTACGCCAAGCCGATCAATCTCATGCAGACAATCACAAAATAAACACCCATGTGGTGACGCATCTGTGGCTGTCCAGGCGGTTATTATCTGCTCAAACCATTCAGTCAAACCGTGGCGAATATTTTCATGTGCTTCAAGACACTCAAATTTATCTACATTGCCAGATAAATAACATTCAAGGACATCATATAATAATCCGTCTTCATTTTCGAAATAGCGATATAATGTTGGTTTTGACACCCCCGTCATACGTGCCACTTGGTTTAGCGAGGTTGCTAATACACCTTGCCTCCAATAAAGATCTAGGGCCGTTTGAATAGTCTTGTTTCTATCGAATGAAACTGGCCGACCATGTTTTTTCTGGGCAGAAATCACTTCACACTCACTAAAAAATCACTACTAACTCACTATAGCTATATATGTGTTATAAATCATCAATATACATTATTTTTTCACCACGTTTTTAGCCAACATTCAGATAATATGAGCATTTAACAAGATGGCCGAAACATCATCACCACCAATCAATGAGAAACCATCATCTAAACTCTGGTTAATCGGTATTCGGGACGGCGTCAATGTTCCAGGGTTTGCGCTGATGAGTACCATGATCGGATTTGCCACCATAGCACGTGAAGCTGGTTTTGATATCTGGATGGCCTTAGTCACGACAGCCACAGTATTCGGCATGCCTGGCCAAGTTGCGTTTGCCAGCCTTTTTGCGGGTGGTGCCAGCCTATTATTAATTTTTGTGGCGGTTTCGTTAGCTAATATGCGCATGATGCTTATGGTCATTTCAGGAAGCGATATTCTTAATTTATCTGCGCATAATCTACCTTTCTGGAAACGGCTTTTATTAATGCATTTTCTGGCGATAACCAGTTGGGCGCAAATCGGTTTTAAAGCACATCAACACCCCCCTCCTTTGCTCCTCTCCTATTACATCGGCTTTAGCCTGACTATTTTTACCTTTGCCATGACCGGCACGCTATTAGGATTTTATATAGCTGATTGGATACCACCTGAAATTCTGCGTCTGGTGATTTTCGTGACACCACTCTACATTTTGTTGCTGGTCATCAATGCGCGTCATACATTAAATCGTCTGGCGGCCGTCATTGGCGGTACGCTTTGCCCCCTTATCTACCCACTTGCCGCTGATTGGAGCATTCTTATAGCGGGCGTCATTGGCGGGACATTAGCCATGATGATCTTTCACATCAGAGGACGGAAACGCTCATGAACAACCTAGATTACACAACAGCAGAAGCTTGGCTAGCCGTTTGTCTGGCTTGCTTAGGTACTTTTGGCTGGCGCCTGATTGGGGTTGTTCTGGCTGGTCGTATTGCCACTGACACCCCAATGATGACATGGATCAATGGGGTTGCTTATGCAATGGTATCGGGTGTTCTGATGCTTATTCTAGTATATCCGACTGGTATTCTGGCCACAACCGAGCTGGATCATCGCTTTATTGGCTTGTTTGTTGGACTTGGGACAATGATTTTGACCAAAAACCTATTTTATGCCCTTTGTACTGGGCTTGGCAGTTTTGCCATTATTGTAACCGTATTTAATTGAATAATTACATATATTTATAAATTCAATATAAAGTAATGATTGAATTTATCTTTGATCACTATCCCTGTTTTGCAAAACTGGCACGAAATTCCAATACCTTACGCCAATTTTTGGCTATGTGCGGCTGTCTTTTCTTTAACAAATCATCACCCGACAGAGGGATCGCAGGAACTTGCGCCTTAACCAGCTTAGCAGGCTTTTTAAAAAGTTTAGGCGTTATTCGTGTGATTTTATTAGCCGGCTTAGCCAATTTTGTTGCTGAACCCACAATATCTTTGTGTCGCGAAGTTGCGTTTGACATTGCGTCTGACATATTTGAAGCGGCAAGTGTTTTCAGCCCCATTTTAACCTTTGGCTTGGTTTGCGTTAGGGCTTTTGGCTGAACTGGAACTGGAAGTGGCAAATCTACATTACGTTTTGGTTTTGGTTTGGGCATCACCGTCGGCAATGGAGCTGGCTCAGTCAACACTGCGTTGACCAACTGTGGTGATGAAGGCAAATGATAATTTTCAGCCGCCATAACAGCGCTCACCTTGCGCAAATAGCGTTCATTTTTGTTTGGATCATTCGAATGGTAATGCCGAATTGCCTGATCCCAATTTCCGTGACGGTTTCGAAGAATAATCAGAAATGATGCAGCGTAAGCCACGTTAACATCAGGATTGAACATTTCGGCAAAATCGCGAAAATTATCTTTATGCCATTTGGTGTTGATTTGCATACAACCCACATCGACGCTGTTTTCACCATTGGCATAACTTACCTCGACGAATTCAAGCGCTGAGTCCTGATCTTCAAAAAACAGCCCCTCAACACCATCATTTACCGTCCAAGGCCATGATCTTCGTTTACCGTCACTATTAACACGTCCGGACTCAACCCGCGCGATGCCTTGCATAATACCTGACGGTATTGCATATTCTGCTTCTGCCTTTGCGGCCAGAGCCTCACAATCGACATCACGCGCCCATACATGTGGCGTCATGCCTATACAAAATATCAGAAATGCAAAAGCGCATTGAATGATGTTACGTTTTTGAAACATAGATTTTATGAGCAACAAATGTGCCAAATACAACGCGATGGCCAAACTGCAAGTAATTAATTACTAATACGCCCAAACACGTTCTTTCAAATGCCGTCAAGATTGATAAGATGGGCAATTCTGGAACGCGTGAAAATACCTTTCAAACGTGATAATGCTGGTGAGACAATGCAGGACACCCCTATTCAAAAACAATGGCTTGATGCGTTTGTATCACTGTTCAGTTTATGTAAAGCCACATCCGATGAACAAATCATTATCCTAACTGAATCGCATAGCCGCCAAATAAATGTCATGCTTGCCGAACTGGCTTTACAACAGCTCAGCCTTCCCTTTGATATTACGCGCATTGAAACAAAACCCGCTTCATGTGCGCCCATAGTTCGTTCTACCGGCGCATCCAATGTGCTTGATGGGCAACCGCATATTGTCGAAACACTCTGTAAAGCCGATTTCATTATAGATTTGACCGTCGAAGGCCTCATGCATGCACGTCAAACCTCAGATATTCTGAAATCGAGTGCACGTATTATGACCATTTCCAACGAACATCCTGAAATTCTAGCACGTTTGCCTCTCGACCCAGCGATTAAAGACGCCGTCAAAACAGCTGTAAAGGCCTGCCGCAACGCGTCGGAAATGCATGTTACATCAACCGCAGGTTCTAATCTTCGTGTTGTCATGGCCAACACCGTTACAGTTGGTGTCTGGGGGTGGACAGATCGCCCCGGGACTTTGGCTCATTGGCCTGGTGGTCTTGTGGTGAGTTTTCCACGCTCATCATCTACCAACGGCATTCTGGTTTTTAAGCCAGGTGATATAAACCTTACCTTCAAACGCTATTTTGAGAGCGAAGTGCGCTTTCACATCACCGATGACTTTGTAACCCATATTGATGGTGATGGAACTGATGCCCGCTTAATGCGCCATTATCTGGCTGGTTTTGGCGATCCTCTTGCCTATGCCACAAGCCATGTTGGTTGGGGACTTAACCCTCATGCCAGATACGAAGCACTTACAATGTACGATAAGGATGATCTTAACGGCACCGAATTACGCGCTCTTGCTGGCAATTTTCTATTCTCGACTGGTGCGAATGAATTTGCTGATCGCCATACGGAAGGGCATTTCGATTTGCCCATGATGGATTGTACAATCACTCTTGATGGAACAAAAATGGTTGCTGAAGGGGTGATTTGCTGATGCCAATCATTGCTGGCATTAACTATAAAGATAGTGGCGGTTCTGGCCAACCTATCATCTGTCTGCATGGAATTGGGGGCAACGACAGTAGCTTTGCCGCTCAATATGCTGAGCTTGGCAGCGATTTCAGAGTCATAGCTTGGAACATGTCCGGATATAACGGATCGACTACACTTTTAGATGTAACCTTCGAAAATCTCAGTAATAGTCTGATTGCTTTTATGAACGCTCTTGATATTTCATCTGCGCATATCATAGGCCAATCAATTGGCGGCATGCTGGCGCAGGAAATAGCCATCCTGCATCCCCATCGTGTCAGATCATTGATATTGATCGCAACAAGTGCCGCTTTTGGTGGACGTGACAATAGTTTCAAAACCCGCTTTCTGGCAACCCGTCTTGCCCCGCTTGATGCTGGCAAAACCATGCCTGAACTTGCTGAAGAATTTGTTCCTGAAATCACCGGATCGAATACAAGTCAACAGGTTCTAAAAGAGGCTGTTGCCGCAATGTCGGCAGTGCCTGAGGCAACCTATCGGCAGATCATCAAATGTTTGGTAACCTTTAACAGGCGCGACGATCAGCATCTATTGACCATGCCCGTTTGCCTGATAGCAGGAGAGATGGATCAAAATGCCCCGGCTACCAGCATGCAAAAGATGTCAGAGCACATTCCGCATAGCCAGTTTCACATTGTTGAAAAGGCCGGCCATTTAGTGAATAGTGAAGCAAGTGATATAGTTAATGCAATCATTCGAAATTTTTTATTGGATCAAGGATAGGCATATAGTGGACGATTTAAAGCAAAGTAAGTTTGATGCCGGACAAGGCAATCAAATAGACGCACCGATGTTTGATCCGATTGACTGGAAGTTATCCGATTTTGAGGCAAACCTATGTCGGGAAACTCGAGAACTTGCTGCCAACCGATTTGCAGACCGTGCCCCCAGCATTGACCGCGAGGCACGATTTCCAACTGAAAATTACGCTGATCTTCATAAACATGATCTGATGGGCATCTGTGTACCGGCTGAACATGGTGGCCGTGGCGCTGATCTTAAAGCCTATATGTTGGCCGCGGCTGAAATTGGGCGTTATTGTGGTGCGACCGCACTTACTTTTAATATGCATGTCAGCTCATGCCTGTGGACCGGTTTTCTGGCTGATGAGCTTGATATGGACGATGAGACGCGCGCAAAACACAATAAGATGCGGCAGAAGCATTATGATCGCATTCTGAATGATGGTGCCATTTATGCCCAACCTTTTTCCGAGGGGGGAGCAGCAGCAGCAGGCCATGCCGCATTTGGCACAACAGCGTTACTTAGCGACGGCGGGTGGATTATCAACGGGAAAAAGATTTTTGCATCCCTATCAGGCCATGCCAATTATTATGGCGTTTTATGCACCGAGCTTGCCACAGCAGATACAAAACCATCACGCGCAAATACAATGTATATCGCCATTCCCGCCAACGCCAAAGGGGTCTCGGTTGAAGGTGAATGGGATCCACTTGGTATGCGCGGAACTGTATCACGTACACTGATTTTCAAAGATGTTTTTGTACCTTTTAGCGAACAGCTTATGCCACGAGGTATTTATTTTCAGGCGGCAACAAAATGGCCGCATATGTTCATGACGTTAACGCCATCCTATATCGGAATTGCGCAGGCCGCATATGATTTTACCATACGTTATTTACGTGGAGAACAGCCTGGTACACCGCCCGTTAAACGCCGCATGTATCCAACCAAGCAACTTGCCGTTGCACGGATGAAGATCATGCTAGAACAAACCAAATCATTATGGTTCCAGTCAATTTCAGAAGCACAACCAAACCCAAGTCAGGACTCATTGCACAGGGCGTGGGCAGCGCAATATACCGCCATGGAAAACGCCAACGCAATTGCGCAACTTGCCGTTCGAACCTGTGGTGGTCAGGCTATGTTGCGCTCACTTCAGCTTGAACGTTTGTATCGTGATAGTCGGTGCGGTGCGTTGATGTTGCCATGGACTGCTGAATTATGTACCGACATGCTTGGCCGCGGGGCGTTATACCAATCTGGCGAAAGTGACTCTTGAACATGCTTCACTTTAAGTCCGAGTAAAAGCATGCGCCTTGATGAATATATTTCGGTTGCTCCCGATCACGCACATACACGTCCAGCCAATTCGATTGCGATCCAATTCGACAATCAGACAATTACCTATGGCGATCTTTGCTCGGCAATTGACCAGACAGCAGCCTATATAATTGCAGATGGTATGCTTAAGCGTGGTGACCGCATTGCCTATTACGGGATGAATAATCCAGAAATTTTCGTGATATTAATGGCGGCCGCGCGGCTTGGTCTTATTCTGGTTCCTTTAAACTGGCGACTATCTGTTGAAGAACTTACTTATCAATTTGCCGATTGCACACCATCATGGCTACTATTTGACGTTGCATTCAGCGACGACATCAATCAGATAACAAATAACGGTGCGCTCTGTCGCACTATTCCGATTGATAAGCATAGCAGCCGACATGGCCAATCACTGCGCCATTTACGTATGAACAGCACTTCTGGAGACCACATGTTTTGTGGATCTGAGGATGATCCCGTTTTGTTGGTTTACACATCTGGCACCACAGGCCGACCAAAAGGGGCATTGCTGGCACAAAATGCGCTGATCGCAAATGCTATGATGAGCCAGCACGCCTATGACATGACCGCCAAGGATATAGTCTTGAATATATTACCGCTATTTCATGCTGGCGGTTTAAATATACAGCCCCTTCCCGCCCTTATGTTTGGCGCACAACTGATTTTACATCAAAAATTTGATCCTGCTAATACGCTGACAACAATTTCATCGTCTAAAATTAGTTTGGTCAATTGTGTGCCTACCATTTTATCAGCACTTGTCACGCATGAAGATTGGCACAAAACTGATATATCAAGCCTAAAAATGGTTTCGATTGGATCAACCGACGTTCCACGTGCGCTGATCGACGACGTTCATGAACGTAATATACCATTAGTTCAGATTTATGGTGCGACAGAAACCAGCCCGATAGCTATTTACCAAAAACAAGAACACGCCTTTGCAACGGTAGGGTCAATAGGCAAGGCAGGCAAATTATGCGCTATACGGTTAGTTGACGAACAGGGCGTTGATGTTCCCGTTGGCACGAATGGCGAAATATGGGTCAAAGGCGATAATGTTCTAGACAGCTACTGGAACAATCCAGAAAGTACAGCTAAATCGCTTACTGACGGCTGGTTTCACACAAGCGATGTTGCCCGTATTGATGAAAATGGCTTTTACTGGTTTGTCGGACGTACCAAGCATTTGATAATTTCAGGTGGCGAAAACATCTATCCAGCCGAGCTTGAGCGTGTTTTATTCGCGCACCCTGATCTAGTTGAATTCGTTGTTATTGGCCGTGATGACAACAAATGGGGCGCCGTGCCCGTTCTGGTTGCGGTGCGCGACGTATCCCGTCCGTTAATATCAAAGCAAGAAATTCTCAACTATTTTGAGGGTAAAATAGCCCGTTATAAGATTCCCAAGGACGTTGTGTTTGTTGACGCCCTGCCCCGTAACTCTCTTGGAAAAATCATTACAGATAAAATTCCTGATCTTATTGCCTAGGCGTTTTGATAGGCGCCTAGGCATTTTATGGATAATACAAACTCAAGATTGCTCTCAACTAGCTTGCTACGCAAAGTGCGTTTTGAACAAATCTATACATGCACGGAACCCATTCTCAAAATCGCCATCACCAGTATGATAAACGCTTTCGAATGAGATCACACCATCATAGCTATTGTCGCGCAAAGCTTCTGCCATTGGTGCAAATAAAGGTGCCAATTGACCTTTGCCCATTTCGCGTACTTCCAGTGTTGCCTTTGGCGTATCAACCAGAACATCCTTGATGTGAAGGTGACCAAGATAGCCGTCTTTGATTGCCTCAAAGCCATCTGGATATGCCAATTCATGACACCAGCAATTATTGCCCGGATCCCAAAGCACCTTCAACACATCTTTGGCATCCAGTTCGTCAATCAACTTACAGGCTGTATAGTTTGAATTGACCATTGTGCCATTACCCGTTTCAACAACAAGCTGAACGCCTTCGGCACGTGCCAACTCAACCGCTGGAGCAATTAAAGGCGGCAACGTATCCCACGCCCCTTTAGCCACATTCCACTTTTCAGCGCCATTATATCCCCACAGGATTTGCTCTTTCTTTGACGTCATGATCCGGACCAAAGGAGATCCAAGTTGATGCGCCATATCGATAACGCGCTTTAATGCATCCATATGACGTACATGATCGGCGTCACCTGGCTTATTCTGGGTTGTTAGACCAGCAAAAACATGTCGGGAAAGACAGGATACAGGCTTATTATGCTTTTCAAGCAACCCTTTGATCTTGTGTATTTCCTGTGCATCATGATCTCCAACTTCCTTGTCCCATACAAATTGCAACTCGGCATATTCAAGATCAAATTCACTCATCACGGTCAAAGCATGATCAAGATCACGGCTGATACCATCACAAATTACGCCTAACTTCATCATAGTCTCCATTTCCTGACAGGCTAACGATGCAACTCTGCACCAACAATTTCTTCTAAAACACGTGTTACAACCCAATTATCACCATCTGGGTATTTGGTCTTGCCTGCATGGAACAACTGCATGGCTGTCGAAGCTGTATGCAACGGCACACCCAACTCTTCAGCCAAGGCCAGCGAAATGGTCAAATCCTTGTGCATTGTTGCAATATGGCTCCCTGTGCCCTCAAACTGGCGATCAATGATTTTTTGCAGTGCATTATTTGTAATGCCACTTGAAGCGCCCGATGTTGAGAATACGTTATAGAGTATTTCACCAGGTACGCCGGCCTTGGCAGCTAATGTTGCGGCTTCGAATGTTGCCGAGAAGATAGAACCAATCAGCGATTGCAAACATGCTTTTACAGTTTGCCCCGCAGGCGCAGCATCACCTACTTTATGAATGGTGCCAGAAATAGCCTCCATAAAGGGACGACAATTTTCCATTGCTGTATCATTACCAGCCGCCATCATGGTTAATGTACCGCCTTGCGCCCCCGGAAATCCGCCACTGACAGGGCTGTCTATCAAATGAATACCTGTCCCTTCCAGACCAGTCGCAATTTCAGAAGCTTCGGCCGGTTTGATGGTCGCTGTCAAAATGATACTTGTGCCTTGCGGCATATGTGCCGCCAACCCATCATCACCAAAAATAACACCCTTTGCTTGAGCACCTGTCATAACCATAACAAAAACAGCCGCCGCATCGGTGGCTACATCAGCTAGTGAATTTACACCTGTCCCGCCAAGAGCCACAAAATTTTGCATCCGCTTTTCTAGGGTGTCGATACCATGTACATCAAAACCACCAGCAATAAGATTTTTGGCTATACCGCTTCCCATATCGCCAATACCAACAATTCCAACTTTTGTCATAGACGTCTTCCCCCATATGTTTGTTATAGTCAGGTCTATATTGATGTAAATAGCTGTCATATATCAGACAGTCGTTTTTAATATCTTGAATCGATCGTATTACGGTGCACCGAACTCCTTTATAATTTCCATTGCCGCCTTTTGCATCGG
>Ga0066605_10003207_pt1 | contig 10079 bp, 9 predicted proteins | sample SaaInlLV_DNA_10m_FD_60385 | JGI IMG/M metagenome (GOLD analysis project Ga0066605, IMG submission 60385) | Marine microbial communities from expanding oxygen minimum zones in the Saanich Inlet - SI075_LV_DNA_10m | ecosystem: Environmental > Aquatic > Marine > Unclassified | place: British... | reverse complement strand
CAGTGACAGCGCCAGTGCAGGGCGCCTCATGTGTGATCATGTCAACCTGCAAGGTGAACAAATTGTCGATGTCGTGCATCTTTTAGAGCAACAGTCCCAGACAGGCTCTCAGCCCTAGCCCTATAACGGCACTGCGCCGGGCAAATAGTATTATTTGCGCAAACGTCTCACCCCTTTGCAGAACAACGCAGTTTTTGTATCTGAGACATGGATGGCCCACCATTAAGAGGCAGGCCATCGATTTTGCTTCAGCTTTTATTTAAGTGCTGCGTCTGTGATCGCATGGGTCCAAGCACCCGAGGGCATTTTGGTGATCACCGGATCAGAGCCACCGCCCATCAGGGTGGCAACGGTACGTTCGTAATCCGCCGGATCAAGCGCGCCGTTCGAACCCGCTGTGAGTTTGGCGATTTCGCCCATCATGCGCTTTTGGTGCTTTTCAGTCTGTGCACCAGAAGCGTCATTATCCAAGACGATTTCAGCGGCTTCATCGGAATTATCTTCCGCATACTTCCAGCCGCGCATCGAGGCCGCAACGAAGCGTACCATCTTATCGGCAAAGGCCGCATCTGCAAGATTGTCTTCCAGCACATACATGCCGTCTTCCAAAGTCGCCACGCCCTGATCTTCGTATTTGAACACCACCAGATCGTCGGCCGACAGACCTGCATCGATGATCTGCCAGTATTCATTATAAGTCATGGTTGAGACGCAATCGGCCTGACCTTGCAAGATCGGATCGACGTTAAAGCCTTGCTTAAGCACCGTCACACCGTTGTCAGACCCGTCTGTCGGAATTCCCAAGCTGCTCATCCAGCTGAGGAACGGATATTCGTTGCCATAGAACCAAACACCCAGAGTTTTTCCGCGAAAATCTTCAGGTGCCTTGATGCCTGAGTCCTTACGGCACGTCAGCATCATACCCGATGATTTAAAAGGCTGCGCAATATTAACCAGCGACAGACCTTTTTCACGGCTGGCCAGTGCAGAGGGCATCCAATCCAGCACAACATCAGCGCCACCACCGGCGATAACCTGCGCAGGGGCAATATCTGGTCCCCCGGCCTTGATCGTAACATCCAGCCCGGCGTCTTTGTAAAAGCCTTTATCCAGCGCCACGTAATATCCGGCAAATTGTGCTTGGGTGACCCATTTAAGTTGTAGCGTCACCTTATCTGCGGCATGGGCTGTTCCCGCAGCAATGCCGAGTGCCAAAGCGATGGCAGAAGTCAGTAGTCGTTTCATAATTTCTCTCCAAGTTGCTTATCGTTGTGTTTGTTCCTGCTCATCCTCGTTGGGATGGGTGCCAAAAGGTCACCTTCTTTTCAATCATTGCGACTGATCCGTAAAACGCTGATCCTGCAAGGGCGGCGACGGTGATCTCCGCCCAAACCATATCCAGCGCCAATCTTCCGACCTCGGTCGAGATACGAAATCCCATGCCCTTGATGGGTGAGCCGAAAAATTCCGCCACAATCGCCCCGATCAAGGCCAATGTCGTTGTCACTTTTAGCCCGTTAAACACAAAGGGCATCGCTGCCGGCAGCCGCAATTTCAACAGCGTTTGCCAATAGCCAGCCGCATAGGTGCGCATCAAATCGCGCTGCATCATATTCGTGGCTCGCAGCCCCTCAACGGTGTTCACCAGCATCGGGAAAAACACCATAACCACCACAACTGCGGATTTCGATTGCCAGTCAAAACCGAACCACATCACCAGAATGGGGGCCATGCCGATAATCGGCAGCGCCGCAACGAAATTGCCAATCGGCAGCAAGCCGCGTTGCAAAAACGGAAACCTGTCGATCACAACCGCCAGCGCAAACGCCGATCCGCAGCCGATCGCATAGCCAGAAAGCGCACCTTTTACCACGGTCTGGACAAAATCTTGCCACAGAATGCCCAAGGACCCAGCAAATTTAACCGAGATAACCGATGGGGCTGGCAACAGGATCGGCGAGACATCAAACCCCCGCACCATACTTTCCCAGATCACAACTAAGCTGAGGCCAAAAATCATCGGAATCGCCAATCCAGTCAGCCGCGATTTCGGCAAAGCCGCCAGCCGGATATTAATTGCCCAGCCACCAAGCCACGCCAGAAACCCAACCGCCAGCCAGCCCATTATACCATCCCCATATGTTTAAGAGTTATCCGCTGCAGAACACCGATCAACCCTACCAGCAGCGCTGCCAGCATTGCCGCCATAATCAACGCACTCCAGATCTGGATGGTCTGACCATAGTAACTGCCCGCCAACAGACGCGCGCCCAGACCCGCCACAGCGCCGGTCGGTAACTCACCCACAACCGCGCCCACCAACGACGCCGCCATGGCAATCTTGAGCGAGGTGAACAAATAGGGCATTGATGACGGCAGGCGCAGATACCACAAAGTTTGCCCGCCCCCGGCATTCCAGGTGCGCATTTGGTCCAGTTGCATGTGATCAGGGCTGCGCAGCCCCTTCACCATCCCGACCACAACAGGAAAAAACGACAAATACATGGAAATAATTGCCTTGGGCAGCAGCCCCGATATCCCCACCGCATTCAGCACCACGATGATCATTGGTGCAACCGCCAAAATCGGAATCGTCTGCGAAGCGATCACCCAGGGCATCACGCTCATGTCCATCGTACGGTTATAGACAATCCCAACCGCCAGCGCGATCCCAAGCACAGTGCCAAGCGCAAAGCCCAATAACGTCGAACTGAGGGTAATCTTACTGTGATGGATCAGCGACCGCTTGGAAGTGATTTTTTTCAAAACGGTGGTTTTCCAGATCTCATGGGCCACCTGATGTGGTGCGGGCAGTTTGGGTTTTTCCTGGGACCAAGTATCTGCAATCAGCGCCGTTATCGTCAGCGTCACCCCGGCGCGCTGCGCCTTATCTTCGGCCCAATGGGTGTTGAGCCAGATCGCCGCGCCGTACCACAACACAATCAATGCAACCACCATGCTCAGCACTGGTGCAACCTTGTGCCATAATCGCAGGATCATGCCAGATCTCCATGCCCGGCGCGCAGCCCCGCACGCACCCGGTGGGCAATCTCGATAAACTGCGCGCTGTCGCGGATCTCAAGCGGGCGTTCTTTTGGCAGCGGACTGTCAATCACATCCGTGATTCGTCCCGGACGCGGCGACATCACTACAATCTTGGTCGACAAATACACTGCCTCGGGAATTGAGTGGGTAACAAAGCAAATCGTTTTGTTGGTCCGCATCCACAGCTGCAGCAATTGCTCATTCAAATGATCGCGGACAATTTCATCTAGAGCGCCAAAGGGTTCATCCATCAGCAAAAGATCGGCATCAAACGCCAACGCCCGTGCAATTGAGGCGCGTTGCTGCATACCCCCAGACAGTTGCCAAGGAAACTTTTTCTCAAACCCATTCAACTCGACCAGATCAAGAACATGGCGAACCCGGTCGGCCTGCGCAGCCTTATCATAGCCCATGACCTCGAGCGGCAGAGAAATATTACCGCCAATCGTACGCCATGGATACAGACCTGCCGCCTGAAACACATAGCCATATGCACGCGCCCGCCGGGCCACCTCAGGGCTTTGCCCATTGACCGTAATACTGCCCGCTGTGGGGGCTTCAAGATCGGCCATTACCCTGAGAAATGTAGTTTTTCCACATCCTGAGGGGCCAATAAAGCTGACAAAGTCGCCTTGGTTGATGTTGAGCGATACATCTTTAAGCGCCTGAACCTGACCGTCATTGGTCTGGAAGGTAAGCGACAGATCTTTTGCGCTGATCACTGTTTTGGTATTCAAGTATTTAACCCTTGCTGGCCGCGATGATCGCTAGCGGGTGGTCAGAGCTCGAAGCGCACGAACTCTGGTCTGTTAACAAAACGGAACTTTCAAATTCCAGCCGGTATGTTCATCGGATCGCGCTTAATCATCTTTGGAGATGTAAGTTCTTTCCATTTGCTCAGCGCCACATTTGCCGACGGAAACGCCGGACGCGGCACAAACCGACCACGCCCAGGTTGTGGTTGACTGTTTTGTCCCCAAGCCCAGATCACATCGCCCCGCGACAGCGTGAAACGCGACTGCGCCCGCACCTCAAAACCTTCAAAAACATTGTAATCAAGAATGGAATGGTGGTTGCTGGCGCTGATCGTTTTGGAAATTTTGGGATCCCACACGACGATGTCTGCATCCGCGCCCTCAACCAGCGCGCCCTTTTTGGGATAGATATTGAGGATTTTCGCGATGTTGGTGCTGGTAGCAGCGACAAATTCACTAGGGGTAAGACGGCCTGTCTCAACGCCCTCGGTCCACAGAACCGCAAGCCGTTCCTCCAGACCATTCGACCCGTTTGGGATCAGACAGAAATTATCTTTGCCCATCAACTTTTGCGCACTGTTAAAAGCCGCGTGGTCCGTCGCAACAACCTGCAGACTGCCCGATTGCAACCCGGCCCACAGACTGGCTTGATGTTCTTTGTTACGGAACGGCGGGGACATAACACGGCGCGCCGAATGCATCCAATCACCAGTAAAATATTCACTTTCGTCCAGCGTTAAAAACTGAACTAACGGCTCGCCATAGACCCGCATGCCCTTTTGTCGGGCGCGGCGAATGGCTTCATGAGACTGCTCGCAAGAAACATGTACAATATACAGCGGCACTCCTGCGGCATCGGCGATGGTAATGGCACGATTGGCCGCTTCGCCTTCAAATTCAGGCGGGCGGGAATAGGCATGTCCTTCAGGACCGGTAATGCCTTTAGCCAGCATATCAGCCTGAAGGTCCGCCACAAGATTGCCGTTTTCGGCATGCACCATGGGCAGAGCCCCCAATTCGCGACACCGTTTAAAGCTGGCAAACATCTCATCGTCTTCGATCATCAGCGCGCCTTTATAGGCCATAAAATGCTTGAACGAATTGACCCCCATTTTTACCGCGTCTTCCATCTCGTTAAAGACATTTTCATCCCAGCCGGTGATCGCCATGTGATAGCCCACATCCGAACAAATCTGCGGTGCACTTTTGCGGTGCCATTCATTGATTGCGTTCTTGATACTGCCGTCTTCTCCGGGCAGGCAGAAATCCACCACCATGGTCGTGCCGCCCGCCGCCGCCGCCCATGTCCCGGTTTCAAAAGTTTCCGCGGCCGTGGTGCCCATGAAGGGCATTTCAAGATGGGTATGCGGATCAATTCCACCAGGAATCACATAGGCCCCTTCAGCATCGATATATTCTTCGCCAGTCAGGTTTTCGCCAATCTGGCGGATCACCTCGCCTTCGATCAGAACATCGGCCTTCCACGCCCGATCTGCGGTGCAGACAGTCCCATTTTTAATCACTTTGCTCATGGCGCTTCTCCTCTACGCATTTTCGTGCTAGCGCGGGTCATACAAAGCGACCTGTCACATCCAGCTCAGCAAATATCATCCAACAATCTCAGCGGTCTCAAGCACAGCATGTAACAGCACATCGGTACCGGCCACGGCCCAGTCTTTGGAAATCTCTTCGGCCTCATTGTGCGACAGGCCATCGACACAAGGACACATCACCATCGCCGTCGGGGCCACGCGGTTGATCAAGCACGCGTCATGCCCCGCCCCCGAGATCAAATCGCGATGCGAATAACCCAGCCGCTCAGCCGCATTGCGCACCGCCGAGACGCATCCCGCATCAAATTCCACCGGATCGAACCCGCCCACTTTTTCGAACGTGACCTCAAGACCCATCTCATCGCAGATTTTCTGGGCACCTTGCCGCAAGCGAGCGTTCATATCTTCTATGATCGCCAGTTCCGGCGACCGGAAATCGATGGTAAACACCACCTTTCCGGGGATCACATTGCGCGAATTAGGATAGACATCGATGTGTCCCGCCGCCCCCACTGCATGGGGTTTGTGCGACCAGGCGATTTCATCCACAAGCTCCAGAACACGGGCCATGCCGAGACCTGCGTTTTTACGCATGGGCATCGGCGTCGACCCGGTATGGCTCTCGCGTCCGGTGATGGTCACTTGCGTCCACGAGAGGCCCTGACCATGGGTGACCACTCCGACTTCCATCGCCTCAGCTTCGAGGATCGGCCCCTGTTCGATGTGCAGCTCAAAGAAGGCGTGCATCTTGCGCGCGCCAACCTCCTCGTCGCCCCTCCAACCGATCCGCTCGAGTTCGGCCCCGAATTTAAGCCCGTTAGCATCTTCGCGTTCATAGGCCCATTCCTGAGTGTGGATACCGACGAAAACCCCCGAAGACAGCAACGCCGGCGCATAACGTGTGCCCTCTTCGTTGGTGAAATTGGTCACCACAATCGGGTGTTTGGTTTGAATATTTAGATCATTGAGCGTCCGTATAATCTCCAAGCCACTCAGAACGCCCAGTACACCGTCGTATTTGCCACCCGTGGGTTGGGTATCAAGATGCGAGCCGACGTAAACGGGTAGCGCATCGGCGTCTGTGCCCGCACGGTGCGCAAACATATTACCCATCTGATCCAAACCCATCGTCATTCCCGCAGCGGTGCACCAGCTTTGAAACAGATGCCGGCCCTCGCCGTCCTCATCGGTCACTGTCTGGCGATTGTTGCCACCAGCCACGCCGGGCCCAATCTTGGCCATCTCCATCAAGCTGTTCCACAAACGGTCCCCATTGATCTTGAGGTTTTCGCCAGGTGCTGCCATATCCGTCTCCCTTTTCGCGGTCAAAGCTTGTATCGACGCCTGATCGGTCTCGCCGCGAGGCGGTTACACAACTTCTTGCACAGGCTTCAAGCTGACCATATGGTCAAAATAAGACCAACACATCCTGACCAATCGGTCAATGAAAATTTGAAGGTTTTATCAGATGGTGACCCAGCCCCGCTCGATGAGCAAAAAAGATAGGCGGCTCGAGAGCGAACGAATGATCATGGTGGCGGCAGAAAAAGTGTTTGCCGAGGCGGGTTTTGGCGGAGCCACGATGCAGTTGATCGCCGATGTTGCGGGCCTACCGAAAGCAAACCTGCATTATTATTTTCCCACCAAAGAGGCCCTGTACCGCAGGGTTGTTCAGGATATTTTTCAAGTTTGGCTCAAGGCCGCCGATATATTTGACCAGGCAAGTGGTCCGGTTGAGGGGATCGGCGCCTATATTGACGCAAAAATGGAGATCAGCCGCCGCCATCCGGCAGGATCAAAGGTCTGGGCCTCGGAGGTGATGCACGGTGCACCAGTAATCCAAGATTATCTTGAAACCACTTTGGAGCAATGGACCAACGGCCGAATAACCGTAATTCAAAGCTGGATTGATCGAGGCTTGATGGCCCCGATAGATCCCCGTCACCTGCTTTATATGGTGTGGGCGACGACCCAGCATTATGCCGATTTTGGCCACCAGATTGAAACTTTGAACAACAGCGAACCCCTGACAGACGCCCAGTGGCAGGCCGCAACGGACAGCGTCAAAACGATCATCCTGAAGGGAATAGGTGCGAAATCTGCTTGATGATCAAAAAACCTTCGCGATACCAAGTTTTAAGCGCTTTTATTGCGAACATAAATTTGCCAGACTACAACAAGTACATAGCTAAGCCATTTTGTCTTTTTACGCCCAGCTTCCCTGTATACAACGATCACAGATAAGTGGCCGTAATCGCGCCACAACGGAGAGTAAATGGACAAGACAAAAGCCAACTTGCCGCATAAAAAACAAAGTCGGATACAAATTCGCAATCGCAAGCGTATAATGGATGCCGCCCTGATTGTTTTTTCTGAAAATGGCTATCGCGGCGCAACTTTAGATCAGATTGCACGCGAATCAGGATTATCAAAGCCAAATATTTTGTATTATTTTGAAGGCAAACAAAATATCCATCTGGCACTTTTGAGCCAGTTGATGGCGGCTTGGCTGGCCCCGCTGGACGCAATGAACCCAGACGGTGAGCCGCTGGACGAACTGTTGGACTACATGCAGCGCAAACTGGCGATGAGCCGCGAATTTCCGCGTGAAAGTCGGCTTTTCGCCAATGAGATATTACAGGGTGCACCGCGCATTACCCCCCATCTTCAAGCTCGTCTCAAGCCACTGTTTGAAGAGAAAACACGGGTTATTCAAACCTGGATAGATCAGGGGAAACTCGCAAAAGTCGATCCGCGACATCTGATTTTTTCGATCTGGGCCACAACCCAGCATTACGCTGACTTCGAAACCCAGATCAATATCTTGCTGCCAGAAGGCGCACCTGTTGGGGCAGATGCTGCAACCTTACTCCATCAAATTTACACACGTTTACTGAAAGTCTAGACCGCGCCATTCTATTCTGCTGCAGCCATTGCCGCCGGGTTGTTGGGGTGGGTTGTCCAGTTGGCATAGGTCGGATCAACCACTTTACCGGTCCGTGGGTCCACCGCGCCCGCGGCCATTGGCTCAAGTGTAATACAAGCCTCAACCGGGCAGACATTGACACACAAATTGCACGCCACGCATTCATCATCCTTGACGGCAAAAACGCGGTCGTTGCTCATCGAAATGGCCTGATGAGACGTGTCCTCACAGGCGGCATAGCAGCGTCCGCATTGAATACACAGATCTTGGTTGATCTTTGCCTTTGCGACATAGTTCAGGTTCAGATGCTGCCAATCTGATATATTGGGTACCGCGCGCCCAATTAATTGATCGACCGAAGTAAAAGACTTTTCATCCATATATTGCGACAGGCCTGAAATCATCTCTTGCACAATCTTAAAGCCATAGGTCATCGCTGCCGTACACACCTGCACGTTCCCAGCACCCAGTGTGATGAATTCAGCCGCGTCCCGCCATGTTGTGACACCACCGATGCCACTGATTGGCAATCCCTGCAGTTCGGGTGTCCGGGAAATCTCTGCCACCATATTCAATGCAATAGGTTTGACGGCCGGGCCACAATAGCCACCGTGCGCCCCTTTGTTGCCAATCATTGGCTCGGGGGCAAAGTGATCCAAATTCACCGAAGTGATCGAATTGATCGTATTGATCAAACTCACCGCATCCGCGCCGCCCGCATTGGCAGCGGCGGCAGGCTTGCGAATATCGGCAATATTAGGGGTCAGCTTAACAATCACCGGCATGCGGGTGTGGGACTTGACCCACCGCGTCACCATTTCAATATATTCGGGCACCTGCCCGACTGCGCTGCCCATGCCACGCTCGCTCATACCATGGGGGCACCCAAAATTCAGCTCGACACCATCAGCGCCAGTGTCTTCCACTTTGCCCAGGATGAATTTCCACGGGTCTTCCTCGCAGGGCACCATCAGCGAGACCACCATGGCACGATCGGGATAGTCGCGCTTGACCGATTTTATCTCTTGCAAATTTACCTCAAGCGGCCGGTCGGTGATCAACTCGATATTGTTGAGCCCCAGCAATCGCCGGTCCGCCCCCCAGATTGCGCCATATCGTGGCCCGTTCACATTGACGATATGCGGATCGAGCCCAAGAGTTTTCCACACGACGCCACCCCAGCCAGCTTCAAAGGCGCGACGGACATTATATTCCTTGTCTGTCGGCGGCGCAGAGGCCAGCCAAAACGGGTTGGGAGATTTAATACCGATAAAATCTGCTTGCAGGTTCGCCATTTCTGTTCTTCCCTATCTTACCAAAAGCATATGCGACACTGTTCGATCGCCGCATCAGTCCAGTTGCCTAAAACGTCGTCACGCGCTTAAAGCGCGATGAATATCTTCTGCGGCATCACGCCCTTGTGCCACCGCCGTCACGGTCAGATCGTCACCGAGCCCCGTGCAATCACCACCCGCCCAGACATTTGCAACCGAAGTGCGCCCGTCCGGCGATACCGCAATCCTGCCTCGGGTGATCGACGGCAGTTCCGTCGCACCAAGAGTTTGACCAATGGCGGTCAAAACCTGATCAGCGCTCAGGGTAAAAACCTCGCCCATCGGGGTGAGATCATCATCCATATACTCAAAGCTGATCGCTTCAACTGCGCCGTTACCGCTTATTTCGACCGGGGCAGCATTTGTGATAATTCGCACACCTTTGGCCGCTGCCAGATCTTGTTCAAACCGGCTTGCATTCATACGGTCGCGGCTGCGCCGGTACACCAATGTCACGTTTAATGCC
>Ga0066605_10003199_pt1 | contig 10092 bp, 8 predicted proteins | sample SaaInlLV_DNA_10m_FD_60385 | JGI IMG/M metagenome (GOLD analysis project Ga0066605, IMG submission 60385) | Marine microbial communities from expanding oxygen minimum zones in the Saanich Inlet - SI075_LV_DNA_10m | ecosystem: Environmental > Aquatic > Marine > Unclassified | place: British... | reverse complement strand
GGGGGAGACATCCACTCATTCATGCCCAGATCAAGATCGCTCATGATGATCACAGGCGTTTGCAGACGTTCAGCCAGATCAAAGGCCTCGATTGTCATACTGAAGCACTCAGCTGGCGTTGCAGGAAAAAACAGTACGTGCTTGGTATCGCCATGAGAGGCATAAGCGGCGGCCAGAATATCCGACTGCTGGGTGCGTGTTGGCATGCCGGTGGACGGGCCGGCCCGCTGAACGTCTACCAACACGGCAGGGATTTCAGCGAAATAGGCCAGGCCGAGAAATTCGCTCATGAGCGATACCCCCGGACCGCTGGTCGCGGTGAAGGCACGTGCGCCATTCCAATTGGCGCCAATCACCATGCCCATTGCCGATAGCTCGTCTTCCGCTTGCACGATGGCGAAGTTCTTTTTGCCGGTACCCGGATCAATTCGCAGTCGACGGCAATATTTTTCGAAAGCATCGACGACTGAAGTAGAAGGGGTGATGGGATACCAAGCCGCTACGGTCGCACCGGCATAGACCGCGCCCAGCGCGGCGGCGGTATTACCGTCCATGAGAATCTGGTCGAATTCCTGAATGTGCTTTGGCGTTTGCTCCCCTACCTTTAGATGAATCCCAAGAGGACACTCAAAGTGAGTTGAAGCATATTGATGCCCCATCTCCAACGCGTGGATATTGGGGGTGATCAGTTTTTCCTTACCTTTAAATTGCTCGCTGACCAAGTCCTTAAGAATAGCAAAATCAATATTTAGCAGCGCCGATAGCGCGCCCACGTAGATCACGTTTTTAAACAGTTGCCGTTGTCGGGCATCACTGTATTCCCTAAGGCACATTTCGGTCAGCGGAATACCCAGGTAGCGGATGTCGCGTCTGACATGGCGGAGGTCGAGGGGCTTGGTGGAGTCGTAGAGCATATAGCCACCAGGGTCTAGCTCTGAGACATCCTTGGCAAAGCTCTGTGGATTGACGCTCACCATCATGTCGATTCCGCCACGCCGCCCGAGATAACCGTCGCGGCTGACACGGACTTCATACCAAGTAGGTAGCCCTTGAATATTGGATGGAAAGATATTGCGTGGACTTACAGGAATACCCATGCGGAAAATGGCTTTGGCGAACATGCCATTGGCACTAGCAGAGCCAGTGCCATTGACGTTGGCAAATTTGATGACAAAGTCATTGATGGACTGTTTGGATTCCATGTTCAGCCCGCTTTGGTCACAGAGTAGAGGAAGCGCTGCATATCCCAAGCGCCGGTGGGGCAGCGCTCCGCACAAAGACCGCAGTGCAGGCAGACGTTTTCATCTTTCGCCATGACTCTTCGGGTTTGTGCCAGCTCCTCGGAAACATACAGGTCTTGGTCGTCACGATCTGCCGGTGCCCGTAATGAGCCTCTGAGTGTCTGTTCCTCTGCGTTATCTACAAAATTGATGCAGTCTGTCGGACAGATGTCTGTGCAGCCGTCACATTCGATGCATTTGGCGCCATCAAATACGGTTTGCACATCACAATTAAGGCAGCGCTCGGCTTCGCGATAGGCCGTCTCGATGTCAAAACCCAGCTCGACCTCTACCTTTCGGTCCTTTAGGGCGACGACTTTATCGACATGGGGGACTTTCTGGCGCAGATCGATAGTGACCAGATTGTCATAGCTCCACTCGTGCACACCCATCTTCTGACTAATGAGATTGACTCCGGGAGCAGGACGTTGATCCACGGACTTGCCCGACAGGAATAAGTCGATGGAGACTGCCGCCTGATGCCCGTGCGCCACGGCAGTAATAATATTTTCTGGGCCGAAAGCGGCATCCCCCCCGAAAAACACCTTGGGGTTGGTCGACTGAAATGTGTTTTGGTCTACCTCTGGCATATCCCATTTCCCGAACTCGATACCCAGATTGCGTTCAATCCACGGGAAAGCATTGTCCTGCCCGATGGCGATCAGGACTTCGTCGGCTTCGAAAAAGATCTCGTCTCCCGTAGGGATTAGGCTGCGTTTACCGGATGCGTCGTATACCACCTCGACCTGATCAAAGGTCATTCCCAGTAGTTTGCCTTCCTCATGTACAAAGGCCTTTGGCACATGATTATTGATAATAGGAATGTCTTCGGCTTGAGCATCCTCTATCTCCCAGGGCGACGCTTTCATTTTGGCAAATTCCGATCGGACGACGACTTTTACATCCTCCCCGCCGAGACGCCGCGCGGTCCGACAACAATCCATCGCCGTATTCCCGCCACCCAAAACCAGCACGCGCTTGCCAATTTTATGAATATGTTCAAACGCGACCGAACCCAGCCATTCAATGCCTATATGAATATGGGCGGCACATTCCTCACGACCCGGTAAGTCTAGGTCACTGCCTCGAGGCGCGCCGGTACCCACGAAGACGGCGTCATAGCTTTTGTCTAATACGGATTTCAGGCTGTCAACATAAGTCTGGAATTGGGTGTGGATACCCATATTGAGAATATAGTCCACCTCTTCATCCAGCACGACAGGTGGCAACCTGAATGATGGAATTTGACTGCGCATGAATCCGCCACCGGCCGGCTGATCGTCGTAAAGGTCGAGCTGATAGCCCAGTGGCGCAAGATCTCGTGCAACGGTGAGGGATGCAGGTCCGCCACCGATTAAAGCGATTTTTTTGCCATTCTTGCGACTGGGTATGGTTGGCAGCCGATCGACAATTGAGCTTTTGTTGTCAGCAGCGACACGCTTGAGCCGGCAGATTGCCACGGGCTCCTCTTCCACGCGGCCTCGGCGGCAGGCGGGTTCGCAGGGTCGGTCGCAGGTGCGTCCCAATATGCCCGGGAATACGTTCGACTCCCAGTTGACCATATAGGCGTCGTCATAACGCTCCTGGGCAATCAGTCGGATATATTCAGGTACGGGTGTGTGCGCGGGACACGCGTATTGGCAGTCGACGACCTTATGGAAATATTCCGGGTCTCGGAGATCAGTTGGTTTCAATTCGCTCACTCTGCCCGGTCATTGACCGCGCCCCCCAAGTGATGATTTTTGTTTAATCTGATTCTTGATCTATTGTGTCATCGATTGACCACGATCGGTAGCCTTTACGCGTAAATTTGCCCTATCTATGTGGCGAATTTACTGACTTCAAGGCAGTGGTTATGGCCGGTACCAGATCGGGGACGAATAGGCGCGGTCTTGGACTGTGCGGGGTGCGTCCTTGAAGTCCAGGCCGAAGTATTTGCGGTCGTACTCACTCCAGCGGGGGCGGGGGATCTCGATCGCTCGTGCGTAATAAAATGCGGCCTGCCCAGTGTCAAAGTCAGGATCTGTCCACTGCGCACTGAGTTGCACGGCGCCAATAGTATTAGAAAAGCTGACCGTCTTTAAATCGACGGTAGAGCCTACGGGTTCGGGCTGTCCCGTTGCCGGGTCGATATCGCGATCATCCGAGAGTGCCACGTAGTAAATTTTTTCATGAGTGACGCCGTCAGCGTCAATCCAGCCCTTGATAATCTGCACCTGATCCAGATTGGCAGCGTCTGGATCTTTCATGGCCTGCACCATGAAGGTCGGCGCGTCCTTGCCCTGTGGGGCGAGTTCGCCGCCCATCGGTACGCCGTCCCGATAGCCAATGGTTTCGAAATAGGGGCTATGTACGCTGTTGGGCGCGTAGTCCCAGCCTCCGAAGAATCTGAGAACAATGCGAGAGCCGGTTGTTGCGTATACCTCGCGCCGCTTCATGCCCGCAAATAAGTCCTCTCGCGTGTTCTGGGGTGCCCAGACCGCCGCAAGGCCTGATGCGCCGAGTTCCCAGTCGGCGTTGAGTCCCGCCATGCGGGAATCTGGCGTGCGAATACCCGGTTCTGAATTGGCGAATTTGCCAAAGAAGTTGTCTTCTTCAGCCGTGGCCAGAGAGGTGTGATCGTCGGTGCTGCCGATCATGCCAAACGCATAGGGGTTGGCACCTGCGCTGCGTTCGAGCGACAACCCGCGTCGCAGCGCGGAGCGAGCGTAGGAGCCGGGATACATATCGGGCGTGGTTTTTACCGTGTTGGAGATGTTGAATTCGTCCCAGCGTTCGAAATCGGCAAACGGGTCATCAGGGGACAGGCTCGGATGCGTTTCGCTATCGCCCTTTAACTGAGTGACCTCCGCAATGGGCTCCCATCGCATGCGTGCTTCGGCGTAGTCACGGGTAATGGCTCCTCCCTCATAGTCCACCATGTCCCACATGAGGCCGTTGCTCAGATTGCCGTTATGAGGGATAGAAAGTGCCTTGCCTCCGGTCCGGCTTTCATATTCCTTCAGCGCGGCCCATAGATCCTCTGGATTACTCGAGGACTGCGCGGAGTAAGGTAGCCAATCCGTCACCACGTCGGCGTTATCTTTGAGAATCACGCAGCGGTGGAGATTATTGCCTTCATACATGGCGGTCCACTCGTAAGCTGAAAATGCCGTGAATACACCGGGGCTGTTGAACTCGTCTGCCGTTCGCGCTACGTCAGTCCAAATAGCGGTTCTTATTTCTTGGGGGTAGTCGTCCCGCTCTGGATTTGGATCGTTGATGCTCACCACAAACTCGAGTATGGGATTGCTGGCTGTGTCATCAATCGGACCCTGCTCCATGGTCTCCTTACTTATGCTGGTTCCGTATTTTTCTTTCCACGCCCGTCCGAGCGGCGTAGACATCAATCTGGGGTCTTGGAGGTTGAACATGCGATATATGCCCATGAACTCGGCGTGATCTGTCACGGCTAAAAAATCGAGGGGGCGCTTCAATTTTGCTGGAAGGCCGTTCGACGCAACGACTTTTTCGCCGCGCGCAAAGCGATACGCGTCTGCGCTGGTCAGGAGCAGGTTACCCATGGATTGCGCATCAGCCGAAATGTTGGAGTGTAGATGCAGGTCACCAAAAAAAACTTGTTTCGGATAATCCGTATTGATGCCTGTGGAATAAGAGGGCGTCTCGGCGTGGGTGGTAGACGAAGCAACAGCGATAGCGGCAACAACAGCGGCTGCGAGGTTGGTAAGGCGAGGCATACGTTTACTCTTGTTATGTTTTAGATCCGACCATCATAACGGCTTACGGCTCTAAGTCATCTCGCCGGCAGCGCGACATGATTTTCCGATTTTGACGATGGGTGTGTATAATCCGGCGCCTTGGCGAGGCCCCTCGTCAAAGCAATGCCCCAAGGCTCGGTGGCAGAGTGGTAATGCAGCGGATTGCAAATCCGTCAACGCCGGTTCGATTCCGACCCGAGCCTCCAAAATTATGGGCAATGACGTTTCGATCTTAGTTGGTTAATTGTCATTGGGTGCTACGGTGCCCCAACGCACGCCCCAAAACTCGGGTTGCATAGCCTGTATTGGCGGAGAATTAATGCATCTGCGCTATTCGTTTGGCAGCTGCTTCATAACCTCAAACAGTGTATCCATGATCTCAGAGACGTCGCTTGCCAACTCTTCTCTTTCTGCCATAGGCGCATTCCCGAAGTCGATTGACCCCTGAAGCTTACGCAGCATGTTCATCACTTCCTGAAGTTCAGCCTTCATATTCATCGCCAGAAAAGATTGATAGGAATACCAATATATCAGGGGGCAGTGTATTCGGTGTGTACATCTTTCGGCTTATCGACTGTCGCCTCTGGCCGACCTCGGCATTGAATTGCCAGCCATTGACCTTCCGGAGGGGGGGCGAGGGGTGGAGATTGCGAATTACTGCGGGTGCCACTCCCGCACATGAGGCATTAAATTGGGTTGTCTGGCCCCGTAAATCTCACGGCCCTGATCGAAGCTTCTCCATTTTAGGCGTTCGCTTTCGTGTCTGCTGGCTGGCAGGTTGAACAGGTATAAATTCTGCGGGCGTTGGCGGATGAGCGTCGGATTGTTGTCGTACAAACGCGGCATGGCTGGTTAGCGCGCCCAAAAACAAAAAAGCGTGCCTTGCCGTAAGTGAACCCCTCCTTCTTCAATGCTTTGTACTGTCGTTCTGGGAGGGTCACTCCTTGTAAAGCATAACTGCGTTGACTGAGTTCCAACGTGCTCCGAGCGAGTTTTCCAATCTGACCTTTGCTTAACTCCCGCGCTTTTTTTGCTGGATGAATGCCCGCAATAAATAGTATTTCGCTGCGCAAATAGTTACCTAGGCCCGCGAGGAACCCCTGATCAAGATAGATGGAGTTGAGTGCTCTACCAGAAAAAGATTTGCTGAGTAGCCGTTCTGCAACGGTTTGCCAAGTCAGGTGTGGGTTGAGAATGTCGGGGCCTATGCGCTTTAGGAACGGGTGCTCCTCAATATTTACTGTTTTCCATACGCTAATATCTGATGCGCTATATAGAAGGGCGCTGTGCTGTGCGGTGTGGATCGCTAGTCTGAGCTGGCGCTTCGTTTTGGGTAGCTTGTCGCGTTTGACTACGTGCCACACGCCATAGAGTTGATTGTGAGAATAAACGGTCAAGCCGGAATCAAAATGCGTGAGAAGCGCTTTACCACGAGTCTCTAGCGAGAGCACTTTGCTGCCTTTGAGTGGTGCTGCGAATTTTTTGAGGGCCGGCAGACCAAACTGAATATTTTCGACCGTTTTATCTTTTAACACCGCCTCAATTTTATCAGCAGCTCGGCGTATTTCTGGACCCTCGGGCATATGCAGATAGATTCATGTGTTTATGTATGAGTAGGCTAAAAGTGGCTTGGTTAACAGCTTTTGTCAAACGATGCGGGGCAGGGTCCGTTGGCAGGTGTTGAGTTTTGGGGCGTCAGTAAAAAATGTTGCTGATGACAAAATTCTTTTTCCTTGGTTTAGGTTAGGGAGAAGCGATTAAACCGAAACCTATTATTTTTCCGTAACAATGGCTATTGCATTGATTACCACACTGCCCATACTCCCCGCACCGATTGTTAACGACATCCACGCCACACGTCTCCAGCGCGCTGCAAGTGCGTTGGCCCTTATTGGAACCACTCACTGATGAGAACTTCATGACCGCATTTAAAGAGCTGGGTCTTAATGGCCGTCTCGTTCGGAATATCGAGGCCAAAGGCTACAAAACCCCCACTCCTGTGCAGGAGAGCGCTATCCCACTGGTGCTTAACGGCAATGATGTGATGGCCTCAGCGCAAACTGGAACGGGCAAAACCGCGGCTTTTACACTCCCTATTCTGCATCGACTGAGCGGCAGTGAGCGGCCTGCTCCCAAATCAGTTCATTGTTTGATTTTGACCCCGACTCGCGAGTTGGCGGCGCAGGTGGCTGATAACATTCGCCATTACGGGGCCGGTCTGAAGTTAAACAGCCAAATGGTGTGTGGGGGTGTGAATATACGACCCCAGATACGCCAGTTGGCAAAGGGTACAGATATTCTAGTGGCGACACCTGGGCGGTTGCTGGACCTTATGGGGCAGCATGCTTTGCGCTTGGGCCACCTTAAGTTGTGGGTTCTGGATGAGGCTGACCGCATGCTCGACATGGGCTTCATTCCCGACGTGAAGAGGATTCATGCGGCCATTCCCAAAAAGCGACAAACGTTGATGTTCTCTGCGACATTCTCCAAAGAAATCGAGGCTCTGGCACAGGACTTTCTGGTTAATCCAAAAAGGGTGCAAGTGTCTCCCGCTAATACAACCGTGAGTCGTATTGATCAGGTTGTCCATCCCGTTGATAAGCAGAGAAAAGGAGACTTGCTGAAGCACCTATTACGGGATGAACAGTCGGGGCAGGTGCTGGTTTTTTCGAGAACCAAATACGGTGCAGACAAACTTTCTCGACAACTGAGCAAAGCAGGAATCCGGAGCGACTCGATCCATGGAGACAAAACGCAGGGTGCGCGGGTCCGATCTTTGAAGCAGTTTAAAAACGGTGACCTTCAAGTATTGGTTGCCACAGATATTGCTGCCCGTGGCATCGACATTCAGCAGTTGCCGAGAGTTGTGAACTTTGATCTCCCCTATGTGGCAGAAGATTATGTCCATCGCATCGGTCGCACAGGTCGCGCGGGAGAGCAGGGTTGTGCGTTATCTTTGGTCAGCGCTGATGAGGTCGCGCAGCTTCAGAAAATTGAAAAGTTGATCAAACGCAATCTGCGACGAGAGGAGATAGAAGGCTTTGAGCCAGAGCATCGGTTACCGACTAAACCTGTAAAAACCGCGGGGAAGCGACCCGCCAAGAGAAAATCTCCGAACAAAAAAAATTCAGCGCGTCCAAAGTCACGGAGCTCTGCTCGCGCGGCGACAGGCGGAAAGAAACACTGATACATCAGCCCACTAACGCCTGCTGGGCGTGATTCAAAAGACGGCATCAGTGCCTCAGTATTGCGGTATCAAACCTTATTGAGCGTCGCCCAACAGGGCAGCGACTTCTGGTTTGTGTTCCTTTATCTCTTCAGGTGTGAGCCCTTGTAGTTCGTAGGGCAGCACGAGCCATGCGTCCGTTTCGTGCAAATAGAAATCGGGTTTTCTGCCGGAGCGATTGCTCTGGGGTTTGTAAAAGGGGACGGCCACACGGACCTGCTCGGGCATGTTGTTTCGGCACTGTCGCTCAAGTCGTCCAATGACTGCCTCTACGTTGTATCCGGAACTAAATACATCATCAACGATCAGTAAGCGATTGCTATTGTCTAGATTTTCGAAAAGATACTGCAAACCATGCACGCGAATCGCGTCGGGATTGTCGATGAGGGAGCGGTAGCTGGGTTGCCCACGATACGATGTGCGAATGGCGATGTGGTCAGTTCCGATGCCCAAATATTGCAGGCACTCCTGGACATATATGCCCACTGAAGAGCCGCCGCGCCAGATGCCAACAATAAAGTCTGGACGAAAGCCGCTATCAAAGACCTTGGCCGCCAAGCGGAAAGATTCCTGAAGCAGCTGTTCTTCCTTGATGAATTGTTTTTTCATGGCGGATGTCGTCCGGAGGATATTGGCGTTGCGCAAACCGCACTATACTCTGTCCTGCAAGAGAACCCGAAGCTATGACTGATAAACAATACCTCTCCGCCGAGCAGCTGCTCATCGACTCTTTCCGTCTTGCGAAGGCTGTATTCGATAGCGGATTCGAGCCCTCAATGATTATTGCAATATGGCGCGGCGGGGTACCCATTGGCATCGCAGTTCAAGAGTTTTTCGCTTTCAGTGGTGTAGAGACCGATCACATAGCTATTCGGACATCTTCTTATGATGCGGGCATCGATCAGCGATTGGGTGGTGTTCGTGTCCACGGTTTGAACTATTTGATCAAACACGTCTGCGCCCAAGACCGACTTCTTATCGTAGATGATGTTTTTGATACGGGACGCACGGTTGACGCAGTGATTGCAAGACTTGCTGAGTTGGCGAGATTGAATACCCCAGAGGATATTCGGGTAGCTGTGCCGTATTACAAGCCACAGCGACGCGAGGTGGCTCGGGTACCCGATTACTATCTAGAAGAGACCGATGCCTGGCTTATGTATCCCCATTCTCTGGAGGGTCTGACGCTCGAAGAAATCAGAGCGCATCGCCCCGCGCTTTATGACATTGTCAAAGACCGGATCGCAGCGACACAATCCGCTGTAAAGTCCTAGCGTTGGTGGGAGAGGCAGCTCAGATCAGAACGAAGCGCGCCGTAAAGATAGCCGCCATAAACCAAGCGGCGACACTGACCTGTCCGGGCTTCCCTGCTGCGACTTTAAGAATGACATAGCTCAAGAACCCCGCTGCGATACCGTTTGCGATGGAAAACGACAGCGGCACCATCACAATAATCAGTAGCGCGGGTAGTGATTCCGTGTGATCCCGCCAGTCTAGGCGTTCCAGCCCCGACATCATCAATAACGCAACGTAAAGCAGTGCCCCGGCCGTTGCGAAAGGTGGGATCATGCCCGCAAGTGGCGCGAAAAATATCAGTGCCAAAAAAAGCATGCCTACCGTGCAGGCGGTCAAGCCTGTCCTGCCACCCGCGGCGACACCTGCTGCACTTTCTACGTAGGAAGTAACGGGCGCGCACCCGATGAGCGCGCCCGCGACACTGCTGGTGCTGTCCGCCACCAATGCTTTATCGAGATTTTTGATCTCACCCTCTGGGTTGGCCAGTCCTGCCTGAGATGCCACTCCAACAAGGGTGCCAGCAGTATCGAAA
>Ga0066605_10003196_pt1 | contig 10106 bp, 7 predicted proteins | sample SaaInlLV_DNA_10m_FD_60385 | JGI IMG/M metagenome (GOLD analysis project Ga0066605, IMG submission 60385) | Marine microbial communities from expanding oxygen minimum zones in the Saanich Inlet - SI075_LV_DNA_10m | ecosystem: Environmental > Aquatic > Marine > Unclassified | place: British... | reverse complement strand
AAATACAATGAATGAAATGAGTCCATTTCATTTGGATTGTAACCCGAGTACCTTAAGTACTATAAAGTATTTTTTGCAAAAAAGAAGGGGTTTTATAAAGGTTGTCTTAGGCCGTTCTCCGTTATTTTTTGATATGTTTGAGTCTAAACTTTCTTCTTACGGGCTTCCAATTGAATTGAAGTATTTATCTGTAATAGAAAGTGGGCTGCGTCCAACGGTGAAATCTCGAGTCGGTGCTTTAGGACTTTGGCAATTCATGTATAGAACTGGTTTGTATTTCGGGTTAAAAGAAAACTCTTACGTAGACGAACGTATGGATCCTGAAAAGGCAACCGATGCTGCATGCAGATATTTAAAGAAGCTCTATGGTATATATGGTGATTGGAACCTTGCATTAGCAGCTTATAATGCTGGCCCTGGAAACGTGAATAAGGCCATAAGAAGATCGGGTAATAAAAAAACGTATTGGGAGGTTCGCCCTTATTTACCTCAAGAAACAAGGGGTTATGTTCCCAATTTCATTGCGGCAGCATACTTAATGACTTACCATAAGGAGCATAATATTTTCCCAGAGAAATTTAATATCCATAATATCGAAACAGATACATTATGCTTTAAATCGTCGATTCATATGGGGACAATCTCAAAAGTTGTTGATTGGTCATTGGAGGAAATTAGAGCATTGAATCCAATTTATAAATCTACATATATTCCTAAAGCTGATCCTCCGTATTGTTTAACAGGTCCATTTGATAAAATAAGTTTAGTTGCGGGAATAGAGGATTCTCTAATGGCTCTTGAACACTCAATATACGGAACGGAGGAAGTTCAGGTTAAACAGGTCTTGGTTAAAGATTCAATCTCTGGTGACACTATAAAGAAAACCTTAAATATTTATTACCACAAGGTGCAGACAGGCGATGTTCTGAAATCTGTAGCGAGTTATTATGGCGTATCATCAGATCAAATAATGAACTGGAATGGTCTGAAAACTTCGAATATTTATATTGGACAGCACCTAAGAATAGAAACGGAAAAGAAGATTACAGCCCCCAAACCGAAACCAAAACCAGTTGTAAATACGGCTACTAGAAAATACTACACTGTAAGAAGTGGAGATACCTTTGGCCATATTGCGGAAAAGCATAAAATATCTCAATCAAGATTGAAGCGATTAAATCCTAGAGTCAATATCAATAGGATATCCATAGGTCAGAAACTAAGAATAAGATAGTATGAGGGGCTTATATTATTTAATAGGCTTATCCATAATACTTTCTTTTTCGAGTTGTGATGTAAAGAGTTTATCCGGTTTAAATGTAACTGGCAAGGTAGGAGAAATTCTTGTTGTTTGTGATGATACAATTTGGGCATCTCCCGTAAAAGCAGAATTGGACACGGCATTAACACAATTCATTATGCCTTATTTTCCGGATGTCCCGACGTTTGAATTAGTGCATCGTAACAGTAAAACTTTTGACGGTGCAATTAAAAGACATAGAAATGTCCTTTTTTTGAATTTAGATAAAAGTCATGGCGACCCAAATCCAATTGTGGAATCCAGAAAAGATGTTTGGGCCAATCGACAACTAGTCATTGAGGTGACAGCAAAAAACTTAGAGCAACTTTATAGTTTTTGTGCCATCGGATTACCAGAGATTCATTCACAATTTGATTTTGCGGAGTGGAATCGAATACGTAGATATTTTGCAGAAAAGCAAAGCACTTTTGTAAATGATAAAATCGCAGGTAATTTTGGTTTACATATAGAATTACCGGATGGTTCAAATGTTGTTGCAAGTCAACCTAATTTCTACAGAGTTCAACTACCTAATGCATCTAGGCCTATAGAGTTTTTAGGCACCGGACAGCAAGATGTAGGTGCGATTTATTCTGGCGTTATGATTTATCAATATCCGTTTATTGATTCTACACAACTCACTCTGAAAAATTTGCTTCAAGCGCGAGACACGATGCTTAGGTACAATGTTCCTCACGAAACTTCTCGGTTATATATGGGGACGCAATATACTGATCTAGTATACCCTGAAGCATCATGGACCCGAAATTATAATGGTGAAATTTCCGGGATTGAAATGCGTGGAATGTTTGTTTTTAAAGGGAAAGCGATTCATACTACTGGTGGTGCTTTTTGGTCTTTCCATTTTATACATCCCAAAACAGAAAAGCTCATTTGTATTTCAGGTTATGTAGATGCGCCATCTACTACGTCCTGGACGCACTCGTTGAGAGAAATTGAGGCGATTTGGAAAAGTGTTACAATTCTATAAAATGGTAAAGGTTACAGCTGCGATTATAACGTTAAATGAAGAAAAGAATCTTGAAAGATGTCTTAAAGCGCTGAAGCAATGCGTAGATGAAATCGTTGTGTTAGACTCTTTTTCCACAGACAAAACCGCTGAGATTTGCGCGGCGTACAAAGTTACTTTTATCCAAAAAGATTGGTTGGGTTATGCGCAGTCGAAAAATGAACTAAACAAGAGCATAAATTCAAGTTATATTTTATCTATTGATGCTGATGAAGTACCCGATCAAGAATTAATAGATGATTTAAATCGCATAAAGGCTGAAGGACTCGATGGTATTTATCAAGTTAATAGAAAAACCAATTATTGTGGAAAGTGGATTTATCATTGTGGATGGTATCCTGAATTTAAGCTTAGGTTATTTCCTAAAAAGGGTGTGAAATGGGAAGGTGATTTTGTGCATGAAACATTATCCTTCCCTAAGAGTCTTGCAGTAAATAAATTAAATGGACACTTAGAGCATTTCTCTTATCACAATGAGAGCGAACACAGGATAAAGGCCTTTCAGTATGCTGATCTTTCCGTTCAGAAGTATTTAAAAGAGAAAAAGAAAACCTATTTCTTACAGCCTGTGTTAAGCGCTTTAGCTAAGTTTTTGTCTATTTATGTTTTTAAAAGAGGTTTTTTGGATGGTCGCTCAGGCTGGGTTATTGCAAAAATTAGTGCTTCGGCAAATTATTATAAATATCGAAAGCTTAAAGACTTAAACAAAAGACATTAAGCCCGCGTTTGATTCGTAAATTAATGCATCCTTCTATGCGTACATTCATTGAATATGCTATTCGTTCCCATTTACATCTTGCTTCTTTTTGTTTTATTTATGTTTTTGGTCTTTATTCTACTAACACAAATGCATGGATTTATGCTTTAATGTTATCTCTAGGAATCCTAGGGATTTATAATGCTCATAGGTTATGGAAGGATTATACAAACGATTTGCCTGATTATATTCTCGATTGGCTTTCCACCAACAGATTTTCTGTGATAATCATCTCAACATGTTCTTCTGCTGGAGCATTATTTTTGTATTTGTCTTTTTTTTGGCAATATAGAGGCATTCATATGCTCACAGGATTTGCAGTTACATTGAGTTTTTTCTACGTATATCGTCTTCGCAGATATAACTTAAGAGAAATCCCCTACTTAAAAATATTTTTAGTTTTTTTGATATGGTTTTTTTTATTGCATTACCTACCTTTTTTGATCTTCGGTAAACTTGTTTATCCAATAAATGGAGCAATACTATTGTTTGCTATATTAATACCATCTGATATGAAGGATGTTTCTTTTGACCCTTTGCATATGCGAACCATACCTCAAGTAATTGGGATAAAACGCTCACTTCTTTTATTAAGAACTCTTGTAAGTTTAGGTGTTTTAAATGCGTTAATAGTTCCCTCACTGCATACAAAGGCTTGGCTTATTGGCTTTATATACCTCTTTGGGCTCACCTTTTTTTACCAGCGAATTAATGCGCGTTATTATTTTTCATGGATTGACTTAGGCTTTCTTATTGTTGGGGTTGCAATTATTTTAACCTAATGTTCTAGGCAACAAAAAACCCGGATGACTCCGGGCTTGATGTGTTTTAAAAACATTGAATTATGAAAAAAAGTATGTGTTAAAAAGTAAAAAGTAAGAAATAATATTTCTATGTTTTATTTCACCTAATGCAATTTTTGTGCCAAAATTTAGGACGCATCTTTTTTGATTCAAGTTTTCTTTTAAGATGAATGACATTGACTATCTTTACACACTTAAAATCAAGTAATGGAATACAATTTTAGAGAGATAGAATCTAAATGGATTTCTTTTTGGAAAGAAAATAAAAGCTACAAGGTAAGTGAGGTGTCTACCAAAGAGAAGTATTATGTTTTAGATATGTTTCCTTATCCATCCGGGGCAGGACTTCACGTAGGTCACCCATTAGGCTATATTGCATCTGATGTTATCGCACGTTATAAAAAACTTTCAGGGTTTAATGTGCTCCACCCTATGGGGTATGACTCGTTTGGATTGCCCGCTGAACAGTATGCAATACAAACGGGACAACACCCAGCAATAACGACCGAGGAGAATATTAAAAGATACCGAGGTCAATTAGATCAACTTGGTTTTTGTTATGATTGGGATCGAGAGGTAAGGACATCTTCCCCTGAATACTACAGATGGACACAATGGATTTTTAAGCAGCTTTTTGACTGCTATTATGATAAAGCGACAGATAGCGCGACACGTATTTCAAAGCTCATTGAAAAATTTGAATTCTCCGGCAACGCAGAAGTTTGCGCAGTAAGCGATTTTGAGCAGATTTTTAGTGCGAAGGATTGGTCGAGTTACAATGAGAAACAGAAGGAGACAATTCTTCAAGAATATAGACTCGCATATTTAGCGGAGAGTTGGGTCAATTGGTGCCCTGAATTAGGAACAGTCCTTGCAAATGATGAGGTGATTAATGGTAAATCTGAGCGAGGTGGTTATCCAGTTCTTCAAAAGAAAATGCGACAGTGGTCCATGCGCATAAAGGCATATTCTGAACGACTACTTCAAGGACTTGATAGCATAGACTGGACTGATTCGCTCAGAGAACAGCAAAAAAATTGGATAGGAAAATCAGTGGGTTGTTCTGTGAATTTTTCAATAGAAGGAAGTGTCTCTAAAATTGAAGTTTTCACTACGAGACCTGATACGATTTTTGGTGTTTCTTTTATGGTTTTGGCCCCAGAACATCCCTTTGTTTCAGAAATTACAACGAAAGAGAATATTGCTGCAGTTAAAGATTATCAGGAAACTGCTTCAAAAAAATCTGAAAGAGACAGGCAAAGTGATGTTAAGTCCATAACAGGTGTGAATACCGGGGCATTTGCTATTCATCCATTGAGTGGAGAAAAGATTGAGATTTGGATCGCGGATTATGTTCTTGCGTCTTATGGTACGGGTGCAGTAATGGCCGTTCCTTGCGGTGACCAACGTGACTATGATTTTGCAAAACATTTTAATATTGGGATTAAAAATATTTTTAAGGATATAGAAATAATAGAATGTGCCCACACAGAAAAAAATGGAACATTAACAGCTTCAGACTTTTTAGATGGATTGAATGTTCGTGAGGGTATAAAAAAGGCAATTATTGTTCTTGAAGAAAGAGGAATAGGGAATGCTAAAATAAATTATAGATTGCGCGATGCTGTTTTTTCTCGTCAGCGATATTGGGGTGAGCCTTTTCCGATTTATTACGATAAGGATATACCAAAGGCTGTTGCTGATGAACATCTACCGATTGAGTTACCAAAGGTTAATAGCTATTTGCCAACAAAAGACGGTGAGCCTCCTTTAGCTCGAGCAGAAAAGAATGCTTGGAATCACTTTGAAGGTGATCGCATGGAGTTTAATACTATGCCTGGCTGGGCAGGAAGTTCTTGGTACTTCCTAAGGTATATGGATCCTAAAAATGCTAATGAATTTGTGTCTAAGGAACGTTCTGATTACTGGGGACAGGTCGATTTGTATATTGGAGGAGCGGAGCATGCAACAGGTCATTTATTATATGCTAGATTTTGGACCAAATTCCTTTTTGATCAAGGTTATATTTCTTTTGATGAGCCTTTTAAAAAGTTAATTAACCAAGGGATGATTCTCGGTAAAAGTAGTTTTGTATATAGGTTACAAGACACCAACACATTCGTTTCGAAAGGGAAAATTGAGGGTAGGTCTGTTCAAGCAATTCATGCAGACATTTCGTTAGTCGATAATAATCTTCTAGATATAGTTGGGTTTAAAAATTGGCGTAAGGAATATTCAGATGCCACCTTTATTTGCGAAGACGATGGTTCCTATATTTGCGGCGATGAGGTTGAAAAAATGTCTAAGTCTAAGTATAATGTGCAAACCCCAGATGAATTAATTGAAAAGTATGGCGCTGATACGCTAAGACTTTATGAAATGTTTTTAGGGCCTATTGAGCAGAGTAAGCCGTGGGATACCAAAGGTATTTCAGGGGTGCATAATTTTTTGAGAAAATGTTGGAGGTTGTATTGTGATACGGAAGGGAAATGTATCCTTGACAATACCAATAAACCGCATAAAGAGGCTTTGAAAACTTTACATAAAACAATAAAAAAAGTCAAAGAAGATTTAGACCGGTACTCTCTTAACACTTGTGTATCAACCTTCATGATTGCTGTAAACGAGTTAACAGAACAAAAATGTAAGAGTTCTGAAGTAATGCAACAATTCCTTCTTCTTTTAGCCCCGTACGCGCCTCATTTTTGTGAAGAATTGTGGGAGAAAATGGGTTATAAATCAGGCACGTTATTTACAGCTGATTTCCCAGTCTTCGAACCAAGTCATTTGGTGGAAGATTCGTTTGATTATCCAATTTCCTTTAATGGGAAAATGCGTTTTAAAGCGAAATTGTCGCTTTCATTGAGTAAAGAAGAAATTCAAGCTGAAGTAGAGGGTTTAGATCTGACGCAAAAATGGTTAGAGGGTAGAATGCCTAAAAAAGTAATTGTAGTACCTGGAAAAATCGTAAATATAGTTATATGATCTAGCGCTCCAGATGTTCAAGGAGTTCTGGAATGTCTTGAACTTCTATAATAAGATCTTGGAGGTCTTTACTATTAGATTTGATTTGAGCTCCACCTGCGAAAATCTTCATGTCAGGTAGGTCCTTTTTCAATTGTTTAAAGTAGGATACAACGAATTTCTTATCCACTGCTGTTAACCAAGACGATAAAATCGCTTGAGGTTTTAGTTTCTCGATGCTCTCGAGGAGAGAAGGGTATGGAAGGCTTTGTCCCAGATAACTTGTATGAACTCCCTTTGCCCGAAGTAAAAACTGGTAAAATAAAAGCGTAATTTCATGCCATTCATGTTCAGGAAGGTACATCAAGATGGACTTGCTATCTTCTTTCGGAATGGGCTGTTTGTCAATTTCTGAAATAATTTTTTGTCGGATGAGATTCGACATAAAATGCTCTTGCGATGGATTGATCGAACCAATAAGCCACATAATTCCTATACGATCTAGAAACGGGATTAAATGATTAACGAAAGTTTTTTCTAAGCCATATTTTTCAATCAAACCATTCATGGTTCCTTTAAAAAGTTCTTCATCCAAGGACACGAGGGCCATAATAAGTTTATCCATGCTATATTCAGGCTCCTTATTCACTTTAATATCCCACAGAAGTTTATTCATATCTTCCTGTTCTAACTTCGCAATTTTAGAAATTTTAATTCCATTACGGTTTAACATACTTACCGTGAGTAAATGTGTTAATTCATTGTCAGAATAGGTTCTTATTTTGGTGTCAGTGCGGTCTGGAGACAGTATACTATAACGTTTTTCCCAAATACGGATTGTGTGAGACTTAATGCCTGTAAGGTTTTCGAGATCTTTTATTTTATATTCTGCCATTATAAGTTACTAGTATACAAATAAATAACAAGCAATGGGCCTAATTGTTCCTGTGCGCATTAAATATCTTAAATTTGTCAAATGAAAATCGAAAATGCTTCTTTTTTAATTTCCAATACTTCCTTCAAAAAATGCCCTCAAGATGGTAAGCCTGAGTTCGCATTTATAGGCCGATCAAACGTCGGAAAGTCATCATTGATAAACATGCTGACTAGTAAAAAAAAATTGGCAAAAACATCCTCAACGCCAGGAAAAACACAACTTATTAATCATTTTATCATTAATGAAGAATGGTATCTGGTTGATTTACCGGGGTACGGTTTTGCAAAGGCATCCAAAAAAAGTCGTCAAACTTGGGAAATTTTTATTACCGAATATCTTTTACATCGTGAAAGTTTGATGACAACATTCGTTTTAATCGACGCGAGATTAGCGCCTCAAAAAATAGATCTCGAATTTATGAATTGGTGTGGCTCCAAGGGAATCCCATTTTCAATTGTTTTTACCAAAACAGATAAGTTATCAAGTTCTGCTTTACAAAGGAATCTATTGGCATATCGAAAAGAGTTATTGAAGTTTTGGGATGAATTACCTCCTCTTTTTGTCACCTCTGCAGAATCGAAATTTGGCCGTGAGCCTGTTTTGAATTATATAGGAGAGATTCTGAAGGCTTTTCAAAGCGCTTAACTTGATGATACACGGTCAATTCGTTATTTTTGTGAAAAGAAATTATGGGAAGAGCATTTGAATATCGACGGGCGGCAAAGGAAAAAAGATGGGATAAAATGTCTAAGATTTTCCCAAAACTGGGGAAGGCTATAACAATGGCTGCTAAAGAAGGCGGAATCGATCCGTCTACAAATGCAAAACTTAGAACTGCAATACAAAATGCGAAGTCTGAGAATATGCCCAAGGATAATATAGAGGCCGCTATTTCTCGTTCTATTCAAAAAGACACAGAGCTGTTTTCAGAAATGAATTATGAAGGTAAAGGCCCGCACGGTGTATTAGTATTTGTAGAATGCGCAACAGACAATTCAACAAGAACAGTTGCCAATGTAAAGTCTTATTTTAATAAAGCAGGTGGGAGCATTGTTCCTACAGGTTCGTTAGAGTTTATGTTTCAAAGAAAGAGTGTTTTTGAGATTGAGATGACAGCCGAAATGGACCTAGAGGAAATGGAATTCAATCTTATCGATGCGGGTGTCGAGGAATTAGAAGCTCAAGATGAAATATTGTTTATTTATGGAGATTACACCTCATTTGGCACAATTTCTAAAGGACTCGAAGATCTGGATATAGAAGCTCAGAAGTCTGGACTGAAAAGGTACGCTACATCTCCTGTCGAATTTACCGAAGAACAGCTTGTAGATATTGAAAAAATGTTAGATAAAATTGAGGACGATGATGACATTCAGCAGGTTTTCACAAACATTGCATAGAATAAGATCAATTATATACTAAAGTTCAATAATTAAAGTTATAGTAAGACACTAGCTCTCATGAAATCAGGATTTTACATTTTTTTATTGTTTTTTCTACTTTTTTCGTCATGTTCAACAGAAAATAATGCCTTTCTAAATAGAACTTATCATTCAACAACTGCGCGCTTCAATGGCTATTTCAACGCCAATGAATTGTTGGATCAGGCATTGAGAACCTTTTATAGCGCTAACAAGGACGATTTTTATTCAATTTTAGATGTTAATCCGTTGCCAGACGAGGAAGAAGCAAAAGCCATGTATTCCGCAATAGATACAGCTGTGGTTAAGTGCTCAGAGGTTATTAAGAACCACAGCATGCCTAGCACGGAGGATATGTACTACAAAGATGTTGAGCACAACAGGTGGATTGATGAGAATTGGATTACAATTGGAAAGGCCCTTTACTACAAAAGAGCCTATGAAAAAGCCCTAAAGAATTTTCAGTTTGTCAAACGTCTTTTTGCAAAAGACCCATCATTTTATGTCGCAAAACTTTGGATTGCGAAAATACATATTGAACAAAAATCTTATGCCGATGCAAAGTTAACACTGGATGATTTAAATGCGATATCACAAGAGCAACGTCAAAAGACTTTTAAAGACTACATACCTTTTGTAAACAAAAAACCTGCAGGAGAAGATATTGTTCCAGAAATCAGTAGAGATCTTCAATACGACATTTATAAGTCCTATGCAGATTTAGCAATTAAAAGAAAGGAATATCCAGAGGCTATTCAAGGACTAAAGTCTGCAATTGTAAAATGTCCAACAGCAAAAGAAAAAACACGCTTAAATTTTATTTTAGGTCAGCTTTACCAAAGAAACAATCAGCTGGATAGCGCAGCATATCATTTTTCGAACGCTCTCAAATCA
>Ga0066605_10003194_pt1 | contig 10109 bp, 7 predicted proteins | sample SaaInlLV_DNA_10m_FD_60385 | JGI IMG/M metagenome (GOLD analysis project Ga0066605, IMG submission 60385) | Marine microbial communities from expanding oxygen minimum zones in the Saanich Inlet - SI075_LV_DNA_10m | ecosystem: Environmental > Aquatic > Marine > Unclassified | place: British... | reverse complement strand
TGACTTTTACGCTCGAGGATACAGATTTAATCCTCTGCAAATGTGGCGCCAGTAGATCGAATTCCTTTACGTGCAAACGACAAGGCAATTCAATTCGGTGTAGTGGTTCTCTGGGGTCGTAGGCGATTGCTGCACGATATCCCACATCATAGTTATTGCCGGCTTCCAAAAAGCCGACACACGTTCTGAGCATAAAATCGAGATCATTGTTTGGCCTCACCAATCGGCATGCAGCCGAGCGCGAGTAGAAAGGAAAAAAAACTGCTTGATCGCGTATCCTGCTCCAAATCGTCATGAGGTGGCTGCCGTCCCATTTCGGTTCGTGCGGAATCAGATAATGCTGGAAAAAGTCCTGTTGCTCTTGCTCCGAGAAAATAGCCAAACCGTCTAGCAGTAATGACGTCACTCGCTCTGGCATAAGTTCAGCGAGTTGAAGTGCGATCGCCGCTCCGGTATGAGTGCCATACAGACAAAAGGTTTCTATTCCGAGTGAGGCGATTGTTTGCCGGATAACACAAGCGAACTCCGTCAGAGACTTTACCCCCTCGGGCAGGGGGTCACTGGCGCCGTAGCCAGGCGTATCAAATGCAATACAACAGAAATCATTGCTCAAGCGCTTCATAAGAGGAATGAGAGAGGCGGAAGAGCGTGGAGACTCGTGGAGTAGAACTAGCGCTGGCCCCTGTCCGATTGCCCGCCAATGAATAAAAAGGCCGTCGAGCTCTACAAAACCACGTCTCATAAACTTTTAGAAGCCCAAATTACCGGGTGAGCACAGCAATTTTGGATCGACCTCTTTCTTGATGGCTGACAAGATTTGGTCTGCAGTGCGGGATAGCCGCTCCCTGTAGGCGTAGCTTTTCCCTAGTTGAAGGTGGAGCGCGCCACACTCATCTAACTGTTGAATAAGCATCTCTCTGAGCTGAATAACGCGGTCTGTTCGTTGGCTTGCCTCTTTCGACGGTTCGATCACCACTCTTTTTGCGATATCACCGGCGAGCGAGTGAACGGGAAGCAGCGGTGCAGACCAGAGGAACATCGGTTCTATGAGCGCACATTTTCCGGGCCAAGACATAATCATCCAGGTTATTGAAATGCCCATTGCCGCAGCATTCTCTCCCTGTTTATCTATAAACTCCGACGCGCATAAAGCGAGTTCACTTAGTCCTGATATCGCGCTGATTCCATGAACAGGCACCCAACGCTCACCTTTTGGTCCTAGCATTCCGCGGAGCGAATAAGGACGAGAATAAAAAATTGCAGGCACGGCACTAGAGACCGGGATTGCGTCATGTAAGACAGCTAACGCATCAAGTTCTGCCATCACTCTCGAACTCTCGTTTTTAGATGTGGCTTCTACCGTGACATGTACGCACGCCATGTCTTCATCATCATGCGGGGTAAAGCTGAGTTGTGACAATTGAAAAAGAAGTTTCAACCGTGCCAAATGGGTGTTGCAGCTACGGAGCGCATTCCAAGCCAGTTTTATTTTGTCGCGCACGCCAATTTTAGCGATATCGCGCTCTCGCCTTACTGGTAAGGCTATAAGTAGTGGATCAGCCTCCGTTGCAGAGAGCCTCGTGATTACCTCTGCGCTATGGGCCAAATTCCTAGTCGAGTAAGAGCGATGAGAGACAATTTTCGGCTGAGATTCTAGGCGCAGATGCGCGCTAACGATAGTGCCGAGAATCCCCCCTGAACCCATAAACAGTCCAATAAGATCAGCGCCCATCATGCGATGGCATCCTCGTTGCTTTTCACCCCAGTGGCATGCTCCGATCTTCAGCAGCTCTCCACCGGGAATCACTACCTCTAGGCCGATAACGCTCTCGAGGCCTACCGGCAATCCCTGTGCGATGGCGCCACCTACGGTCGATCTTGAGCCCGATATAGGTGTTGGCATCGCAAGGCGATAGCAACCGTTGGCCAGCAGCTCGTCAATCATTTGCCAACGGACCCCCGCCTCAACCGTTATCACGCGATCAGTCAAGTTCGGTGGCGATATTCTGGTCAGCTTCGAAAGATCCAAGAGAGCAGTATTGCTACTGTTCGGCAGCACCCCCGCAGTATACGATAATCCTGCGCCGCGATTTACTATGGGAACGTCATAGTCGCTTGCACTTGTCCATATAGACTCCACTTGGTTGACTGAGTCGGGATAGAGCACTACGAATGGACTGTGATCTCCAGTAAAGAACACATCGCTACCCGCTTTTTCAAGAGTATCCAGCGAAGCATCTATGTTGAGATCGCCCGGAAGAGAGTTAAGGAATGACTCGCTATTGCCCAACACTGAACTCTTCTACCAGCGTGCGCTTCAATATCTTCCCAGTGGCGTTTCGTGGGAGTACGTCTACAAAGTGGTAGTGTTTGGGCAACTTGAAGCCAGCAATATTATTGCGTAGCCATGCGGCGAGCTTTTCGGCAGATACTTCCTCAGAGATCACAATTGCCGCATGAATACTTTCTCCCCATTTAAGGTCGCGGATACCAAAGACTGCACATTCAATGATGCATGGATGCTCAATCAAAACATTTTCAATCTCGCGAGGATAGACGTTGATCCCACCCGAGATGATCATGTCTTTTTTTCTATCTACAATGTAGAGATGGCCTTCGCTATCACGCTTGGCAATGTCACCAACGCTGACCCATCCATCTGAAATTGCTTCTGCGGTTGCCACTGGGTTATTCCAATATCCAGTGAAAAGAGCAGGGCCACGAGAAAACAACTCTCCCGGCGTATCAACCGAAACCTCCTGACCCGACTCATCGCGCAAAGATACTTCTGAAGCGACGAATGGGGTCCCCACACAGTTAAGTTTCCGCATCTGATATTTTGGTTTTAAATTTGTGACAATCCCTGCCTCAGTGGAGCCATACGTTTCGTTAAGGAGGTCTGCACCAAACAGCTCAACGATATCTTTTTTCAGCGGTTGAGGAAGAGCAGATGCGTTTGAAATGATGGATTTAAGAGAGTGCGTTTCACGAACTGATTCCAAAATTTCTTTATCTAAACTAAAGATTGCCTGAAAGTGCGCGGGCACCATGAATATGCCGTCTGCCTTTCCTTCGGCCAATTTCAATATTACTTGCTCTGCATCAAATTGAGGAAGAATCTCCACCGTGCCGCCGAAATGAAGCGGAGCATATCCAAATGCAAAGCCTGCTCCATGGCAGAGCGGGGCAATTGCCAGAAAGTAACAGTCGCTTGAGAAGCATGGATACTCCGCCGCCAACCCAGAAAAAGTCATGACCCTTGAGCGATGCGAGATCATTACGCCTTTGGGTTTGCCAGTGGTGCCCGACGTGTAGGGAATCGCAAATACAGTCTCTTCGCTTATTTTAGCATCGACAAAACCGTCAGCAACCGGGATGGGGCTATCAATCCGTTGACGCTCTAATCCATCGGGCACCAGTGCGTCGCAACTTTGGTGATACACAATGAGTTTGGCGCCAGAGTCTAGAATAATGTCCTGTACTTCCAGTGCCGATAATCGATAATTTACGGTGGCAACAGCCACGCCGACTTCAGCTAGTGCGCTGATGTATTCAAAATATTCAATACAGTTGGGGGAGATCAGCGCGACAACGTCTCCAGCATTCAGTTTCCATCTGTGTCGCGCCATGCACTTGATCGCATCGATTCGATCAGCAAGCTCGCTGTAAGTTCTGGTGCCACTATCAGACTTGATAGCTAACTTGTGTGGAGTGCGTGCTACAGAAGCCCGCAGGCCGCTGGTGAGCAGATTTTGATGCGCCATATCCGGTTACCGAGGACTACTTGGAGAGATTGAAAAGGTCGATTGCATTTTGACGCATAAACTGGGCCTTGGCGGCTTCCCTGAATCCATGATCGTCGATTTCTTGCACGGCTCTTTCGGGGTCAATTACCGGCCAGTCCGTTCCAAACATGACTTTGTGACTGCCATAGGTATTCATATAGTGCTTTAACGATGCAGGTAAGTGCTTTGGAGCATATGCATCGATACCAATAAACACATTTTCATGTTTCCACGCCATCGCAATCATTTCATCCGTCCAAGGCACCCCAATGTGAATTCCGATTAATTTAAGATTTGGAAAATCCAGAGCGACCTGGTCCAGCAAAATGGGCCTTGCAACTGAAGGTAGCCGTACTTCTTTTTGATAGACCAGGTTCTGCCCTACCTGCATCATTATGGGTATATCGAGCTCCTCGCAGCGGGAGTAGATGGGATAGCACAACGGAGAGTCAGGCGGCATACGGAACCAGTGAGGGTAAAAATGCGCACCGACAAAGCCTAGTTCTTTTACCGCAAAATCTAGCTCTCTAAGTTGCTCAATGCCGCGAGTCGGGTCAACGCCAGCGAGACCTGAAAATCGATCAGGATAGGCCTCACAATACTCGGAAATCTGTACGTAAGGAATTTCGAAGCTACCACTCCAAGCTCGGTCGCCCGCCCGCACGGCAATTAGTAAGCTGCGCTCAATGCCAGCGGCATCCATTTTTTTAAGGTAGTCCTCCATGGTGACGCCATCCCGCATTTCGACTGGCATTCTGACCTGCGACATAAAGTCAGAGTCAAATCCCGTTTGTCCTTCTCGTACTTCACGTGGAGTGAAGGCGTTAACGACAATATCGATGGTTCCATTATCAGGCATAGGTGTTCTGCTCCTCACTTTCTCTAAGTTCAGTAGTGGCGGTCAGAGCACCGCGGCCGACATGAAGGGCATAGGCGCCGAGCGGCGCAGCGATACCACCCACGATAGCCAGTGACACCCCGACCATTGCGGTATCCCCAAGCGCATAATCTGTAATTAGTGCGACTAAAGTTGGTCCAAATCCAATTCCAACGAGGTTAAGACAAAATAAATAGATTGCTGAGATTTGCGCTCGAAGGTGGGGGGGTGCAGCAATCTGGAGAGCTGAGGCCGCTGACCCAAACGGAAATGCGGAAAAGAAAAGCAATGCCGCAAAGATTACTGAACTCAACAATAGTGAATTAGAAAAGCCAATTGCGATACAGATGGGTGTGAGGCATATCCCAGCAAAACGGGATGATATGAAGGGCGCAGACTTTTCGCCCAATTGACGCAGTCTGTCTGTATGCATCCCACCTGCGATCATGCCAGCACCGCCAAATACCAAAATAAGTGTTCCTAACATTAGGCCTACCTCTCCAGCGGTCAGCCCATAAGCTCTGATGAAAAAGGTCGGTGCCCAAGCAATGAAAGCGTTGAAAACTAAGCCGAGTAGCGAATAGCCCGTGAAGTGCAAAAGGAATGTCCTGGGTTCACGCGAAATAAATCGGAAAACATCAAGTAACTTGGCTTGCTTTCGACCGTCAACAGTATTCGGGCGAGCCGGCTCCTCGATCGTTGTGACGAGAAGGGCGACGAGGAGGCCGGGCAGCCCAACGATAAAAAAGATAAGTTGCCACGCTTCGATCCTACCCAAAATTGGCAGTGTCACTCCTTGGCTTTGTAACGCTGCTTGAACAGCTAAACCGCCGACGATGAATGCCAGCCCAGCTCCGACATAGACTCCCGCCGAGTACAAACTTAGAGCAAGTGCCAGCCGTTTTTTTGGAAAAAGGTCAGTAATGAGCGAGTATGCGGCGGGTGACAGCGCAGCTTCACCCACCCCAACGCCCACTCTCGCGAGAAATAGAGTAGAGAACCTGCCTGCCAGGCCGCAGGCAGCGGTCATAAGACTCCAAACAAGAATGCCAACGGTAATGATCCTCTTACGGGAGTAATGATCAGCTAACCTTGCAATTGGGATGCCTAAAAAAGTGTAAAAAACGGCAAAGGCCAGCCCGTGTAGCAAACTCACTTGGGTGTCGCTTAACGAAAGCGCTGCCTTCACCGGCTCAACTAAAAGCGAAAGTATCGTCCTATCAATAAACGAAACGGTATAAGCAATGAACAGGACCCCAAGCCCATACCAAGCCTGGAGCTCGGTATTCTCTGAGGCGCTTGACTTGACGCGCATCAAACTCAATCTCGATAACTGTGCGGTTGGTCTTCGATAGACTTGGAATTACTCAAGCCCAAATTTTGCATACATCGTCGCTACTTACGACATATCCGAACAACATGTCGATGGACTTCAACGCGACCGCATGTCTGTCATCTTCATATTCGGCGACTGCGTCACTCACAACGAACGTTCGGTAGTCACGTTGACTAGCATCACGCACGGTGGTTTCCACGCAGCAGTTGGTCGTCACACCACACACCACGAGATTCTCCACCCCTAGATTTTTCAAAATGCCATCTAGATTCGTGCCATAAAAAGAACTTGGGCGATTTTTATCAACAATAAAATCATGCTCGTGTGGCGCGAGCTCGTCTACAATCTGACTATCCCATGTATGCGCAATCAAGGTTTGTCCATTTTTCAAGCTTGGCACTAACTCATTGGCCATCAGACCACCGTCAAGGTAGTCCTTGCGGTAAACATATCGAGTGAAAATAATCGGAATCGCACTTCCCCGCGCAGCGGACACGAGTTTGACGCAGGGCGATATGGCGGGGCGTAGCCGACTAGCGGGCAGTCCAACTGCGTTGACAGATCCCGCGTCATCACAGAATCCGTTTTGCATATCAATGACAAGTAGAGCCGATTTTTTACAGATTTTGTCAATCATGAGTTAGCTCTACTTGCTAAGGTAATGGCCTGCCCCGCACACCTTCTGTCAGTTTGTGCGGGCCTTCAATGTGATTAGCCATGTCCTGGGCTCGCCAGGGTAAATCGACACGAACCCAAACGGTGCAAAGGCGAGCGTAGCGGTGTTGTATTCTTCGTCGCTGCAGTTGCGGCATGACAAGGCAACACTAAACCGACTATCGGCACTTTCCCAACCAAGAGACGCGGAGAGCAGCTTGATATCCCCAGACCGTCCCAATTCCGTATTGGGAGGGTCAGTAAAGTGATCTTCCGTGTACTGATAATCAGCGTTCAGTCGGACTTGTGAGCCTCCAGCCATGGGCCAGATGTTAGTGAACCCAAGCTTAAAAGAGGATTCAGGCAAACGTTGCAGCTTGTTACCCAATGAGGCGCCAACTGCGGGATCCACGTCCTTATACTCACCATCAGAGAAAGCGACAAAACCAAAGATATCTAAATTTTCGCTGATCCGCATGGTGCCCTCGATCTCGAGACCTTGAACTTTTGCGTCATTGGTGAATACAGCAAAGTTGCCTGTATCGGGGTCGGTAGCGGAATTGAATAAATCCTGATAATCGTAATAAAAGTATTCTGAGTTCAGTCTTGCTCTACCGTTTAGAAGAGAGGCCTTCAAGCCAACCGCCAGTGAATCGATGACCTCAGGGTCGAAGGGTAGTACCTGCGTGGGGTCGTTAGTTCTGGCTGCCCATCCTCCTGCTCGATAGCCCTCGGTAAACGTGACGTAGCCGTCGAGGTCGTCACTGAACGCATATTTTAAGCCAATTTTGGGCGTAAAATCGTTGAAGTCTAGTTTAGTGGGCGTTCCCAGTGCGTTAAGCGTGGCAGAGTTCCAGGTCGGTGATCCACCGGTGAGAGAAAAGCCGGGAGGAACACCCACTGCAGCTTCAATATCGATCGCCTTCTCGTCTCGCGTGTATCGACCGCCGAGAACAATGGAGAGCTTGTCGGTAACATCAAATGTTCCATCAAAATACGCGGCCATACTTTCGACATCAACGTTGTATTCTCGCGCCAAAAGGTTCCCAAGGAAAAAACGGTCTCCAATAAAGGAATAGCTGTCCTCATCGAAATAAAATACTCCAGCTGAGTACTGCAACCGGTCATTAAAGGCCGAGCCACTGACTTTAAATTCCTGGCTCAGCTGGTCGCTGTCGTTGATAGTGAAAAGATCGAATATGTTACCGTCACTCAGGTCCAGCTCCCACTTTTGCAATGTCGTTCTACTCGATGTGATCGACTGGAAGCTAAGACTGGGGGAGATATCCCAGTTGACCGTCATAGCAATGCCATCTGTTTCGGACTCGTTAAAAATGTCAGTCCTACTTGATGATTGAAATAAGTCATCTGGGATGCCACTTAATACATTTAGAGCATAAACCCCATTTTGGTCGCTAGTACTGTCATCTGCCGTGATAATCACTTCGACATTTTCAGAAGGGAGCCAGCGTAAGCCTGCGCGCCAACCCCAAAAATCGATGTCGTTGACGTCTTTACCTAGAAGCGCATTGTCTACATAACCATCACCAGTCTGCGAAAGCGCGTTTACTCGCAGAAAAAGGGTGTCCTCCATCAAGACCACATTAGCCATGCCTTTGACATTTACCCTGTCGAATTCACCATAACTAAACTCGCCCGCCAACACATTTTCATCCTGCGGTTTAGTTGTCACCACGTTAATAGCGCCCGCGTTAGTGTTGCGACCGTAAAGCGTGCCTTGAGGCCCTCGTAGGACTTCAACTCGCTCGACGTCGTATAGACTGAAATTATTTACCCCCTGTCTGGCAATGTAGACGTCGTCAAGATAAAAGCCCATGGCCGTATCCACAGTGACGATAGATTCGGTTGTGCCGACGCCCCTCAAAAAGACAGTGGTAGCCGTGCCTTGCCCGACATTGTTTACGCCCACAAGATTAGGGACATTGTTAACGATATCTTTGACGTTAAAGGATTGTCTGCGCTCGATTTCAGCTCCATCGAAAGCGCTCACGGCGAGTGGGACGTCCTGCAGAGAGCCATCTCGGCGCTCAGCAGTGACGAAAACCTCTTCAAGCACAAGTTGATCGCTCTGCGCGCTGGTTGTCGAGTAATGACCTACCGTAGCTACCGCAGAGAGCGTCATCACCGCTACCCTCAAACTACTTTTTTTCATGAACCACTTCCCTATTTTTGTGTATGAAGCTCAAACATAGCACACTTATGAACCTTTGAATTTCATACTTCAGCAGATGGAATTTCGATCTACGGCTTCCCCTTTAATTGAGCAATTGGAGTGTCAGGAAAAAAGCTGTCAACTCATGTCCATCGGAAGTTTGAAGCCCGTCTCAAATACGGCTATTTCAGGCAATAGTTCGGGCGTGTGCGTTGCGATACTTGTCACTTTTAGGGCTTGGTGGCGCCCGCCGGATAACCAGAGTAGCGGCTCTTCTCTCGATAACGCGTTGGCTCGGTTACCCGTTAGCGACTGAATGCTCGCGTAAGCAAGTAGGGTGTAGAGGTGGGTACATTGATCACTGCTTCGGTCGCCGCTCAACCCATGCTGCTCAGGTTGTCGCCGTAGGGATAGCCGTTGAGGCCAATCAGTTGCGCAGCCGACAAGCAACAGCGAGCCGGGGGTGAACGGCACACTCAAGCCTCGTCCGGCAATGAAGGTATCCATGCCAGCACCTGCCCGCCCTCGGATCTGCCACCACAACCCGAAAGCCACGAGGCTCACACAGCCATTTCAGTTAACAATCATCAGTAAATGATCATCGGTCATCTGGGATAGGGCGCAGTCATCGTGAATGCATAGCTTGGATAGGTACGCACCCACCCGTCACACAGCAATCTTCGACCTCAATAAGAACCCATGACAACACCGAGGAAATTTATTACTATACCGTCCAGACGGTATATAACTGGTGCCTGATGAAATCATAAATCACCCGCACGCGCATTCGCGTCGCGGCGGCGACAGTAATCGAGCGCGACGGTGCAGGCCATCTAACGCTCGCAAAAGTCGCGTCAGAAGCGGGCATGTCAAAGGGCGGGCTGCTTTATCACTACCCTTCCAAACATGCGTTGCTTGAGGGGCTGCTGGATCATCTGCTGGAAAATCGATCCGCGTTGCTCAATGAGCAGGGCTCGGAAGACAGCGGCAATCTCGCCTCATTGCTGAACCGGCTGATCGATGCCGACTTCGACCTTCCAGAGGACGAGCGGATCATGGCGCAGGGTCTCATCGCAGCCTCCGCCGAGAACGCTGAACTCATCGGCCCAGCTAAACATCATGTCGAAGCATTGTTCGCCAAGTTGGGGGCATCTAAAGCCGCAGCGGCACCGGCGCGCACCATATTTCTGGCTTCACAGGGGCTCCAATTTCTGGAGCTATTGGGATTACTGTCACTCAACACCGCTGAGCGCAGGAAAATTCGCCGACATCTCAAAACAATGG
>Ga0066605_10003187_pt1 | contig 10123 bp, 9 predicted proteins | sample SaaInlLV_DNA_10m_FD_60385 | JGI IMG/M metagenome (GOLD analysis project Ga0066605, IMG submission 60385) | Marine microbial communities from expanding oxygen minimum zones in the Saanich Inlet - SI075_LV_DNA_10m | ecosystem: Environmental > Aquatic > Marine > Unclassified | place: British... | reverse complement strand
AATCATCTTCATGTCGTCTGCATAGAGTTTTGTTTCAGGGTCCATTATTACGCTTGAAAGTTCAGACTGGAATTCATCTAAACTTAAAAATTTATCGTTTTCAAAACCTTTGATTTCTTGGCTTAATTTTACCATTCCTCCAAGTTCCATAATAGTCACTTCATTTAGGGATGTTTTTAGACTGTCCAGCTTTTCTTGAGGGCTTTTGTTTTGTGCATTTAGAGTTGAGAAAGAAATACTTTGGAGGACAATAAGGAGTGTAGATAATTTTTTTAAACTTTTTAATTCAATCATTTTATTTTTTTTAAAGCTCGAATTTAAATTACTAAGATCAATTATTATGTTAATTTTTGTTATTTCAAAAATTATTTTAGACAAGTCTTTAAATTAAAAAACGGTTACACTATAATAGTATAACCGTTTTATTGTTTTAGTAGCGGGAGCTAGACTCGAACTAGCGACCTTCGGGTTATGAGCCCGACGAGCTACCAACTGCTCCATCCCGCGATTTGTATACAAAAGTAGTAAGCTATTTTCAATAAACAAGAGGTAACTCAGTATTTATATTTAATATTTTGAATAATGAGAGTTATGCCCAGATGACCCCATTCAGACATTTCCAGATCACTCCAAAAGATACCCTACTCTGTTTACTATTACTGATAGATGAAAAATCAATTATCAATGACTATTCTATGGGACAATAAAAAGTATCTTTGCAGCATTACACAAAGAAATATTACGCAGCGCATCACATGAGCCAAGATAAAACAGCCTTTAAAGCAGGATTTGTCAGTATTTTAGGTAAACCCAACGTGGGTAAATCAACTTTGATGAATGCCTTGGTAGGAGAACGCCTTTCGATCATGACCTCAAAGGCCCAGACGACTCGACATCGTATTTTTGGGATTCTTTCGACACCAGATTGTCAAATGATCTTCAGTGATACCCCTGGGGTCATTGATCCGCAATATAAACTCCAAGAAAGCATGATGCGATTTGTAAAAGCGTCCTTGGAAGATGCTGATTTGATCTTGTACATGGTAGAGCTCGGCGAGAAGTATGATGACAATGTGAATGTTAAACATATTTTTGAGAACCAGGCCGCTAAATTTTTGATCATCAATAAGATGGATCAAGCAAAAGGATCGCAAGTGAAAGACAAAGTGGATTATTGGCAAGAAATATTTCCAACGGCGCAGGTCTTTCCAATTTCGGCCTTAGAGAAAGAAAACATCGATGAACTCTATGAAGCTATCAAGTCCGCTTTGCCTCACCACCCTCCCTATTTTCCTCAAGATCAGATCACCGATAAATCCGAGCGGTTTGTCACCTCTGAGATCATCAGAGAAAAAATTTTCTTGAACTATAAAAAAGAAGTTCCCTACAGCTGTGAGGTAGAGATAGAAGAATTCAAAGAAGCCGAAGATATCTTGCGCATCCGAGCCATCATCTATGTGGAGCGCGACAGTCAAAAAGGAATCATCATTGGCAAAAGTGGCGACAGTCTCAAAAAAGTAGGGATTGAATCTCGAGAAGACCTCGAGAAGTTTTTCGAGAAAAAAGTCCATTTAGAAACTTACGTAAAAGTCGAAAAAGACTGGCGTAAAAAAGAAAAATCTTTAAAGAAGTTTGGTTATCAGCATTGAAGGTTGCAACCACTCATTAACTAAAATACATGGCGAACATAGTAGCAATAGTAGGCAGGCCCAATGTAGGTAAATCTACCCTGTTCAATCGTTTGATCGAAAGAAAACAAGCCATCATGGACGATGAGTCTGGCGTGACCCGAGATCGACATTATGGAGTTTGCGAATGGAATGGTAAAAAATTTACCGTTATTGATACCGGTGGTTATGTGAAAGGATCTACCGACATCTTTGAAGGAGCCATCCGTGCACAAGTCCAACAAGCCTTGTCGGAGGCCAGTGTCATTTTATTTATGGTCGACTGCCATACGGGATTGCATGGTTTGGATGAGGAGTTTGCCCAGATATTAAGGGAAGTCAATAAACCCCTATTTTTAGTGACCAATAAGGCAGACAATCAGAAAAGAATTGATGATTCCACAGAGTTTTATTCATTGGGTTTAACCGATAGGTTGTTTCCTGTCGCCTCCTCCAGCGGCTGGGGCACCGGAGATTTACTAGATGAAGTAGTCAAAGAACTTGACGAAGAGGAGAAAGAATCCGACAGTGGACTCCCTAAGATAGCCATTCTGGGCCGGCCCAATGCGGGTAAATCTTCTTTTATCAATGCTTTGATAGGAGAAGAGCGCACCATCGTCACTGACATACCCGGCACCACGAGAGATGCCATCAACACGCGGTATACCTTGTTTGGTAAAGACTTTATATTGACCGACACGGCAGGTATCCGAAAAAAAGCCAAGGTCAAAGAAGACATTGAGTTTTATTCAGTGCTAAGGGCCATTCAAGCCCTTCAGGACAGTGATGTCTGTATCGTCATGATTGATGCCGAACGAGGATTGGAAGCACAAGATATGAGTATTATCGCCTTGGTCAATAAATATAAAAAAGGCGGCGTAATCATGATGAACAAATGGGATTTGGTGAACAAAGAAACGAATACTTCGGTAAAATTAGAGCAAGAGATTAAAATCAAACTCGGGCCGCTGTCTTACGTGCCCATCATTTTTACAAGTGTGATCGAAAAACAGCGTATTTTCAAGGTCATTGAAAAATCCTTGGCTATCTACGAAAATAAAACCACTAAAATTCCTACTTCAAAGCTCAACGAAATTATATTGAAGGAAATTGAAAGGAATCCACCTCCCGCCATCAGAGGAAAGAACGTAGGGATCAAATATATCACACAATTGCCGACCCAATCTGTGGTCTTCGCTTTTTTCTGTAGTTATCCAAAAGAAATAAGTGAATCTTATGAACGCTTTTTAATCAATAAGATCAGAAGTCACTTTGATTTCGAAGGTATCCCCATTAAAGTAGTTTTTAGAATGAAATGATCCTCCTTTGGGTTGAGAAGCAAAACACCCTTGACACTATAATTTCAATAAAGAATGCTTATCGAAAGGTGTATTTCATATTGTAAGTAGTTATTTTATTCCTATACACATTAAAAAAAAAGATATTATGTATAATTCCAAGAAATATTACGTGTATCATATTGGCACCCAATTTCAAATGAGCGCAACATCTATCTTTGGTGAATTATTCTCAGCCTTCGGATGAGAATAATTCACCAAAGGCTTTACCCCCCTCATTGTAGCTTCCCATCTAAGGGTTAAGATACCTTATAGAAAACATTGATAACTATCAAAAAACTACTCCATCAAACTCGTAAAAAAATAATAAATGAAACGCCATATCAACGATTAATTTTTCTTTATCATTTGACTATTATTTTGACCGACCGCAACTTAAATTAGAGCTTTGATAGATTAAAAAAAAGCCCATTCATTGAAAAAAGATTATTTAAGTGTTTTTAAGCGTTTTGTGCCCCTAGAAGCGGCTAATTATTGCTTGGCACTCTATCAACAATATGGATTTGAATTTAAAATCAAAAAAAGCAGACGCACAAAGTTTGGGGATTATCGTTTTGAACCCACTCATCAAAAGCATGTTATCACCATTAATAATGACCTGAACCATTATGCCTTCCTGATTACCTATTTGCATGAAGTCGCGCACCTGATCACTTATCAAAAACATAGAAATCAAGTAAATCCTCACGGTGAAGAATGGAAAAATACCTTCAAAATAGTTTCATTACCCGTGCTCAATCCACAAGTTTTTCCTGAACTACTCCTCAAAAAATTAGCTCATTATCTGCGCAGTCCCAAAGCTTCGAGTTGCTCGGATCCAAATCTATATGCCTTGCTCAAGCAGTATGACCACCCCGATGATACCTGCCTTCTCAAAACACTCCAGGTTGGGGATCAATTCTTATTCAATAAAACTTGTTATCAATATCTTGAGCTAAAAAGAACCCGTGTTCTTTGCCTTCAAATCAATAGCGACAGAAAATACCTTATCGCTCAGATCGCAGCAGTCAAGAAAATCTCACCTTTAGATGGATAATCTCCTGCTGATCAAACCCGAAATCAATAGATAAAAAGCACTCGGCGTTAAGGTGCGCCATTTTTCGATTTCCAACGTACCCCCCATGTTCAGATAAGTATCTAAGTTGTACTTTTCCATTTCTTCCCGCAAAAAAACAGGGAAACTCACACATGCAATCCAGCCCTCTTCGACTTCTTCGAACCATTCTTCATAATAACTGTCATCACTGCCATGGAAGTTCAGCACATTTTCTCCAATTAATATGAATTTATTAATTCCCTCGGCTTGTAGCACTTCAATAATATTTCTTTTGAGCAGCATGATGTCATTATTGATTGTATCATTCCATTCTCCAATAAACTCTAGTACACTGTAGCCTTCCCCATAATCACTGAAGAGTATTTTGACATAAAGCGTTTCGGAGCCAAAATAATCCCAAGCCGGGTCTATGTAGTAGCCGTATATTTTCTCTGAATAGATATCATAATTATAGGTTTTTCCTGAGAATGGTGAACGACCGTCTGTACTCGCATCATAGTACTTGAGCCAATTATAAAAAGGTTCTATCTGATGCATTTTATGTCAACATCAATTGTATATTCAACTTTTATTGTAATTATCTATGGCCTCGCGCACTGAACCATGGGTGTTCAGAAGTGCGGCTGCTGATACACGATCAAGGCCAGTCTCCATAACAATCATTTTGATACCTCGATCTATCAACTTGTCATTGCTCAATTGCATGTCTATCATTTTATTACCTTTTACCCTACCCAACTGAATCATCACTGCGGTACTGATCATATTGAGTACCAACTTCTGCGCAGTGCCTGCCTTCATCCGGGTGCTACCAGTGACATATTCAGGACCCAAGACGATCTCAACAGGAAATTCCACAGTCTGGGCAAGCGCACTGTCTGGATTACAAACGATACATCCTGTCAATAATCCTTTTTTTTTGCCTTCTCGCACACATCCTAATACATAGGGCGTCGTACCCGAAGCAGCCAGTCCAATCAAACTATCTTGAGCCGTCAGATGGTAGTCGCTCAGGTCCTTCCAGGCTTGCTTATCATCATCCTCAGCGAACTCTACCGCTTTTCTAATGGCGCCATCACCTCCTGCAATGATGCCAATTACCACATCATGGCCCACACCGAAGGTGGGTGGACATTCTGAAGCGTCTAAGATGCCCAAACGACCACTGGTCCCGGCACCTATATAAAAGATTCGACCTCCTGACTTCATCCTGACAACGATCTGCTCGATGAGGGATTCAATCTGATCCAATTTTTTGGATACAGCCAACGCTACTTTTTGATCTTCTTTATTGATCCCTTCCAGTACCTCGCTTAAAGCTAGTTTTTCTAAATCTTGATAGTGAGAAGATGACTCTGTGATAGACATTAACCTTAATATTTTATGCTAATTTATGATAATTTGCCAGCCCTTCAATAGGAGTTGGCACAATAGAATGAATAGTGATGCCCACAGAGGCAGCGGCGGCTTCAAGCACAGTACTGAATTGATACGCAATCGATCCAGTATAGCTGACCAAAGTACCTGGATTGTAATTACCAGCTACAGCTTTAAAATGCTCTAAAAATGCCTGATATACCAACTGATGACAATAGGGATGGCTCAAATGAGTTTGTAAAAAGAAGCTGAAACTTGCTAAAAAGGCTTTGGAGCCTATAGGGTCATAAACCTTGCTGATCAAGGTCGCTTCATCGAGTTTATAAGCTTTGCGAAACTCATTTTCCAAATCTAAAGGAAGTTTTTGACGCGCAAAATCTGCCAATAATTTTTTACCAAAAGCCGCCCCACTGCCCTCATCACCTAGTATATAGCCTAGAGAAGGAATTCTATGTGTGACCATCTTGCCATTGTAATACGCAAAATTGGCACCTGTACCCAAGATACCTATCCATCCTGGAGAGGTATAATAAGCTCCTCTTGCCGCACCTAAGAGATCATTTTCAATTTTAATTTTTGCCTTTGGAAAACTCTTTTTAATTTCATTAAGCACATTTCTTCTCTGACGCGGCACATCCAACAAACCTGCAAAATACAGGTAGACTTGTTCAGCCTCGCTGTAAGGTTGAATGGACGTCGCTACCTTCTTCAAGTATTCAGTTAGCTTCTCATGAACCAGGTTCACTCCAAGGGTCTTAAATGTTCTCGACACCCCATTTTCCAACACCATCCATTCAGCCTTGGTACCTCCTACGTCACCGATCAATATCATCAACTATCTCTTCTAAATGCAACGTACATCATTTGGATTAACTACAAAAAACAACGAAGAACAAATATCCGATGTCGTCCATTCATATTATACGATTTCAAGAAAAAAAATATATAAAAGATTGAGTTGTGTACGACGATGCTTATTTTAAAATGGCAAATAAAAAGAAGAGCGGACCTATTAGTGACCGCTCTCCTTGTATGTCATTGTTTGGTATTTAATCTATTATCATCAAAGTATTGACCATATAGCTGTTCATGATCTCGACAGAACCTCTATCTTCAATGAATTCAGCAAATGCCTTAGATGCTCTTATCTTGTCTAGAGTAAGTTCAACATCGCTCAAATTATCTCCGTAAAGCACCGAATAATGAGTGGCTCCTTTTCCTCCCATAGTAATGGCACCAAAACCTACCGAACGATCACCAATAATTTCCGCTGTCTGCTTCACAAACTTAGTATGAGCAGCAAGGTACTTTTTTGAATCAGCGACCTTCATGATCCATACTTTACCTAAATTATTTTTTTCGCGATCTCCTGATTTCCATGCCAATGATTTACCTGTGTGTGAACCGGGAGCTTTAGAACGTTGATGCATCCAAATTCCTCGTAAAAAGGCATCCCATTCTGCATCACTTGGATCTTCTTTAAATCCCCAATTTGAAGGGTTTCCTGTAAGAACAGCACGGTGGGTAACTCCATCTAAAAACCCTACTCGCTGTAAGATCGCGTAACCAGAATTGCGTTCACGGTCTTGAAACTCCTTAAATATTTTGCCCACTTCAGCTTCAACGCCATCCTTGAAGTCAAAGTGATATACTCGAATACTCTGGGCATAAGAAAGGCTCATAGCCATCAATGCAATAATGATAAATAAATTCTTTTTCATGGTTCATTTGTTTGGTTAATAATACCCAATGTTATCATTATTTTTTTAATAAAAAAAAGAGCTGTGATAAAATTGAACTTTATCCTGAATCAAAGGACTACTTTAAGTTGATAAACGTAATGCTGCTCCCTCCGCGATCTACGTGCTCGTCTTGTATCGTTTCGATGTTACTGTAGGTTTTCAGATGGGTTCTGATCACCTCTCTGAGCACACCATGACCTTTCCCATGAATGATTTTCAAGTTTGAGTTGCCCAGGACAATGGCGTCATCTAGAAAGGCATTTAAAATAGCTAAGACTTCCTCCGGTCGCTTTCCCCTCACATCAAGTTCTCTATTGAAATGTTCTTGCCTTTGAGCCAAATCAAGACCGCCAATACGTCTTTTTTTCTGATTTTTACTTCCTACCGCTCCAGAAATCCTTTCTAATCGATCCAGATGAACGAATGAGGTCAAAGACCCAAAGACGACTTGCGCCTTTTTCCCTTTAATATGTCGCAAGGTACCTGTCCCTTCATGATTTTTGATACGCACTTGATCTCCAACCTTAAAAGCGGTTGAAATAGCCTTTCTTTTTTCAGATATAATGGCCATTTTCAGTTTCAAATCCGCAATGCCCTCCCGTCCTGCACGCGTTTTTTCCTTGTCTGCATTGGATTCTTTGATATCCCGAATGACTCGCTCTATTTCCTTATTGGCACCCTCCAAAATCCGACCAGCTTCTATTTTTGATTCGCGTAGAATACGTTTTTTATCCGATTCCAACATCTCCTTGAGAGACAAATAATCTTTACGCAATTGCTTCAACTGAGCCTCCTTTTGAGTCAAGTCTTGGTTAAGCTTCTCATATTTAGCCTTATCTCCTTGCAATTCGGTCAACATTTTGTCATAAGCTACCTGACTGACCCCTATTTTGCTTTTTGCGTATACGAGTAGATCATTATTCAAACCGATTTTTCGTGCAATTTCCAAAGCGAAGGAGCTACCAGGCTTTCCTATTTCCAACTCATAAAGTGGAATCAAATGATCAGTATCATAGCGCATTGCACCGTTGACCATACCCTTGGCATGATCTGCATATTTTTTGATATTGGCATAATGTGTTGTAATGACGCCATATGACTGTTGATGAACGAGTCTATTCAGCAATGCCTCGGCAATGGCCCCACCAAATTGAGGTTCTGTACCTGTACCAAATTCATCCATCAATATCAAGGATTTTCTGTCCGCCCATTCACTGAAATATTTCATGGCCGTCAGTCGGCTGCTGTAGGTACTTAAGTCATTTTCCAGAGACTGTGAATCTCCAATATCAATAAATATTTGATCAAATACACCAAAAGCAGACGCAGGATCTACCGTAACTGGAAACCCACATTGGAGCATATATTGCAGCAAACCTACGGTTTTCATGGCGACCGACTTACCTCCAGCGTTGGGACCAGAAATAATTAAAAACCTATGCTCTTGATGAGACAAATGAAGATTTAAAGGTACCACTGATTTCTGCAGTTCTTGATTGATCTTCCAAAGCAATGGATGTACCGCCTTGATCAATTCCATACCTGGTGTTTTTTTTAATATAGGAATACAGGCCCCAAATTGATAAGCAAACTTGGCCTTCGCCTTTATGAAATCTAATTTTGGTAGAAAATCCGCCCCCTTTTCTAACTCACTTAAATTTATTCTGACCCGATCACTCAATTGAGTCAAAATCCTATATACCTCGCGTTGCTCTTGATAGCCGAGCTCACGAACCATATTATTCAATTCGAGTACTTGGGTAGGTTCCATGAAAACAGTTTGACCACTAGCGGATTCGTCATGAATAAATCCTGCTACTTTCCGTTTGAATTCTGCTTTAACCGGAATTACTAACCGACCTTCTCTGATGGTGATTTCCCCACTCTCATCTGTCAAATGATCTTTTTTTACTTGGTCAAAGATGGTTTTAATGGATTTACGTACCTTTTGCTCAGATTTAACGATGTCACGGCGGATTTTCATGAGTGTTGGACTGGCACTGTCCCGTACTTCCCCTCGCTCATCGATCACTTCGTCTATCTTATCTGATAAGGCCTCATCTATATCAAGATCACCGACGAGTTTGGCCAGCCAAGTATAGGATTCTTTGTTCTTAGAAAGAAATTGCTGCCACTGACTTAAAATTCTATTGCCTTTGCTTAATAAGAAAAAATCATCGGCACCTAGATAACTGCCTTTAAGCTTAATTTTAATCAAAAGTGGTTTAATATCTTCTAAACCCCCTTTTGGATAGCCTACATCGTTTTCCGCAATTTTGATATAGTCTGAAGTCTGCATTAATCTTTGCCTGATCTCACCATAATCAACTGATGGTGATGTCGACATCACCAATGCTCTAGAAATAGGCATCTGACAATATCCTTTAATCAAATCTCGTATCTGATCAACTTCTAATTTTTGCTCAATTTGCGTTGGATAAATGCGCACTAATCTATTCTTTTAGTATTTTCCCTGAGCACAAGACTATCTATGATGGCTTTATATACCATTTCAAGTAAGGCGGGGTGCTCCAAATAATAAGCTAAGTTTTGAGTATATACCAAAGAGTCTACACCATGTTTTTCTAAAATTAATTTTTCAAAATGATCATAAATTTGAAAAGAAGTATCTCCTTTTTTTCCAAGAGTATTTATTTTTGATTCCAAAAGATGGACATCAAGTAAAATATTACTCATAACTAACTCGTTGAGCAAGATATCAGGGGTCTGATCAGGAGTATTACATCCCATGATGATGCAAATAATGAAATAAAAAGATCGACGCATTAGATAAACATTAATGTATATAATTTTGCCACTAAATTAGGGTACATGAAGGAAATCCTCAAGAAGTTACGAAAATATGAGATAAGAGTGCGAAAAGCAATTAACTCTCAAATGCAAGGTGATTTTAAATCTATA
>Ga0066605_10003186_pt1 | contig 10125 bp, 11 predicted proteins | sample SaaInlLV_DNA_10m_FD_60385 | JGI IMG/M metagenome (GOLD analysis project Ga0066605, IMG submission 60385) | Marine microbial communities from expanding oxygen minimum zones in the Saanich Inlet - SI075_LV_DNA_10m | ecosystem: Environmental > Aquatic > Marine > Unclassified | place: British... | reverse complement strand
CTTCTGTTGCCATGGGGATTGCGGTCGATGGGACGTTGCATTTACTAACCTGGTTCCGAAATGGACTTCGCAAAGGACAATCACGCAAAGATGCGATTCGAACAGCACTTTTGCATTGCGGTCCCGCGATGTGGCAGACAAGTGCCGCAGTCGGTATCGGATTGCTCGTCTTGTTCCCAGCAGACCTCTTATTGATTAGCCGCTTCGGCTGGCTGATGGCTTGCCTGATTGGTGCGGCTTTCATCGGTGATATGGTACTGCTACCGTGCCTACTCGTGGGACCATTAGGAATGTTAATTGAACGACGAATTCAATTGAACAATGAAGTCATTGAGACAGACGCTGATTCCACCACGCCGGAATTCGATCCGCCTCATGCGACAGTGCGTGGCCCTCATCATTCCTCTCTGGAGACTTCCAAAGAGAGAACCATTCCTGCGAAATAAGGCATTGGGAAAGAATGAGTCTACCAGCACGACGCGCAAGCGAGTGTGCTTGGGCAGTAGATCCACTTCCTTGCGCTGCGTGCTTGTATACGAAATTGGTTCCACGCTCCCGGTCCGGGCATCTCACCTCGACTCTATTCTGAGGTAGCAACTTATTGTTGAATACCAATTCCATCGCATTCTCCAATCACTTATTCAGTTTTGAGAACTCTCGCGATCATCCAATACAGGAAATCCGCGAAATGGAGTCAGGGCATCGCTGACGTTTTGGGCGTCTGATTGGTATCATGTGTTCTCCGCGATCATGATGACGACTCTGATCGCAACGCCCTGTTGATTCACTTTTTCCGCTGCTTTCAATGACTGAACCCGATAAAAATTCACCTGCTCCGAAAATGAGATTGCAGCGATACCTCGCCCAATGTGGGTTGGGTTCTCGTCGAGAGTGTGAAGAATTGATCGAAAATGGTCGTATTCAGATCGATGGCAAAACGGTCACCAAACTGGGAACTAACGTCAGTCCAGCTGAGCAGGCTGTTTCTCTCGATGGTGAAAAACTTTCTATTGAGCGGAAGAAGTACTTTCTGCTGAATAAGCCTCCCGGTTTTCTTTGCACAGCGAAAGACCCACAAGGTCGGCGAACAATTTTTGACCTCTTCCCACCTGAAGGACCACGTCTGTTTTGTGTGGGACGTCTTGATGAAGCGACGACTGGATTACTTATAGTTACGAATGATGGGGCTCTCACTCAGAAGCTCGCACATCCCAAGTACCGGATCCATAGGCTTTACAAGGCTCAGGTCGCGGGGCATCCAACACGCGAAGTCTTAAACGAACTCAAAGAGGGTCTCTTCTTCACAGAAGGAAAGTTCAAGGTTCATGATATTCGTCCGGTCAAAAAACAGGGACGAAGTACTTGGGTCGAAATCACGATGACCGAAGGTCAGAACCGCGAAATTCGCAGGCTTCTGGCGAGAACTGGTCACAAAGTGATGAAACTCGAACGAATTGGATTCGGTCCCGTCCGCCTCGGTCGTGTTCCGATGGGGCAGTACCGAGAACTTCGTCGAGAGGAACTCGGCAAGTTGTTCGAAATTTTGGAGAGAACTCAGCGAGCACCAGATCCAGAAAACGCACAACCGGAGAGTAAATCTACTCCTAGGAAGAAATCTGCGACCGGAAAGTCTTCGCAGTCGAAAGCAGCAGGTTCTCGAAAGAAGTCTGCTCCCAAGGCAAAGCGGAAACGGGCTCCCAAGAAAAAGTCAAGACGTGGCAGTGGACGTCAGAAATAAGATCTCATTTGTGCGTGATCGACCTTCTAAATCACTTTAAGGTGATTTCTGCTAGAATGGGAATTGCTGCAAAGAACTTTCTCTCAGGAAAAAAACCTCACGCGTGAAGTCTTGAATTCGTGAGCGAGAGAGGCTATGTTGCGGAACTTTCCGCTTTTGGCGGAATGATTGTTGTATTGCTACTGAACTTTTGACCACATCGCTGGTCAGGTGAGGCTTTGAATCTGAAGCCGGTTGAATCATTATTATTGCAGCGCAAATCTCCTGAAAACAAGCAGTTATGTCTACTATCGAAAAAATTGAAGCCTCGAGTCGCAGCGGAATCGGTTCTACTGCGAGTCGCCGATTGCGAACTGAGGGAATTGTTCCCGCAAATCTTTACGGTCACAAAAAAGGTGCCGTCTCAATTCAGATTAGCGGAGAGGTTGCTCACCACTTAATCAAAGATGGGACACGTGTTGTCGACCTCGAACTCAATGGAGAAGTCGAAAAAGCCCTGTTGAGAGATGTACAGTGGGATACATTCAGCAAGCACATCATGCACATTGATTTTTTGCGTGTCGATCCTAACGAGCGTGTTCAGGTCGAAGTCTCCGTTGTGAATAAAGGAACCTCACCAGGAGTTCTCGAAGGTGGGCTTCTTGATCAGCAGTTGCACAGCCTGGAAGTTGAATGTCTGGCTGTTGAAATTCCGGACTCAATCATTGTCAAAATCGGTAAATTGAAGATCGGCGATAGTTTTCATGTGTCAGATTTGACAGATCTACCTAAGGGGCTCGAAGTTTTGACGCCTCAAGACGCTGTCATTACTAGCGTGGTGGAAGAACGTCGTGCAGCAGTTGCAGATACTGAGGATGTACCTGGTGCTGAGCCGGAAGTCATTAACCAGGGTTCAGATGACGCAGAGAGCGGCGACAAGTAGAGTTTGACGCAAAAATTAAGTGATTCGTTGACAGGTTCGAAACCGTGAAAATCGTCGTCGGACTTGGGAATCCAGGAAAAAAGTACCAGGGAACCCGACACAACATTGGTTTTGATGTGTTAGTTGGGTTGGCAGAGAGATTTTCAGCGGGAAGCTGGAGGTCAAGTTTTGAGGCAGAAGTCACTGAGATTCAGGTCGGATCCGAGAAAGTCTTGCTACTTGCTCCTCAGACGTTCATGAATTTGAGTGGTCGCAGTGTCCGTGCGGTCGTTAATTTTTATAAACTTCCCATAAAAGACTTACTGCTTGTTCATGACGATATCAACTTGCCAACTGGTCGATTGCGACTCCGAGGATCGGGTTCAGCAGGCGGTCAAAAAGGATTACAGAATACAATTGATCAACTTGGGACTTCGGATTTTGCACGACTCAGAATTGGAGTCGACCGACCTTCCGAAAATGTGAGTGTTGTGAATCATGTGCTGCAAACATTCACAAAAGCGGAGCGGATCATTATAGAAGAATGCGTTGGGCGTGCAGCATCAGCGGTTGAATGTTGGGTAAACGAAGGGGTTAATCAAGCGATGAATACCTTCAATCAAACAGCATCAAATGAATAGAACATTTTTAAAACACTTTTAATACTTACAGCGTTTGAGATATTTTTTCGTGACCTGTCATTGATTTGTGAATGTTACTCACCATGACAGAGAACTATTTGAAGCACATCAGAGTGTTGTGTTGACGAATGTGTTGTACGAGAAAAAACCTCTAGCACGACGAGAAGAACTCAAGGGGAAAACATTGGCTGAACGACTTTACGAATGTATGTTTCTACTCGACAGTGGTCGTTATGCTCAGGATCCTCAAGGAACTGAAGGCATTGTCAAAGAAATCCTGGAACGGTGCGAAGCTGAGATCGTCGTGACCTCGCCTTGGCAGGAAGGCAAACTTGCCTACGAAATTGAGGGGCATCGCAAAGGTTTGCATTACCTGACATATTTCAAAATGGACGGATCACAGGTTGATGCGTTCGCTAGAATTTGCAAATTGAATGAAGTTGTCATTCGACAAATGCTGCTTGAGCATGAAGAGACTCTCTTCGAACTTTTGACTCAGCAGTTCGAGCAACCTACTAATCTAGGCTCTGACTCAGATGATGAACCAGAGCCAGTTGCTGTAGGATCTGGTGCAGATAGCGACGACTCAGATGACGGCGACGACAGCGACGAGTAGTTGAAAATTGACGAAGAGTTAAGGGGTAAAGCATGGCAAGTTTCAATAAAGTCATTCTCGTCGGGAACTTAACACGAGATCCAGAGGTCAAGTACACCGCAAGCGGTACTGCCGTCGCAAATCTTGGTTTAGCTGTTAGTCGAACTTGGTTTGACAAACAACAAAACCAGAAACGCGAAGAGACAACTTTCGTAGATGTTACGTTATGGGCGCGTCAGGCAGAAGTTGCCGGAGAATACCTCTCTAAAGGACGTCCCGTCTTGATCGAAGGTCGCCTACAACTCGACACATGGGATGACAAAGAGACTGGAAAAAAACGCTCCAAACTTTCTGTCGTCGGCGAAAACATGACGATGTTAGGCAGCCGTGGTGATAGCGGTGGCGGCGGAGGAGGTTCCAGAGGACCTTCCAATCAAGGTCAAAGTCGACCACAAGAAAATAACAATTCTAGTGATCAGTCGACCGATTCATTTTATGATTCAGGACCATCATCAGGCGTTGCCGATGACGACGTCCCATTTTAATTCATTCGCATAGTTTAAGATTTGCGATCAGAAGATCGCTTCAGGAGTTTGATTATGGTCGTTCAACGTAAACGCGGACAACGTATTCGTTCTAAGGACCGACTCGGTGGAATCGAATTGCTTCTCGCTGAAGATGTCCCTAGTTTGGGTGAACAGGGGAGTATCGTTCGGGTCAAGCCTGGTTACGCCCGCAACTATCTCGTCCCTATGGGATTGGCGACAGTTGCGACTGATGCTAATAAAAAGATGGTCGAAAGCCATCGTAAACGACAAGACGAAGCACTTGTCAATCGTCGCAAGGACATGAAAGCTCTTGGCGAAAAGATCAAGAACTACTCTGTCACACTTGAAGCAAACGCGACTGACGAAGGTCAACTTTACGGTTCGATTGTCGCAGCTGATGTCAGCAAATCATTGATCACAGCCGGTTACGATGTTCCTCCTGAAAATGTCGACATGGAAGGTCCTATCAAGTCTTTGGGAATGTATACAATTCCGTTGAAGCTTGATTTGGGCGTCAAAACAGAAGTCAAAGTCTGGGTTGTCCCAACCGCTTCGATAAAGTAGTTCATTGAAATAGTCGCTTGATTTATCAATTAGACTGCGCATCCCGTCAGTTCGCTGGCGGGATGCCTCCTTTTATTGAGGAGTTTCATTTCGCTAACTTGCAAAATGAGAACCCGACGATATGGCGAAATCGAACAAAGCACAAAACGCCATTTCTCTCGATCTCACAGGCACTCTTCCTCCACAGAACCTGGAAGCTGAACGCAGTGTCCTCGGGAGCCTGCTCTTCTCCAGCGAAGCGTTTGACGAAGTCATTCAGCATATCCAGTCTCGCTGCTTTTACACCGATGCACATCGCCGAATTTTTCAGTGCATTCACGACATGTACGAAAAGGGTGTCCGTGCTCTCGATGTCGTAACATTAGCACATGAGTTACAAAAGCAGGGGGACTTCGAAGAGATCGGCGGAGCGGCTTATCTCAATGAAATCATGGGTTCGGTTCCCCATGCTGCTCATGCCGAGTACTACGCCAAAATTGTTCGAGATGCGTGGTTACAGCGCAGCCTCATCGAAGCTTGTACCGATTCACTTCGCGAAGCCTACCACGGCAGCGACGACGTTGAAGAGATACTGGCGAAAGCTGAGAAGCGAATCTTTGGGATCGTCGAGCAACAAGAGAATATCGACAAAATCGATATCTCGAACATCTTGGATGCAACCTTTCAGCGCATCTTCGAGAGAATGGATCAAGAAGGGACGGTCAGCGGACTCCATACAGGTTTTAATGATCTCGATGACTACACCAGCGGATTTCAACCTTCGGAGTTAATTGTTCTCGCTGCTCGTCCGAGTATGGGTAAAACGGCCTTGGTCTGTAACTTTGCGATGGCTGTCTCCAAAGCGCAGCGAGGCGTTCTCCTTTTCAGCCTTGAACAGTCGAAGATCGAACTCGCTGAGCGGCTGCTATGTATTCAAGCCAAGATCAGTGGACATAAACTCCGGCAGGGAGAGCTTGACGAGTTCGAGCAAAGTATGCTGATGGAAGCAGCTGATGAGATGCGTAAGACTCATGTCTACATTGATGATCAGTCGGGACGAACAATGTCCCAAATCTCAGCGATTGCCCGCCGTCTCAAGCGTCGTGCAACACTCGATATCGTCATCATCGATTACTTGCAGCTCATCGAAACCGAAGATAAAGCAATGCCGCGTGAGCAGCAGATTGCCTCGATCACTCGGCGTCTGAAGTTCCTTGCAAAAGACTTAAATATCCCGGTCATCGCACTTGCACAGTTGAATCGTGGTGTCGAACAACGCGAAGACAAGCGTCCTAGGCTCTCGGATTTGCGTGAATCTGGAGCGATCGAACAAGACGCCGACATCGTCATGTTCTTACATCGCCCAGAAGCCTATGACCCTGAAGATCGACCCGGCGAAGCAGATCTCATCATCGCCAAGAACAGAAGTGGACCGATCGGAACCGTCGAACTGACTTGGCTGCGAGAGATGCTCAAGTTCGGCGACAAGAGTCCAATGACCCTGCCAGAGGGCATGGACTTCTAAGTAGGATTGATCTACTTCAATCTGAGATTGAAACAACATAGAAAGCAAGAATTTAGCCCCCGGTGATCCACCGGGGGAACGAACTCTGACATTACTTAATATACCGTTTAAACTCTGGACGATCTTTCCATCCTTTCAGGTAGGGTTTGTATTCTTCCAGTTCCATCCATGTACTGGGTCCGGGATCAGCGGGGATGACTTTCTTCTCAGGGTAATCATTACCAGCGACACTGCTTTCGATGGAGTCATTAAAGTTTTGCAACACCTGAATCATTCGTTTGGCAACCTTTGGTTGTTGAACGATAAGGTTCTTTTTTTCGCTTTGATCTTCTTTGAGGTTGTAGAGTTCGTACTTCGCGCTGCCGATTTTTTGAGTGATCAATTTGTAGTCATTGTCGATGATGGCAACCCGATCCGTGTGACGAAATCCAAGAGGCTTCTCGCGTGTTTGAATTTCCTGTTCGAGTAGTGGAACTAATGAAATCCCATCTCGGACTTCCAACATAGAAGATTCCGGAAGATCGAGTAAGTCGACGATGGTGGGGAAGATGTCCACAGTTCCGGCTGGATGATTTGTAATCCGAGGGGTGGTGATCTTCGCTGGATATTCGATAATTGCAGGGACTCGCAGTCCTCCTTCGTAGACGGAATTCTTAAATCCGCGTAATCCGCCTACCGTATCAGGTGTGATTTTGGGGAGTCCTCCGTTGTCGCTGTTGAACATGAAAAAAGTGTTCTCTGCGACTTTCATCTTTTTCAAAGCTGTCCGAAGAGCCCCAATACTACGATCCATGGCAACGAGTTCCCCATAGTGACTTAGTGAGGGATCTTTCAGCTTTGGGAAATGTGATTGATCATCTTCGCTCGCCATGAATGGGCTATGTGGTGTCCCGTACCAGATGACAGTGAAGAATGGTTGTTCACTTTTTACTTGTTTGGTGATGAATTTAATTGCCTCGGCAACAACAATTTCAGACGAATCACCTGCGAACTCTTCGAATTCTCCCATGCGGCTTAAAATCGGATTACGGTCGAAGAAATTCGTCACCGAGAGCCAGTATTCAAATCCAAAGGCTCCTGGACTGCGGATGTCATCTTTAAAAATAGGAGCACCTGGTCCACGCATTCCGTTCACATGCCATTTACCAAAATGAGCTGTCGCATAGCCTGCTTTCGTTAAAGCTTGAGCAATTGTTTTCTCTTGTGGTCTTAATGGAACGCCATGATTCAAAACTCCTGTGCGATCATTGGTTCTGCCTGTCAGGACAGTGGCGCGAGTTGGTGAACAGTTGGGAGCACCAGCATAAAACCGATCAAACCTCAGTCCGTTCGCAGCCATCGCATCCAGATTGGGAGTTTTCAGAACAGGGTGGTTGTAATACCCAGTCTGCCCCCAGCCCATGTCGTCTGCCATGACGAGAATAACATTGGGACGTTGGGGTTGATCGGCTTCAACTAAATGAACAATTAAGAGTTGCGGGATCGCGACCAAGAGAAGCAAGCAGGCTTGCGTCGATAGTCTGCGCATTAAAGGACTCGAAAATAATCGACTGCGGACACTTTCAAAATACTGGCTGGTATGTGTGTCGACAAACCGCGTTCTCTTCTTGAATTTCGCAAACATCGTTTCTCTTTCTTATTCCACAACAAACCTGCTGCGTCGGACGTGCTCCAATCGCTCAGATTTCTTGATAGTAATGACTCACATCTCTGTTCAAGTTTACATGAACGCAGCATCCCTTCAAAGAATCCCACCTCTGATGTGGGATTCTTTTTACTTATTCTTTGTACGTGAGTGAGCACTACGGTCCACTCGCTCGCGCGTCGTGCTTGTATTTATGAAGACCTCTTGCCCGAGAAATTGATCTTTGAATTCAAACGATGGCATTTGATTCACGTTCTTTATTAAGATTCATAGCGAACACAATCAGACTGCCCGCGATCAAAGGAAAGAAGATGCCACGCGAAAAACTGGAAACACTCTACCGTGGTCAACATTTGCAATTGATGAAGCGCGGACACTGGGAATTCGCTGACCGCACTAAAGGCAGCGGAGTCGTTACCATCGTTGCGGTCACTGAGAACGATGAACTTGTTCTCACCGAACAGTTCCGTCCGCCGGTCCAAAAGAAAGTGGTCGACCTTCCCGCTGGTCTCGCAGGAGATATTGCAGGTTCCGAAACAGAAGCATTCGAACTGGCAGCGGAGCGTGAACTTATTGAAGAGACCGGCTTCGCCGGTGAGAACTTCGAATATATCTTCTCCGGTCCGACGTCAGCCGGGATGGTTACCGAGATGATCGACTTCTTCCTAGTCCGAGGTGTGAAGCAGGTTGCAGAAGGTGGAGGAGATGAATCAGAAGACATCAAAGTCCATGTCATTCCTCTCAAGAAAATCGGAGCGTGGCTCAAACGCAAAGAAACATCAAAAACCTGCGTCGACCCCAAAGTCTTTGCAGCTATGGGAATTTTATCTCTCTATACTTCGTAGTAGACTTGAGCAAGATACAGCCCGCTAGCAGGTGCGGTTCCGCCTGCGATTTTGCGGTCTTGGGCATCGAGAATTCGCTGCACATCTTTGATAGGCCAGCGTCCGCGCCCTACATTGACGAGGGTTCCGGTAATCGTTCTCACCATGTTGTAGAGGAAGCCGTCCGCTTCGATTTCAAGAACGATAAAGTCGCCGTCTAACTTCGCTTGATCTTCTGCAACTCCTGTATGTGCAGGAGACCAGAGATCCCATTGTTTGAGTCGCTGTACTGAGACCGCTTTGATCGTGCGGACACTCGTTGCCTTATTCGGCCAATGTGATTCGAAGCTACGGAAGTCATGCTTCCCGACGAGAGACTGTGCTGCCTCGTTCATTTTCTCCGCATCTAGTTCTTGAGCGATTCGCCAGACGAAGTCTTTCCAAAACGGATGATCAACCTGACTATTATAAATCACGTAGCGATACCGTTTGGAGATCGCAGCGTAGGTGGCGTGGAAGTCTTCCGGAACTTCGTCCGATTCCAGAATGACAATGTCCTCTGGCAACTTCGACTGCAATGCAGGACGCCAGCGATGCGGCGGAATTTTAAAGTCACTCCGAAAACTCGCGACCTGCCCCAGGGCATGAACTCCTGCATCGGTGCGACCCGCACATAAGAGATTGACCTTTTGTCGAGTCAACTTCTCAATCGCAGCCTCGACCTCAGATTGCACAGTCTTCCGCTCCGGTTGAGTCTGCCAACCAGAGTAGTGAGTGCCGTTATATGCAATCCGCAGACGAATCGTCTTCATTCAATTCTCATGAGAAGTTCTTCGCGAAAGTAAAATACTCTAACACCGAATCGCAGCATTCTAAGAACTTGTGCACAACTCGTCGAACTAATCAACCCGCCCAACTTAGCTCCCACCCCACTTAGCCCCCGGTCAATGACCGGGGGCTAAGTGGGCTTTGAATTCATAGTTTGTTCGGACACTTTAAGTGTCTGGCGTCACAGCATTGAGTTCAGCATTTTGTAAAACTGCACAGCGCATACGAAAACAGCCGTAAGATCTAGGTGATCTTACGGCTGTTCCGCTATATGCATGGTTGGTGAACGTGTTCCCAGCATTGCTGCTGGAAGAATGTAATCTAACGTATGCGATTA
>Ga0066605_10003168_pt1 | contig 10159 bp, 5 predicted proteins | sample SaaInlLV_DNA_10m_FD_60385 | JGI IMG/M metagenome (GOLD analysis project Ga0066605, IMG submission 60385) | Marine microbial communities from expanding oxygen minimum zones in the Saanich Inlet - SI075_LV_DNA_10m | ecosystem: Environmental > Aquatic > Marine > Unclassified | place: British... | reverse complement strand
ACATTCTCCTCATTTCATTCACTAAAGAAGTATCCCAGCTGGCTATATTCTGATTAAAGGATTCATTGTTTTCAAATAAATAGTTCATGTTCTTTATTTGAGAGGTGCACACACAGCTAATATCCTGAGCTTTTGTAATAATTTGCCTTAACTCTTCCTCATCCACCACTTTGTATTCTTTTCCATTAACTGATCCTTTTTCTCCAATTTTAGCTTCTGGACATTTAATAGTTACTTCATTGGTGTCTAAGTAAATGTTTTTATTGGTCGTTTTTTGTTCATTTAAATTTAACTCTATTTCTGGCGAATAGTTAACTTTTTCCTCACATTTGAAATTCAAAAGGGATAAAATTATAAGAATAATTATTTTGGCTTTCAATGAAAAATAGATTCGATGATTATAAATAATGTTGAAAAAAATTAACCTGCTACATAAAAGAAACTGATATACTTACTTTAGTAAACAGTGAGTGATTTTTAACCAAATATAAATAACTTCAACTTCAATTTTTATATCAGAGCAGCGATCTTTAAATAAAAATTTTTATCTCCAAAATTAGAAAGCGCTCCAAAATCATAGCAATCACTAGGCCTTTAATTTAAATCGATATTTTCTGCTCTAATTGTTGGTTTTGCTATTGATATAGGAATGAGTACATCCACATTGTTTTTAAAAATTAAGTCCATTACTGGAAAATCCAGCTCTGAGTTTATATGAACTATTCGTATTAATAATGCTGCAAAACTTATTAAATCCAGAAGGTATTCTATTTCAGAAATAATTTATATGGTTGGATTTTCAGACCCAAAATATTTTAGAACCTGCTTTAAAAAGCATATTTTCCCGTTAACTTCTGTTAAAAAAACCTTAATTTGTAATCAATATTCAAAATCTAAATTAATTAAACAAACCAAGTATGAAAAATTTTAAAATCAGACTTTTTCTGTTCACTATATTAATAATGTGCACTGTCACATTGTTTGCTCAGACTAGTGTTTCAGGAACAGTTGTTGACGCTGAAGGCCAACCCATTCCAGGGGTAACTATTTTGGATAACAACAATCAACAAAATGGAACCGTATCAGATTTCGATGGGAACTTTACAATAAGTGTACCTTCCGATGCTGAATTAAAAGTCAGTTTCATTGGTTTTGAATCTCAGATCATTCCAGTTTCAGGTCAAAACAATCTGTCTATTTCCATGAATGAATCAGTATCAGCATTAGATGAGATCGTTGTTACAGGTTATGGTTCACAAGTCAAAAAGAGTGACTTGACAGGTTCCATTTCCTCTATAAGTTCGGAAGACTTTGAGAGTCAACCTCTTATTAGAGTTGATCAAGCCCTACAAGCTAGAGCTGCTGGAGTTGCTGTAACGCAAACCAGTGGTGCTCCAGGAGCGGGATATAAGATCAGAATTCGAGGAGCGAACTCAATTACTGGAAACAACAATCCACTATATGTTGTGGATGGCCTTGTAATTGGTAATATCAATAACATTAACGCTAGCGATATAAGCTCGATGGAAGTTTTAAAAGACGCTTCCGCTACAGCCATTTATGGTAATAGAGGGGCCAATGGGGTTGTCCTTATTACTACTAAATCGGGTAAAAAAGGCAAAGCTAAAATTCAAGTTGATTCCTTTTTTGGGACTTCTCAGGTTGTGCAGCATATTCCTGTTATGACTCCTGCTGAATTTGCTGAAGGAGTAAATTTAAGAGATGCTGCACCAGGAAAACCAGCTACTATTGATGCTGCGAGGATTGCTGCATTGAGAGCTGGAGCAGGAGTAAACTGGCAAGACTATTTCTTCAGAAGCGCTCCGTTCTCTAATATTGTTATTTCAGCTAGCGGTGGTTCTGAAGACGTAGATTATTACATTTCTGCAAACACATACAAAGCTAAGGCTACAGTTATCAATCAGGATTTTAATCGATTAAATTTAAGAGCTAATATCAACGCTAAACTTAATGATAAACTTAAAGTAGGGATTAATAATTTTGTAAGTCGTTCTGAGAATACTGGAGCAAGAGTTAATTTAGCCACTGGTATTGCTTGGGATATGAATACCCCACCACGAGATTCAAATGGTGAATACAATTCTATCCCACTAGTTTCTGGAGTTGGTAATGGTTCAAATATGCCTCTTTTAGTACCAGAAAATAATTCGGTAGAAAATATTTCAGATCAATTGATTTCAAGTATTTACGCTAATTATAACATTACCGATAATATTACATTGAATATCTCTGCTGGAGTTGAAAAAATTGATTTTACTAACAGCAAATATGCACACGGTATTAATGGACCTACTGAAGCAGTAGTTAAAGATCAACAAGCACTGCGTTTACAGAATACCAATAGACTATCCTATAAGAATAATAATCCTGATCACGCATTTCAAGCTGATTTAGTCCATGAGCAGCAGTCTTTCGAAATGAGCTTCAGAGAAGCAACAGCTAGTGATTTCTTCTCTAACTCTACCAACTATAAAGAATTGTCATTGGCAGGGATTCAAAATACTGACAGCGGAATTTCCAACGAAAAGTTGGAGTCCTTTCTGGCTAGGGTTAACTATTCTCTATATGATAAATATTTATTTACGGCTTCTGTCAGAGCAGATGGTTCCAGTAAATTTAATGAGGAAAACCGATGGGGAACTTTTCCCTCCGGTTCAATTGCATGGAGAATCTCTCAAGAAGATTTTCTTAAAGATAATGCCACCATCAATTCATTAAAAGCTCGAGCTAGCTTTGGAGTTACGGGTAGCCAGGCTGTTAGTCCATTTTCTACTATTTCAATCCCCGGAATTTCTGCCGCAAATAATTATCCTTTTACTGGTGGTGTTCCATCTATTGGTGTAGCTCCGTCCACCAGGATGGCTAATCCAGACCTTACGTGGGAAACTACAACACAATTCAATATTGGATTTGACATAGGCTTGTGGGACTCTAAAGCATTATTATCTGTAGATTACTACAGCAAAAAAACAGAAGATATTCTTTTGAATAGAGTTTTACCTGAATTTGTTGGCCCTACTTCCATTACACAAAATGCTGGAGAGGTAGAAAACAAAGGATTTGATATTTCATTAAGTACTGTATTGTATGATAAAAACGATTTGTCAATCAACTCCAACTTCAATCTTTCTGCCAACAAAAATAAAGTTGTAAAATTGGTTGATGGCATTAACAGTATGGTTTTAGGGAATGTATATTATGGTTCTACCTTTCCTGTAAATCCAACCAGAGTTGAAGTAGGCCAACCCATCAGTACTTTTAGGGGTTATCATTTCGATGGTGTTCATCAAACTGGAAATTCTGATGGAGGCATTCCTGGTCATGCTAAATACAGAGATATTGATGGTGTTACTGGAATCACTTCTGAAGATATTGGAAATATTGGAGATGGTAATCCTGACTTTACTTGGGGATGGAATTTAAATCTTGATTATAAAGATTTGAATCTAAACATGGTATTTGAGGGTGCACAAGGAAATGAGATATATAATTTCCAAAGAATGAAAATGATGGGATTAGGTTCTGCTCAATTCCACGCTGTTCATGCAGACTTTAATGATAGTTGGACTACTTCAAATCCAAGTAATACTATTCACGCTGGCACACAGGCTGCGCGTGATGCAAATAATTGGTTGTCCTCGCAGTGGTTAGAAGACGGTTCTTACACCAGTCTTAGAAGTGCTTCTTTAACTTACAATTTAAAGGATGCCTTAAGTATCTTGGGTGTTGAGCAATTGAAAGTTTTTATAAATGGTGAAAATTTATTCATCATCACTGATTACTCTGGTTTTGACCCAGTTTCAACAGCTTCTGGGAATTCTGATGTTGATCTTGGGATTGATTTTAATGCTTTCCCGATATCGAGATCATTTTCAGTTGGATTTAATCTCACATTTTAAAAAAAAAAGACATGAAAAATACACATAAAATATTTACACTTATTGCTTCATTTTTATTTGTTTTCTCTTGTAGTGATCTAGAGGAAGATAGAAGTGGAATTTTATCATTGGATAACCTTAAATCAGATGGAGACCTTGTTGCTGCATTAACCCCAGTTTACAAACAACTTCAAGTAACTTATCAAGGTTTTCGAATCAGAGCCAACACCTTTGGATCGGATGATCTTACTACATGGTGGGGAGGTAATAAAGCGCCTCTAAGGGTTTTTGATGGATTTAATTATGGAAACGGAGAAAATGCTGACATCAATTGGTTAGATTATGATTGGAAAGGGTTCTGGAAACTCATTTATCATGCTAATTCTTTAGTAAATGGACTTCAGACTTCTACTGCCCCTGAGGCTGCAAAAGCTGTAATTGAGGGAGAGGCAAGATGCTTGAGAGCAATTGCCTATCTTAGTTTAGTTAAGGTTTACGGAAATTTGCCTATAATTTTGGATGGAATGACTCCAACTGGAGATGAGCAGCGTGCCACAGTATTGGAAAACTACCAACACATAGAGGAGGATTTATTGTTTGCGGAGGCTAATTTACCTGCTCCTGGCGCCACTGCCAATGTTGGCAGAGTATCTTCTTCAGTTGCCAAGACTGTTCTTGCTGACCTATACTTAACATGGGCTGGATGGCCTGTGAAAGATCCTTCAAAAAATGCTTTGGCTGCAACAAAAGCTAAAGAAGTTATTGATATGGGGTATCATACACTGTTACCCATTAGTGAACTTTGGTCTATGCAAAATGCAAACAGTAAGGAAAGCATTTTATCAGCTCAATATTCTAAAGAGGAAGGTCCTACTGGTAACCAAATGCCTGCAGCCACAAGTTTTCATATGGCTAGAGGCTGGTCGGATATGTATCCCGAATTACAATTTTTTAAGGATTTCCCTGAGGGAGCCAGAAAAGAGGCCTCGTTTGTGACAGATATTCCCAACCGTGGTTTTTCAGGCGGTAAAATTATCACTAAAACCCCTGCAACAATTGAGTGGAGTGTTTCCCAAAGATTCCACCCCATGTACGCGAAGTGGACTACGTCAGAAGATATAACAGTTGCTGGGCGAACGATGGGATATAGACCGATTGAGGTTTATCGCTACTCTGAAGTTTTACTCATTTATGCCGAGGCTAAAGCTGCCTCAGGATCTATGGATGCTTCCGCATTAGAAGCTTTAAATCAAGTTAAAAGAAGAGCTGCTGGTCTTGATCCCAATACTCCTGACCTTACGGTCGATGTCAGCACTGCAACGGTCAACGACATTGTAACAGAAAAAGGATGGGAATTGGCTGGAGAAAACAAAAGGTGGTTTGATTTAATCAGAACAGAAACGCTTGAGGATGCTATTTCGAGGAGAGATCCCAACGAGCAGGTGCCTTTGGTTAGACAACCTACTAAAGATCAGTACATAACTCCAATGCCTGCTGAAGCGATTGCTACCAGTAAGTTGATTCAAAACCCTCAAGGGTTTAAAGTTCAATAAAGGGAGTTAGTTATTATTAAAAAAAGGGGAGTGAATATTCACTCCCCTTTTTTATTAAAGGACTTTATTTTGATCTTTTCTTCCACCGATCGGTATGTATCAATCCTAAGAAAATAGGGTCAATCAATTGTTTATCCCAATTTTGACGCAGGGAATCCAATCTTTTGACTTCCTCAGGAAACTCATTAGCCAAATTATTTTCTTCCCCCAAATCCTCTTGTAAGTTGTACAATTCTTTTAAACTGTTCTTTTTCTTGGTCACCAATTTCATATCTCCGTCTCTCACCGAATAGAGGTCATTGTCAAATTTCCTTACATAAAGCGTTTGATGAGGTCTTCCTTGTTTTTCCCCTTTTAGAAAAGGAATAATATTTACTCCATCCAGTGGCCTGTCTGCTGGCAAAGGGGCATGGGTTAAGGCTGCTATCGTAGGGAGTATGTCCAGACTCGAAATAGGGTACTCATAGACCATAGGAGCAATTTGAGAGGTCCATTGCATGGCAAATGGAACACGATTTCCACCCTCGTAAATGGAAGATTTACCCTCCCTTAGCGGGCCATTATTTGAGGCATTATTGGGTTCGGGGCCTCCATTGTCTGATAAAAAGAAAATCATGGTGTTTTCTGCGATCCCCAATGATTCCAATCGATCGAGTATCCTGCCTACCCCGTCATCGACAGCACTGACCATAGCGGCATATGTTTTTCTTTTTTTACCCTCGATATGGTCAAACCGATCTAGATATTTTTGAGTGGCTTGAAGTGGCCCGTGGGGAGCGTTGTAAGCCAAATACAAAAAGAAAGGACCTTCCTTGTTTTTTTCAACGAACTTGACCGCTTCATTCGAAAATTCATCTGTCAAATACTCATCTGTTTTTTCTGCTTGATGATCCCTCATGATCCAAGTTCTGTAACTCAGAGGTTCGTCATTGATAGAATAACTATCCTCTATGGTGAGTTCTTCAGGAAAATATCGGTGGCCCCCACCCAAGTGTCCATAGAAAAAATCAAATCCACGGTTTAGTGGATGATTTGAAATATGAGCTCCCAAATGCCATTTACCGATCACTCCAGAAGTATAACCCACCTGACCTATTACCTCAGGAATGATTTTTTCGGTTTGGGGTAAACCCATATTGGGATCATTGGGGCGGTACTGCGCATTTCTCTCATATCCAAAACGCTGCTGATAGCGACCAGTTATGAAACCAGCTCGGCTGGGACTACAAACAGAATAGGGTGTATAACCATTAGTAAACTTTACCCCCTGCTGGGCAATGCGGTCAATGTTGGGGGTAGGAATTTCAACGCTCCCATTGAAACCTACATCTACATAGCCTAAATCATCGGTCATGATAACGATCACATTGGGGTGATTTTTTTGGGAGGTTTTCTTTTTTTCCTGCATACAACCCAACACAGTGAAAACAACCATTATAAGGGAGAAAACAGATAAAATTTTTGATTTATTTTTTTTCATGTTTTAAATAAAATATTTACCTAAAATAGTTATAAATCATTAATTTGTAGAATCAACGAAATACAATTAAACCACCATGTTTTTAAAGTTCAAACCCACTGTATTATTTTTATTTTTCACCTTAGGTTTTATATCCTGCAATGAAAAAGAATTGCCCACAAAACCCAATATCATCATAGTTTACATGGACGATTTGGGATATGGGGATGTAAGTTATAACGGAGCTACTAGGTTACAAACGCCCAATATGGATGCCATGGCTATGGCAGGGATGCGATTCAATAGCGGCTATGCCACTTCTGCAACTTGTACCCCCAGTAGGTATGCCCTATTGACAGGAGTTTATCCTTGGCGGGAAAAAAGAGCTAAAATTCTTGCGGGTACGGCCCCATTAATTATTGGTACAGACCAGATGACCCTTCCCAAAATGCTAAAAAAAGAAGGATATCAAACGGCCATTATCGGTAAGTAGCATTTGGGCTTGGGTAATGGAAATGTCAATTGGAATCAATTAGTAAGTCCAGGACCCAACGAGGTAGGCTTTGACTATTCTTATATTTTGGCGGCCACACAAGACAGGGTACCTACCGTATATATCGAAGACGGAAATGTAGTAGGATTAGACCCCAACGATATGATCGAAGTCAGTTATAAAAAGAATTTTGAGGGAGAGCCTACTGGTCTCGATAATCCTGAATTATTGACCATGAAGTGGCATCACGGACACAACAGTAGTATTGTCAATGGCATTCCCAGAATTGGTTATATGAAAGGAGGAGAAGCTGCCAAATGGAGTGACATTGATATGGCAGATCATTTCTTGAATGGAATCCAAAAATACATCAAAGACCATAAGGATCAACCTTTCTTTTTATACTACCCTATGCAGCAACCTCACGTGCCTAGAACTCCTCATCCCAGGTTTGAAGGTCTGTCTGAGTTGGGACCCAGGGGAGATGCTATCGTAGAAGCCGATTGGTGTTTGGGGGAATTGAAAAAAACCTTGGAAGCTGAGGGGATTTTAGAGAATACCCTTATCATTTTTTCGAGTGACAACGGCCCAGTTTTGAACGATGGTTACTATGATGATTCCGATGTCAAAAATGGAGATCACATGCCTGCCGGTCCCTACCGAGGTGGAAAATACAGCCTTTTTGAAGCGGGCACCCGTGTACCATTTTTCACTTATTGGAAAGGAAAGATACAACCCGGTGTTTCCGATGCTATGGTCAGTCAATTGGATATTTTTTCTTCATTAGCCCAATTGGTGGGAAGTGAAGTTAGGACTAATGATAGTCAACCTTTACTTGACTTATTTTTGGGTCAATCTGATGTGGGGAGAAATGAAATGGTTCTCGAAGCGACCTCTAGAACAGCTTTTAAAAAAGGAGATTGGGTGATGATCCCGCCCTATAAAGGCCCTGCAGTAAACAAAAATGTTCAAATTGAATTGGGGAATAATTCCGATTTTCAATTGTACAACCTTGCAGAGGACGTTGGGCAACAAAACAACCTTGCAGAGCAACAGCCTGAAAAACTTCAAGAGATGTTGACTGCCTTTGAATCCATTAGGGGTAAAGGTTATGGGAAAACCGAAAAACTAGAGCTCAAATAGTTCAGAAAATCACCTTCCATTTTCCCGAGGGAATCGTATAAAAAGATGCCATAGGAATCTTTTTACCATTGATGCGTAACGACTTTCCTTGTGGAATTTTAAAGCTTTCCACATCCAGCTTGATTTCCATTCCTTTGGGAATGTCAAGCTGAAGACTTTTATTTTTACTCAAAGTACGGTTCCATTTTACCGATACACCACCCATGGGTGAGGGGATCGTAGAGGTTATTTTTGTGATTTTGGTTTTTGGTAGCTCAAGGCTCATCTCTACCATTCCTGGTTTTGAAGGCTTTATTCCCAAAAGAAATTCGGCAAAAAGAGCAGGGATAAAAGCACTTTCGGTTTGAGCATCTGAACGGGTTTGTCGAGGGTCAAATTTTCCGCTTCTACCCGTGCCGTCCAACCACCACTCCTCCCATAAAGTTCCATTGTGTTGTGGGGCCAACATATGATCAAATCTTTTGCGCAGCAAATCAAATGAGGCATCCACATCGCCGTAGTAGGCAATCCCTTGATGCAGAAAATAGGACAATGCCGGGGTAACGATGGTCATGCCAGTGGATCTTTTGATGAATAGGTTGGGGTCGTTTGCCAAAAGCTTTTCGACAATTGATTTTCCCTGATCCACCGATGCAATTTTTAGAGCCAGTGCCATCCCATTGGTATGTTCACTATATTTATTAGAGAGACCAAATTCCAATAATGCATCCGCAAACAGTCCCTCCTTTTCATTCCAAAAATATTCTCTCAGTGAATTTTTTAAAAGACTAGCCCTTTCAGCGTATACATTTGCTTCCTTTTCTTCTAGCCATTTCAAAAGCTGAGAGAAATCTTCGAGCGCACCGAGATAGTGGGCATTTAAAGTAAAGTTGGCTCCTGCACGATCCAAGTTGGCATGATCTAGCCAGTAGGGGTAGGGAGGTTGATTGATCAACCCCAAGCGATCTGTAAAACTGTGCAACAATTCCATTAGCTTTCGGGCACTGTCCAATAACCTAGTGGTAGTTATTCGATCCCCAGAGAACAAGTAGTATTGATATAGGCTTCTGACCCATAGTAAATTGGAATCGAGTATGATCATATAATCGTCACTCTTCAGTGGAGCATAGGCAGGCATGATACCATTGGCTTCTTGCTCTTGAGCAGTTTGTAACAGGTAGCGACGTTGCAATGCTGTATCTCCAAAAATCCAGTGGTTGCCCATAGCGCCATAATAACCCGTTTGGGCGTATTGTCTGCGCTCTCTATAATTGTCTGTATAAGCATCGGTGGTGCATGCTTTAATGGTCTTATCGGTCGCATTGAAATAATGCAATACCCATGGTGCTTCAGTACTTTGGATCTCCCCCTGTCGCTCAAAGGGATATTCCAACTTGCGGCTTCCGACCTGAACTACTTTGACGGGCTCCTCTGAATGTATGACCAAGGTTAAATATCGAGCAGGCTTAAAGTAGGTGGATTCCCATTGATCCTGTCCTCCCGATAGGGTGAGTTGATCTCTAAAGTTGGAATGTAAAACGGTGTGTTTAAAGAAACCATTGATTTGATAGGGAGCGGTAAGCACATCTACTTTGGTTCCTTTGGCACCTTCTATAGTCAGCCGGGGTGTTCC
>Ga0066605_10003162_pt1 | contig 10162 bp, 16 predicted proteins | sample SaaInlLV_DNA_10m_FD_60385 | JGI IMG/M metagenome (GOLD analysis project Ga0066605, IMG submission 60385) | Marine microbial communities from expanding oxygen minimum zones in the Saanich Inlet - SI075_LV_DNA_10m | ecosystem: Environmental > Aquatic > Marine > Unclassified | place: British... | reverse complement strand
AACTTTTACCCCATCAATACTAGCAATGGCACCACTTCCACTCAAAAAGGCAATTTTATCAACAAAGTCTAGTTAATTCATTTTTTCACGAATAAGTTTACAATTAGGTTAAAATTTGTAGTTTCCTTAAATTTATTAAATATGAAAAATCTACTTCTATTATTTATTTTTCTACCGTTTATTTCTTGTGGAGAAGATGACGACATAGATAATAATTTTTTTGAATGTACTGTAGACTTTGTTCAGTTTGTAGATGAAGAGAATGCTATAGTACGATTTGAAACTACTTTAGGAGATGAGACTAATTATTATTATGGGAGATATGCTTATAATTTAAATGATAATAATTACGAAGTCGGTGATGACTTGGTTTATATTAGAGATTTTCAAAGCACTTCAAAAGGGGTAGCTACATTTAGATTTGAGTATGGAGAGGCTTTAGGCTTCTTTTGCGCACAAGTTTTTGAAGAGTTACCTATTCACGTACATCAAAATTTTGATGCAGAAGCAGATTTAGAGGTATTACCAACCGATAAAGGAGTTGGAAGATGGAAGATTAAGAAAAAGAGTAACTACTCATTATTTTAAGCAAGTCAAAGCAAGAGTATAACAAAGATTTATTACTGATGAGAAACGCACTATTAATACTTGTATTTTCCCCAATAATATCATTTTAAAATGAAACTTGTTTTAAAAACTTTTATGTTTTTAATTTTATTTTCCTGTGAAGTTAAAAATGATTCAGACACAAATATTCTTTTGGATGAATTATATCAAGAGTACATAACAAAAAATGAACTGCCTGTTGATGAAATTGGAGCTATCCAAAACCCAATTTACTTAGCGGATAATGGTATTACGATTAAAGCAAGAGATTGGGCTTTCGTAGGTGATTCAGGAATTTTAAATGATGTGGAGTATGTAATTATTAGTAGGCAACAATTAAGAAGTAAAATTGTAAACGGTGAGGATGTGACAAAAGTATGCACTTCAAGACTTTATTATCTTAGTGGTATGTTAAAAGGTATCCAATCTTTTAATCAAAATATTAGTAACTGGGACACATCAAATGTGATAGATATGAATCAAATGTTTTATGGTGCTGCCTCGTTTAACCACAATATAAGTCACTGGGATACCTCAAATATAATTGATATGAGTAGTATGTTCGAAGGAGCAACATCATTCAATCAAGACTTATCAGGATGGGATGTTTTATATGTTACAAACTGCACAGGTGTATTTGATAATACTGGTGCTTGGACACTTGCAAAACCCAACTTTACTAACTGCACTCCATAAATAAGGATTAATTAACCATTTCGGTGAATAACTACTTCCTTTAAAACTTGACTTTTGGAAGCATTGTGTTGTAACTTTATTGAACGTATTAAAAACAAAAATGCCCAATATGGTTTAGCTGCTATTTGCAACGGTGGAGGTGTTGCCAGTGCAATGATAATTAAAAATTTAAGTCATGAATAAAAAAGTAAAAAATGCATCTGTAGCCCTAGAGGGAGTAACCCACAAGATGACACTTATGCTTGGTGGATTTGGGTTATGTGGAATACCTGAAAATGCTATTTCAGAATTAGTAAACAAAGAAATTGGGGGACTTACCTGTATATCAAATAATGCTGGAGTTGATGATTTTGGGCTGGGTTTGCTTCTAAAAAAACACCAAATAAAAAAAATGATTGCTTCATATGTAGGTGAAAATAATGAATTTGAAAGACAAATGCTTTCGGGTGAATTGGAAGTAGATTTAATTCCTCAAGGAACCTTGGCTGAACTATGCAGAGCAGCACAATCAGGTTTTCCAGCGATTTTTACCCCAGCTGGATATGGAACAGAAATTGCTGAAGGAAAAGAAGTCAGAGAATTTGATGGGAAAATGTATGTTCTAGAACATGCTTTTAAAGCAGATTTTTCCTTTGTTAAGGCATGGAAAGGCGACAGTGCAGGCAATTTGATTTTCAAGGGAACTGCGAAGAATTTCAATTTTAATATGTGCGGTGCAGCCAACATTACAGTAGCAGAGGTAGAAGAATTAGTCCCGCTGGGAGAATTACATCCAAATGAAATACATGTTCCTGGAATTTTTGTCCAACGTATTTTTCAAGGAACCGATTATGAAAAAAGAATTGAACAACGTATGACAAGAAAAAAAGAATAGATATGTTAAATAAAACAAGTGTTGCAAAACGTATTGCCCAGGAAATAAAAAATGGGTTTTATGTAAATTTAGGCATAGGTATTCCGACTTTAGTTGCTAATTATATCAGGGAGGATATCGAAGTAGAATTCCAGAGCGAAAATGGGGTTTTAGGCATGGGTCCTTTTCCCTTTGAAGGAGAAGAAGATGCAGATATTATAAATGCAGGAAAACAGACTATTACTGCAATGCCTGGAGCCAGTTTTTTTGATTCAGCATTGAGCTTTTCAATGATTCGAGGTAAACATGTAGACTTAACCATTCTTGGGGCGATGGAAGTTGCTGAAAATGGAGATATCGCCAATTGGAAAATACCCGGTAAAATGGTAAAAGGTATGGGTGGTGCAATGGATTTAGTTGCGAGTGCTGAAAATATTATTGTAGCAATGATGCACACCAATAAAGCGGGGGAATCAAAGCTATTGAAAAAATGTTCATTACCCCTTACGGGTGTTGGTTGTGTAAAAAAAATTGTTACAAACCTCGCCTTTTTAGAAATTGTAGAGGGAGGGTTTAAGCTTGTTGAAAGAGCACCAGGCGTGAGCGTTGAAACTATCAGAAAAGCTACAGAAGGTAATCTCATTATTACGGGGGAGGTTCCAGAAATGAAAATTTAAGAATAACTTTGTTCAAAACATATCAGATTATACTAATTTACATAGTAGTGGTTTTCCTTAATATTTTTTTCTATGTAGGGATTTAATCCAAACTCTCCTATTTAGGGGCGTTTTCTTATAAACCACAGGCATATCCTCTTCAGTAAGTCAGGGATTTCTAAACCTCTTAAATAGCTGTACAATACACTTTACCTAAGCTAAGAAGTACAGAAACAACGGAGAAACCTTATGAGGATTTACCACTGTTTATTGATTAAATGATATTTTATAACGGTTTTGTATATTGTATTTAAAATTATATCTATGAAAAAGTTACTTCTTCTTTTACTCTTAATTCCTGTGGTTTCGTTTGGGCAAAATATTGAATACATTAACAGCAAAGAACACAAGCGCTCCGGTATGCCATTCTCCCAAGCAACTATTGTTAATGGTGTTATTTATCTATCAGGACAAATAGGAGAAGTTAATAATGTAGTTGTAGAGGGTGGTATTGGTCCTGAAACAAAACAAGCCTTGGGTAATCTCAAAAGTATTTTGGAGGATATGGAACATTCAGTAGAGGATATATTTAAATGCACCTGTATGTTATCTAACATTAATGATTGGCCTGAAATGTCAAAAGCATATGTGGAGTTTTTTAATAGAGAAAATCTTCCCGCAAGAAGTGCTTTTGCAGGGAGTGGTTTAGCCTTAGGTGCAAAAGTGGAAATAGAATGTTTGGCATTATTTAAAGGAATGAAAAATGAATAAAATCACATTAATTTTAATAACGTTCCCCTTACTTGTATTTGCACAAACTAAATTTAGTAAGGGTTATTCTAAAGGTTATAAAATAGGGTATTGTTATGAAGTCGCTGGATGTAATGCTCCTGATTCACCTGTAAGCCCAATCCCGAATACAGGATACGATTCTTACCAAGACGGATACAATAGAGGTTTTAGTGACGGTAAACTAGCAATGGAAGAAAATTCAAATACTGGGACATTCAGTAATGAAAAGAAAAAAACAGAAGTAAATTTATATATTGACCAAAATGCTATTAATATTGAACTTATTGGAGACACTTCTTCGGCTGGAAATGAACCGGTTAATTTAGGATATATAAATAGACAGATGTACAACAGTTCTGAAAGTGCAAGAAATGAAAGAGAAGCGGAAAAAAGAAAAAGAATAGCGGCAATGTCACCTTCTTCAACTGAAATAATAGTTCCATTAACTATCAACCTGAATAATTTCACACACATAGCAATAGTAGATGCTAAAAACTATAATAGTCTTCATAAAAAAATAAAAAGAGTACTTTCAATGTCTATTTTGAAAGCAATACACCCAAAAAAATACGACAAAAAAAAGTATAGAAAAAATAAATTTTTTTTAGAGAGTATTAAAAATCCACAATGGATTTATCTTTATCATAAAACATTAATAAAAAAATATGATTTTATAAGAACTATAGTTTTAAAAAATTCAGGAAATGAGATAATTTACCAATCAAAAACTATAAATGTAAGCTCCAATGAAAATCTTTCTGACATATTTAATTATTAATTATAAAGCATATAATATATTAATGAAATGAAGAAATTTAATTTAAAATATATAGTTACAGAAATATCTTTGGTTACTATTGGAATTCTTGTAGCTCTTGCAATTGATAATTGGAATTCTGATAGATTAATGACTAATGAAGTTAATGATTATCTAGTTGAAATTCAATTTGAAATTGAAAATTCAGGAATAAGCTACCAAAAAGATAAACTTAAGAACATTAAATTTATGACTGACAAATTGGTAAGAGTGATGAAAATTGTAGAAAGAAATGATACAGATTCAATACCATATTTAAGAGAGTTAATATGGCCTATTGGAACTACTTGGCCTGTTAATTATAACCTGCCAATTATAGATGAATTTATAGATAAGGATTTACTCAATAAAATAAATGATGATTCGTTAAAAAGCTATTTAAAGCTTTACTCTTCAATAAAAAGAAATTCAACAGGAATGGCAGAATTTAATGAAAAACAGTATTTAGATAAAGTCGAAACATTTGTTAATAAGAATATTGAATACCTTGAAATAACGAGAGGAAGTTTTTGGAAAAAAAATGATATTGAAAACCATCCTAGAATAAGAACTAATTTCAAAAAACTATTTAATGATTTAGAATTTTGGAATATTTTGACTCTTAAAACTGAAACATTTTCAATTGAATTATCTAACTTAAAATATCATAATAGAACATTTAAATCTATAAACAATCAGCTTAAATTATATTTAAAGAAAAACAAGATTTCACCAAAATTGAATAACGAAAACTGAACAAATTAAGTAACTCATTTAACAACAAAATTCGATGAAAAGACTTAAAAAGTTACTAAACTTAATAGCTAAATCTCTAAGGATTTAAGTAGTTTAAGTCAGTTAAGGTTTTTTTAGAGCCTTTATCCAATCAAATACCCAAAACGGAAATGGTATAACCATCACGATAAGGCCTAATGTTTGAAGTGCATATTTACTAGATTCTGTGAATTCAAATAATTCAAAAAATTCAACTAAATCAGCCGTACCTGAAATACCAAGACCCCACGCTGTAAATATTATCCCATTCTGTTTTATCTTTTTAATTATCTCCATCTTTTAATTGATTTTTTATTACAAGTAAATTTAATCTACACAAAATTCATCTCCAGTCGAATAATCATTGTAAACTTCTTCTGATATTATAATCTGTCCACTAGGACGTGAATTCTCATATCTATTAGTTCCTAATTCATCATCTAGAAAATAATATTGTCCTTCCGCAATGAATTTTTCTCCTATTGTAAAGCAATCATCTCTTTTTGCACAGCTAACAAGAATTAGTATTATTAATGTATGCAGGTATCTCATATCCAATTGTATTAATCAGCTAATAATTATAAAATCAAATCTTTAATCCAGTTTATTAATTTAGCACTTAACATTCCACCTGCTCCAAAAATAAATAACCAAATAGTTTTCTCTTTTGATGTAATATCATCTCTCCATCTTCCCCACTTGTCTTTAAAAGGGTTTCTAATCTCCATAACGTGTGCTATTATAGTAATTGAGTAAAATAGCTAGAATAACAACTACAGATATTGCCCATCTAGGATTATTTTTTTTCATCTTTTATTTTATTTGTCGATTAACACCAGTAAAACCGTCTAAATCATCAAAAGACGTAAGATAATGAAAACAAGCTCTAAAAGCAGTTTTGTAAATAGATTGTTAAATTATCAGCTATTCTATTCTGTAAACCTTTCTGTATATATGGTTTTTATCGTCCATGGGAAAGATTTTAGCCATATCTGAATTCCAAAAAGATTCGATGAGCGCTTCATATTCGGGACTCACATCGTGTGTCATCTTATAATGTTTGTCACTAGTGTATTGACTAATCATAAAATATCGATGCTTTTTAGCTGTATCATTATCTTTAACCTTATATAGTTTGTATAAGTCTTTACCGAAACCAGCTTCTTCAAGCATTAAATCTCTTTTTTTGTGAAAATCTAGAAAGTCTTGAACTAGTTCATCAGGAACATCAAAATAATGAACACTCATCCGTTCTTGGTTTTGAGCCGAAACTAAAAGGGGGAGAATAAATAATAAAATTAGTAAAGTGATTTTTTTCATAATAAATGTTTTTTAGATTGAAACACAAGATAATAAAAAACCCCCACCGAAAGCAACTGCTAAAGTGAGGGTTACAAAGCATCAATACCACTTTACTTTTATTTAATTAATAACGTCTATATCCTATTTAGTAACTCAAGAGGTTTGTGAATCTATTATACTAGTAAATGGGAAGATTCAATACTTCATTAAAGGACAGAGAGTTAAGACAAGTGAATACTATAAATTCAGAAGTAAGAAGTAAACTATAAGACTTATTAGAAGATTTAATAGGCTCTTTAGACTTAAATGAGCAGATGCTAATCAAAGAATTAAGATGCTTCAATTAGCCTTACAATATGCTTTTCCGAAACTTATAAGTACAGAAATATAATAAAACCTTATTAGGATTTACCACTGATTATTTATTAAATGAAGTTTTGAAAACGGTTTTGTATATTGTATTTATAAATTAAATTGTATGAATTGGTTAAAGAAAATATACCTTAAACTTAAAGAACGGAGAAATAGGAATATAAAATTTAGAAGGGAATTTAAGGAACGAACAGGCGTTGATTTGAATAATATTAATACTGGGAATAACGATATTGGTTCAATGTAAACTAAATATACTAGTAAACGGAAAGATTTAATACTTCTTTAAGGGACAAAGAGTGTAGCCAAGTGAGTAGTATAAATTCAGAAGTGAAACAGTTATAGGGTTGCAATAAGGTTACAGAAACTCTTTAAAGTATTGATTATATTGATAAAAGTTTTCCTTGGTAAGGAAGAGGTCGGCAGTTCAAATCTTCTCGCTGGCTCAACTTAATATCAGTAAAGGCAATTACAAAACAAAAAATACCTAAAAATATTTAGGTGTTTTTTTTTGCTCTAAAATAAAAGCTACTTGTTCTCTGAGGAATTGTTTTCGAATACCTTTATGAGGTAGTAAATTCCTAATAAAGACAGTCCTATAATTAATAGAAGACTTGCACCTGCCCAAGACATTAGTTTGAAAAGACATCCAAAAATTCCAATAGATAACCCTAAGTATTTTACTTTATTCATAGTTGTTGATTTATTTAAAGAAATTGGTCCAAGCGCTGAGGTCTTCAATTAATCTATAAAATACACCCACCAAAGTTGTTGCAATTAAGAAAAATTTGAATAATTTAAGTGCCATATTGAGGGTATTATTTTTGTTATTTGTATTTTATATTAGCTTCCTCCCCAGCTATCCTGAAAAAATACACCCACAGCTAATTCTAACCAAAGATAGAATACTATAAGTATGATTAAAATTAAGGTATTTTTTTTCATTGGCACAAGTTATATTTACGGTTGAGTTTATTTTTTATTCAAAAAATACAACACAATTAAAGTCACAAATACTCCTTTAAAAAAACTTAAATATGCAGAGGTAATAGGGTTTTTCCTGATAAAATTGATTTGCCAGTTAAATAGTTTTCTCACAAGAATTATTTTTAAGTTTAAACAAATTCAAGATACACAAAATCAGCTAGCCAAATTAAAGTGCTTTTAAAATTAATATTTCATTAACGGTTTATAATAAAATCCGATACGCAAATTAAGAGTATATAAATTATTATTTTTACAGAATGCAATCAATTTTACATTCAGTTATTTTTAATCTAAAATATTTTAGCTTTTGGGTTTTATATTTCATTATTGCTCGTTTATGTTTTTTATTGTATCATTTTAAATTAACAGCCACTCTCGAAATTACTGAGATATTGAACGTAATAGTTTATGGGTTTCGTTTAGATTTGTCAATAGCTGGCTACTTGTCTGTAATTCCTTTTTTATTAATTTTTCTGGGTGCATTTTTCACAAACAAATTTATTAGAATAATTCATAAAGCATACAGTTACGGAGTCATACCCTTATTAAATATTCTTCTCATTGTAGACCTTTTTCTTTATACCTATTGGAATATCCGTTTAGACACCAGTTTTTTAAGATATTTAAACACTCCAGAACTAATGTTTGCTTCGGTTTCCACTTTTGAAATTATTTTATTTATATTTCTTATACTTGCTACATCTCTGATTAGTTTTCGACTTATCAACTTTTTCATCTATTCCAAGAAAAAAGAAATTAAAGTCTCTCTTTTGGGATCAATCGTTCTTTTGCTCTGTTTTGGATTATTGATACTTCCTATTAGAGGCGGTCTTCAAACAATTCCTATTAACCAGAGTAATGTTTATTTTTCAAAAAAAATGTTCGCTAATCATGCTGCGATAAATTACGGTTGGAATTTCATACATGCACTTTCGAAAAAAGTAGATTATGAAGAAAATCCCTTTATGAGTTTTACCCCTGAAGTTGGTAGTGCTATTTATAGCTCTTTAATACATGATTTAAAAATAAAAGACCCTCTTAAGAATCCAGTATTAAAGTCAGAAAAACCAAATGTTATTTTGATAATTTGGGAAGGGTTCACTGCTAAGATTGTTGAACCCCTTGGAGGAGGTCATAACATTACCCCATATTTCAATCAGTTAACAAAGGAAGGTATTCTTTTTAGGAATTTTTATGCCAATGGTGATCGAACCGATAAAGGCCTGGTTGCATTACTAAGCGGTTATTATCCACAACCCAAAAAGAGTATCATTAAAATGCCTAGTAAGTCTAAAAAGCTACCACTTTTATCTCAGGAAATGAAATCTTTAGGGTACACCAATTCTTTTTATTACGGAGGTGATTTAAATTTTGGTAATATGAAAACTTATCTGATTGGAAAAGGGATTGATCAAATTTATGGGTCTGAGATATTTGAAAGTAAAGATTGGAATTCTAAATGGGGTGTTCATGATCATGTCCTTTTTAATCGTGTAGTTTCAGATTTAAAAGGCGAAAGTCAATTTCCTTTCTTTAAAACAATTCTAACTTTAACAAGTCATGAGCCTTATGAGTTTCCGGGTGTGTATAAATTTGGAAATGACTCGGAGTTGAATAAATTCAAAAGTTCAATGTCGTATACCGATAAGTCGGTTTATGATTTTGTTGAGTTTGCAAAAAAGCAATCTTGGTGGGATAATACATTGATTGTAATCACGGGTGACCATGGACACCATCTGCCCAAAACTCCTGAAAAGATTTTTAATAATCCAAGAAGATTTCAGATTCCTATGCTATGGATCGGAGGAGCATTAGCTTCAAAAGGAATTTATAATGACAATATTGGTTCACAAGTAGATCTTGCTTTTACACTTTTAGATTTATTAAATGGGTACAATAGAAATTTTAAGTATAGTACCCATTTGTTTAATTCAAAAGAAAATAGATTTGCTCATTATGTTTTTAATCAGGGATTCGGTACAATTAATAATTCTGGTTATATAGTGTATGATTTTATTAGTGACGCTGTAGTAGAATCAAATGTGGAGTCAGAAGAATTAAAAAATACGGGAAAAGCAATTTTGCAAACCACCTATCAAGACTTTTTAGAAAAGTAATTCCGCTATGGAAATAAACACCCACCACATACAAACAACCAAAACTGCCCGATATAGCACTTATGGTATTTTGAGTTCAAAAACAAAATACTTTTGGTTTGTTCTTCATGGTTCAAATATGCTTACGGAACAGATGATTTATAAGTTTAAAGAATTTGATCCAGAGACTCATTTTGTTGTTTCTCCAGAAGGTTTATCTCGATTTTATGTA
>Ga0066605_10003135_pt1 | contig 10207 bp, 8 predicted proteins | sample SaaInlLV_DNA_10m_FD_60385 | JGI IMG/M metagenome (GOLD analysis project Ga0066605, IMG submission 60385) | Marine microbial communities from expanding oxygen minimum zones in the Saanich Inlet - SI075_LV_DNA_10m | ecosystem: Environmental > Aquatic > Marine > Unclassified | place: British... | reverse complement strand
CACGAGACCAAGAATACTGAAAATGTTCGACGGTAAATCAGCAACAGTTGAATAGCTGGAATATTCTTTAAAAACCGGGAGTAAGCTATACAGTCCTAGAAAGAAGACAAAGATCCAGACACGTTTCAGCATGCCGATCGTTTGAAAAATGCGAAAGATGTCTCGCTGGTGAATTGGCATTTTCTACCTTGAACGAAATCAATAGCCAGGGAGCAACCGACGAGAAAGGATCTCGAAGGTACTGCGCAAAAAAGAACGAGCAAACCAGAGAACATCTGATTCGCTCGTACTTGTGAGCAAGTAATCTCAAATCGAGATGACTATTTCTTCTTCTTTTTAGTTGCTTTTTTCTTTGGAGCAGCTTTCTTTTTAGCTGCTGCCTTTTTCTTAGGAGCGGCTTTCTTTTTAGCTGCTGCTTTCTTCTTAGGAGCAGCCTTCTTTTTAGCTGCTGCTTTCTTCTTAGGAGCAGCTTTCTTTTTAGCCGCTGCTTTCTTCTTAGGAGCAGCTTTCTTTTTAGCTGCTGCCTTTTTCTTTGGAGCAGCTTTCTTCTTAGTTGCTGCTTTCTTTTTGGTTGCTGCCTTCTTAGTTGCAGCTTTCTTTGTCGCCTTTTTCTTGGCCATAAAAACTCCTCCTTCCAAGAGTTCCATGCTTGTGAAGAAGAACAATAATGCTACTGGGCGAATGTTGTTCTATCGTTCACTTTGCCGAATCCATCCCGAATCACCAACCGTGGTCATTCGACTGTTATCGCCTTGATCACTTCTAAGTTCAATTGAATGAACTGTTAATTGTTAACGACAACAATGACTTGCGGGAAATGTTACGAAAACAAGCAAACGTTGCAAGCCTTTTTTGTACCAATTTGATGACAACCAAGACCCAAAGCAACTCTTGAGACAGGTGAGCGTTCGGTAAGTTAGCAAGCTTCGCTTTTCCTAAAGGTGTGATCTGATCGAAAACTCGTCTCGTTACACAAAACCATTCAATCAAAATTCATTCAAATCGATCTCATCTCAGAAGGCTCACTATTGACTCGCCACTTCCGCAATCGATCTGAGAATTGCAAGAGGTATCGTGATAAAAATTCATTCTAGCTTCGACCGAGCAGCGTCTTGTTGATTCAATGAAATTGATTGCACTCGATATTTTTCTTGTAATACCGTGTTATTCATGCGGTATTATGAAATTCCTCTAGTAATGAATGTTGAGTAGTCGATTACGAAAGTAGTTTTGGGCAATAAACATTGCAAGCAGAAAATCACAACTCGGGTACTGAGTCGAACTGTTTTTTCAAGTTTGTCACTGAAAACAATTGACACTGACAAACAGTAAATTGCTATCAAGGATGTCGTTGAAATTCTATGTTACGAAAATGAACAATCTGTCTTCAGTTCAACACTTAAGCCGGAATAGAAACGTACCCTGATCTTTAAAAGCTTCTTATATTTTTTTTATTCATTTTGAATTTTTTTTTGAAAGTTCATCTGTTTGCTGATGCACTTCGACCAAATGTAGAATTCTTGTTCAACATTCATGATCTTGAGGAGAGGATGTCCATGCTCTGAAGATGGAACTTCAGCGAACATTCAAGAGTGAACTTCTAGGATTGGAACCAAAACGAATCGTGACTTTACAGTCCAAAAAGTTGTCGAGCATTGTTGCTCGTCGTTGACGCGAACTCTTCAAGAGTGCGTTCGTGTAAGTCTGCGAGGCATCTTGCTGTATGCACAACATTCGCTGGTTCGTTGCGTTTGCCTCTTAAGGGAACTGGAGACAGATACGGAGAATCTGTCTCGACCAAGATACGATCCAAAGGAATAATTTTAGAAACCTCGCGAAGCTCTTCATTCTTTTTGAATGTGACCATACCTGCAAACGAGATGTGCATTCCCATTTCAAGACAAGCGTTCGCGGTTTCTGCGTTTCCGCAAAAAGAATGCATCACACCGTTGAGCTTTCCATCATTCGCGCATTCTCGAAGGACAGTGACGACATCTTCTTCTGCGTCACGGCAGTGGACGATAAATGGCTTCTTCACTTTTTGTGAGAGTTCAATATGCCGTACGAACGACTCTCGCTGCAATTCAATGGGGGCATGGTCCCAATAACGGTCGAGACCTGTTTCTCCGATGGCGACCACACAGTCCTCGTCAGCGAGCTCGACAATTCTCTCGTAATCACCCGGCTTCATCTCCGCGACATAATTCGGTTGAATACCGACAACAGCATGAATTTGTGGGTATTTACGTGCCAGCTCGACAGCAGCTTCGCTGGTATCTCTTGTGATTCCGATGGTCAGAATCTGCTCGATCTGATGCTCCTCAGCGCGCTGGAGCACTTCTTCCAGATCGACATGGAAGGATTGCTCGTCCAAATGTGCGTGTGTATCAATAAGCATCAAATGAACCTGTGAGCGTCTATGAGAGATCTCGCAACAAGGATTACGCTTGAGAAGCCAGCTTCGCCTCTCCCAGAGAACGGAGAAGCTCTTTGTTACAAGTCACTGCGTCCTCAACAAGTTGAACAGCCTCTAGATCACCAGCTACCTGACCGACTGCTGCCTCAAGCTCTTCTAAAAGTCCCTGTTGGCTTTCTTTCAATCGCGAAAGAAAGTATTCCAGCGAGACAAAATGGAGGCTCGTGTACTCTTGTGGGTAGACACCAAAGTCGATCAATTGTTTCCGAGAGCGTAAGAAGCAGACCATCTTTTCGACCGACCCTTCTTGGTCCTTAGCAAGCGAAAGCAACTGATTTTGTGCAGCTTCGTCTTCCTCAGATGCCCATGGTGCTGCTTCAGCGGCGTACTGCAACAAGCTACGATGAATATCGACAAGAAGACTGTTAATCAATGTGCAGGTTGCTGTGGTATCCATGTGACTTCCAAGATCCGTATGTGCTAATGATAGGTGTCAGTGTGGATATCGATGATACGCTGTTAGAAGATAAACCAACTCACCGGTTTACTCAATTATTATTGATCTTCAAACAACACTTTTGCGACAGTCTCAGCTGTGTCGGTGAGATCGCCCTGAAGAGATGTCATTCCAAGAGCCAGAATCGGTAAGGTCACTAACAGAACGTATGCGCCAGCCATCCCTGGTGCTTCAACATTCTCAGCCGTTTCTGCACGAGGTGAGATGAAGATCGCTCTTAATACATTCAGGTAATAGACCAAACTGAAAACAGTGTTCAAACCACCAAAGGCAAGCACGACCCACATAAACCAGTGGACATTGCCAGCCACGAAAGCACTGTAGAAGATCATCATCTTGGCAAAGAATCCACCAAACGGTGGCATTCCTACGAGACTAAAGAAGCTGAATAGCAAACAGATGCACAAAACCTTTGTCGAGGTACTACCATTGAACAGACCACGGTAGCTGTCGATCTCTTCGCTGAAAGTTTCATTTCGTAAGAAGGCAACAATTGCGAATGCGCTGAGATTCATAAACAGGTAAACGGTGATGTAATACATCAATGCTTCAACACACCCCGCTGCGGCTTCTGCTGTGACCGCACCACCTGCATTCGTATTAAGAATAACTAACAACGCAGCAACTGCCATCACCATGTAACCGGCATGAGCAATTGTCGAGTAAGCAAGCATCCGCTTAATGTTCGTTTGCGTATAAGCAGCCAGATTTCCGTAGGTCATCGTGATGATTGAGACAACACCCAAAGCGATTCCAAAGAACATTCCCAGGTTGGTTAATGCCTCGCTGGTCCCTTCGAAAGCCATGACAAAACGAACGAGCAACGCAAACGCCGCTGCTTTGGAAGCAACAGAAAGAAACCCGCAGACTTCAGCTGAAGCTCCTTCAAAGGCATCAGGACACCAAAAGTGGAATGGTACAAGAGAAAGTTTGAACGCCAATCCGACCAGTACCATCATGATACCAAGTACCAGAGTCACTGAATTGGGATTCAGCATCGAAAAGCTTTCATCACCGATGAGCATCTCAAAGCGGCTCGCAAACAATGGAAGTTCAGCGGTACCAAGAAGACCAGAGATTAAACTAATCCCGTACAGCATGACTCCCGCGATTCCTGCTCCGTAAACGACATACTTCAACGCCGCTTCAGTCGCGCTTCGTCGACCTTTTTGGAAAGCAACCATCACGTAACTTGGAACAGACATCATTTCAATTGAAACGAATAGCATCAGCAGGTGATTCGCTCCGGTTGCCATCAACATTCCGATAGATGAGCCGATGAGAAGAGTATAAAAATCTTGACCATCTTCGGAATCAGGAATTCCGCTGAGAATTGTCAGTGCTGTCACTAAGACAAGAAACAGACTTAACCCAAGTCGGAAGAAGACAGAGAACTGATCATGAACCAGCAAGCCAGTAAAGTATTCGCCTGGTGAACCGACGTGCTCAGCGGAGATGCCCCAGAAGTTATACAAGATGTTGAGACCCTCGAGCTCAGCACCATTTGTCTTCAAATACATGAATTGAGCGAATGTTCCGAAGAACGCGAGCAGCGAACCTAAGAGTGCAATCCAGCAGGATGGCAACTTGCGATGCAACTCGAACATTCTCCATAACAAGAGAAGAACAACGGTCACACAAAGCACGAGTTCAGGACTAAAGATTTCCAACGAACGTGGAATCTCATGACCTAAAACGTGATTCAAAATTGAGGTAACAGACATCGCTTATTTTTACTTAGGGCGTTGACCGAGGAATCAATAAACGCTTTCAACTATTTAGTAATCTGTGAAACAGAAGTCGTGATCGTATCCTGAACAGCAGCGTAACCATCAGCTAATGAATTTGTGAGATGCACAACTGAAGGCTCCATGAATTGCAAGACTGTTTGGTACGGGAAGATTCCAACAACCACTGCTAACACCGCAAGAATTATTGCAACTGCTTTTTCACGATCATTAATCGGAACAAGTGCTTCCGGGTGCGGTCCTTTGTACTCTGGACCAAGGAAGACTCTTTGGATTGTCCACAGAATATAACCGGCTGTGAGGATCACTCCAGACGCAGCAATGATTGCCAGCAACGGACTGAAGTTCCAGATACTGAGGACAACAAAGACTTCTCCAACGAATCCGCAGAGTCCTGGCAAACCAAGACCAGCGAAGAAAATGACAACAGCTAAAGCACTATACAGCGGCATGACCTGCATCAGTCCACCGAATTTGTTCAAATCGCGGTGATGGACTCGGTCATAAACAACACCGACGATAAAGAACATCCCCGCTGATGAAATTCCGTGTCCAATCATTTGGAACATGCCGCCAGCCATCCCCATTTGCCAATGGTTGATGTTCGTGGTCGCTCCGGATTCTGACAGTTTCCAGACAAACATCCCGACCAAAACATAACCCATGTGGCTTACTGAACTGTAAGCGACAAGACGTTTGAAATCCGTTTGTGCCATCGCTGCAAAGGCACCGTAGATAATACTGAAGACACCAAGTGCGACGAGTGCATAAGCTGCATACTGTGCTCCGTAAGGACAAAGCGGCATGGCAATTCGCAAAATTCCGTAGCCACCCATTTTCAATAGGACACCCGCCAGAATCATCGAGATCGGTGTAGGTGCTTCAACGTGAGCGTCTGGCAACCATGTATGGAATGGAAACGTTGGTAGTTTAATCGCAAATCCAATGAACAGCAGGATGAATGCGAAGATCTGCATGTTCGCATCGAAGTGACCTGCTTTGGCAATCTCAGCGAGTGTTAACAGATTGAAGATGTTTTCATTGCCACTGAGAGTTGACGCCGCACTGTTGAAGTAGAACATCAACATCGCGATCAGCATTAAGACTGAACCGGCTAATGTGTACAGGAAGAATTTGATCGCAGCGTATTCACGTCGCGGACCTCCCCAGACTCCAATCAGGAAGTACATTGGCAACAGCATCACTTCCCAGAAGACGTAGAACAGGAAGAAGTCGAGAGAAAGAAAGACACCCATCATTCCCGTTTCGAGAATGAGGAAAAGCATCAAGAAGCCTTTGACCTTTGTCTTTATGCTCCACGCAGCCATGCAAGAGAGCATGCTGATTAAGCCAGTCAGCACAACCAGCGGAAGGCTCAGTCCGTCGATTCCAAGTTGATAGTTGATGTTCCAACTCGGCACCCATGGGATCGATATTTCCATCTGCATTGTGCCGATTGATGTATCGAACTGCGACCAGATGGCAAGCGTCAATGCGAAGGTAACCGCAGTTGTCGCAAAAGCAACCAGGCGCATTGTCTCAACAGCTTTTTTGTCGAGCAGCATGATCGCAATCGCTCCCAATGTGGGGAGGAAGATCGCGAGACTTAATAAGTTGGCAGGTTCGGACATAGCTAGTTTTAATCAGTCAGATTGTGTTCTGAAATAACCGGACAATACTTCACACGACAAATCAGTATATCTATTTAACGTGGCAAAAAGATGAACAGTAAAACAAACAGTGAAACAACACTGAGTGCGATGAAGGTGACATATTGTCGAATCTTCCCGGTTTGAACGGCTCGTAGTGAACGTCCCATTGAGAAGGTTGTCTCTCCAAATACGTTGACGATGCGGTCAACGACTGCCTCATCAAATTTGCGGTCCCATGCTGATATTCCAATCACCATACGACTGAGGAAATGTAAGAATGCGTTGAGAACATAAGTGTCAAATGCAACTGCCCAACTGGAAACGACATGCACGGGCTTCACCCACATCCAGTCATAGAGTTGGTCAAACATCCATTTCTCACGCAAGAATTCGTGCAGACCTTGGAATTGATTTTTCATGGCGTCCGTATCAACTGCTTTCAGGCAGTAGAAAACGTATGCCAGCAATGTGCCGATCAGAGCAGCTAGCAATGCAACGAGCCCTGCGTCATCGTGGAAGTCATGAATTAGGTCGTGGCTCGGAAAGTTCAAACCAATGTTGCCAGCGTTTTCTAAACCGCCACCAACATGGGCAGGCTCTGTCTTTGAAATCAGTACTGCGAGTGGACCTTTTTCTCCACCAATCGCGACAAACGCCGCAAAAAAGGCAAGGATCAACAGTGGAATGGTCATTACACGCGGTGATTCATGAGCGTGGTCATGAACATGCTGGTCTTTTGGTTTTCCAAAGAATGTCATAAACCACATGCGGAACATATAGAACGCTGTAATCCCCGCTGTAATGAGTGGGATAAAGAACAGCAGCGAGTGCAGTGGATTCAAGCTCGAAAACGACATCGCTGAGGCGACAATTGCATCTTTTGAGTGGTATCCCGAGAGGGCAACCGCCCCATAACGTGAGAAGTTGGACATTGGGATTGCCAAACCACTAATGGCAACCACTCCGATGAACATCGTCCAACAGGTGATCGGCATCTTCTTATAGAGCCCGCCCATCTTGGTCATTTCCTGCTCATGATGGCAGCCATGAATGACGCTACCTGAGCAAAGGAACATGAGCGACTTGAAGAAGGCATGTGTAATTAAGTGGAAGAGTCCAGCCAACCAGCCACCGACTCCAAGAGCCAACATCATGTAGCCCAACTGACTGATTGTTGAATACGCAAGAACTTGCTTGATGTCTGTTGCAACAATGGCAATTGTTGCACCAACAAGCAATGTAATACATCCTGCATAAGCGATAACTAACAGTACTTCCGGAGTGAACATCGGATAGAACCGACCAACTAAATAGACTCCCGCAGCCACCATCGTCGCGGAGTGAACCAATGCCGAGACCGGCGTTGGACCTTCCATCGCATCTGGTAACCATGTCTGTAATGGGAATTGAGCACTTTTACCCACGCAGCCAGCGAAGATTCCTAAACCGGCAACAACGAGTAGCCAATAAGGAATCGTTGGTTTTCCTTGATTCGCAGGGTCGGTGATTTGGTGCATTCCTTGTCGAGCCTGTAGCACGACAAGTTTCTCGTTTCCTTCACCTTTGGTGACGAGTTCACCTTCAGCTGTTCGGACCATTTGGAATAGACCAGACTGACCGACGGTTTCCGGGTTCGTCTCCGCAAACTGAAAAACGCCAAACCATGTCCAGATGATCATCAGTCCAATTAAGAAACCGAAATCGCCGACGCGATTCATAATAAAGGCTTTATTCGCAGCTGTACTCGCGGTCTTTCGTTCAACGTAGAAACCGATCAGCAGATAACTACAGACCCCGACCAGTTCCCAGAAAATAAAGACCTGAAAGATGTTCCCAGCTAGAACAAGTCCCAGCATGGAAAAGCAGAACAGCGAGAGATAGGCAAAGAAGCGATAAAAGCGACCAACTCGATGGAAATGACCACCATCGGCTGTATGAACAAAGTGGTCTTCATATTTTTCGGTCAGCTCATCGCTCATGTATCCGATTGCGAAGATGTGAATACACGTTGCAATCAATGTCACCATGACGAACATCAAGACAGTCAGTCCGTCGATGTACCAGTCTAAGGTGATATCGAGCTTGCCGAATTTACCAAGGCGATAGAAGGTTCCAGCGAAAGCAGTTTTCAAAGGATTGTTTGGAGCATGGGCTTCGTCGTGACCCCCATGGGCGACATCTTGCTGATGTTCTTCTGAGTGACCATCACCGTGACCTTCATCACCATGCTCATGATCACCGTGTTCGCCATTTGCTTGTTCAGCAACACCGGGTTCAAGTTCAGTAACTGCCGCTGCTTCACTCTCTCCGAATGCCCATAAGTCGATTTTGGCAGCATCAACCCAGGTGAAGAGAGCCATGACACTCAGTAGAAAACCGGTGCCAATACATCCAACTGCGATGTAAGCCGGTGTTTTTTCAGTTCGTGAACTCCAGTAACCACCGAAGATTTCAATGAGAAACCCTAATAACGGCAGCAACCAAGCGGCTGTCAACAGCCACATGAGTCGAGAACCAGTTTCTAAATATAATTCGGGAGACGACATCGTTTCTCGCCGCGGTCAATGATTTCAGTTAATGATCAGTTATATCTACCAGCACTAGGAACAGATCTTGAGCGATCTAACCTTGCAATTCGGAAGCCTGATCGACATCCACAGTCTGGTGATTGTTGTAAAAACTTAAAACAATCGCCAACGCAACAGCTGCCTCAGCTGCTGCCAATACAATGACAAACAAGGACATGATTTGGCCATCAATACCAAGTAAGCCGTAGTTCGAATTTGAAAATGCGACGAGGTTGATATTCGCTCCATTGAGTACGAGTTCAACACCCATCAAAATCCCGATGGCGTTTCTTTTCGTGGTCATGCAGAGCACTCCACAAACGAAAAGAATCGCCCCGACACCGAGAAACATGTTAACAGGAATGTCTTCCATAATTTATCCTTACCTGATCAGGCTTGTTGAACGTCAACTCGACGTTTGGCTCGAGCCAGATAAGCTGCACCGACTAAAACAACCAGCAAGTGAACAGAGACGATTTCAAATGGCAACAAGTATCCGGTACTGACAGTCACCTCTCCATGGTCATGGTGACTATGCTCTTCTCCACCATGAGAATGAGCGTGCTTGCCTGCTTCAGGGCTGTAATCTTTATCGAAACGAACCCCCAGAAGAGCCGTTCCTAAACTTCGTGTTGTATTACCCTCAGTCTCATCGTTGTAGCCGAACTTTAGTTGTTCGCCATCATGATGTTCTTTCGCACCTGCTAAGCGATATGAATTCTCAATCCAATTCACCGAAAAGACAGAAGAACTAATGACTGCCAGAAACGCGAGTCCAATCATGCCCGAAAGGGCAAGCTCAGCTGGACTGTTTTGAATTGTCTTGTACGGACCACTCGATGTAAGCATCACTCCGAAAATCAGCAATACAACTGTTCCACCAACGTAAATCAACAACTGAGTCGCACCAACAAAGTCAGCACCCAGCAGGAAGAACAAAAACGACACCGAACTCAACGACACAACCAGCCAAAACGCCATACGAACAACATTTTGACTCAGCACGACAGCGATCGCTGCGCCGCAGGCGATGAGGGCATATAGATAAAAGAGAAGTTCTGACATTACTGAGCCCCTCCTGAAGTCTTATGAACGCTAACGAGTTTGTCGTCAGTAGAGTGACCTAACAATGTTGTCTCCACTTCGTCACTCAGTTCTTTTTCTACAAGAACTCTCTTGGGAACTCGTTCACCAATTGGTTCAAAGTCCAGAAGTGTGGCTCTAGGCTCCGAGAATGATGAAAGAAGAATCAATGGCCACAAAACAGCTCCCAAGAAAAGGAAACAACTCATTGGGACCAAATACTT
>Ga0066605_10003133_pt1 | contig 10208 bp, 7 predicted proteins | sample SaaInlLV_DNA_10m_FD_60385 | JGI IMG/M metagenome (GOLD analysis project Ga0066605, IMG submission 60385) | Marine microbial communities from expanding oxygen minimum zones in the Saanich Inlet - SI075_LV_DNA_10m | ecosystem: Environmental > Aquatic > Marine > Unclassified | place: British... | reverse complement strand
AATCTCCGTCTGAAGCTCTTCAATTTGCGGCTCGATCTTCGCAAGTTCGGACTGCTTGCGGAGATAGTCCTCATCATGGTTTTCTCGATTACCGTAAGAGACCCCGGCGAAGAAGGCTTGCATCGAGTAATAATCTTTCGCGGTCAACGGATCGAATTTATGATCATGACATCGCGCGCAACCGAGTGTTAAACCTAAGAAAGTTGCACTTGTTCCCACAATCATTTCATCAAGGGCATCCTGTCTCGCTAACCGTATCGAAGGTGCATCTTTGCCTATTTGTCCCGGCAACAACACTGCAGCTGCGACGAGAAATCCGGTCGCGGCATCTTGCTGGTAAGAATCACCAGCGAGTTGTTCACGCACAAATTGATCGTAAGGCTTGTCGCTGTTGAGAGACTCGATGACATAGTCTCGATAGTGCCAAGCATTCGGACGGGGAGTGTTGACTTCGTAACCATGCGTATCGGCATAACGAACGATATCAAGCCAATGCTGTGCCCATCGTTCCCCGTACCTAGGACTTGCTAATACTTTTTCAATCTCTGCTTTGAAGTGTTCCGCAGAAGAATCGCTTTCAAACTTCTGCACTTGTACATACTTAGGCGGCAAGCCGTGCATGTTCAGGTGAAGACGTCGCAAGAGATCTCGTGGTTTGGCTCGAGGAGAGCGTTTCAATCCTTTTTCTTGGAGTTTGCGTTGAATGAAATCATCAATTGGATTGACTGAACCCGGAGACTGAATCTGCTCTAATTCAGCAAGAGTGAAATTCTTTAACGGCTGAAACGACCAATGTTCCTCAGGGTTGAGTTGTGGCTCTTCATCAATCGGCGAATGTGCTCCTGATTCAATCCACTGCTTGAAGAGTGCCACCTGTTTCTTCGTTAGAGGCTCTCCTTCAGGGGGCATTCTTTCGAATTCCTCATGGGCAGAAATTCTTTGCAGTAGCAGACTTTCCTCTGGTTGTTCAGCGATGACTGCCGGACCGCTCTCTCCCCCTTTATGAACCAAGCTCCCGGCGTCCAACCGTAATCCGGATTCCTGCTTGAGTGGACCATGACAAGCCCAGCATTTTGTCTTTAAGAGTGGCTTGATTTCATTGAGATAGAACTCGTCTGCCGACAAGTGATGTGTCAATAATGTTTGTCCCAAGATGCCTAGAAGAATGAGGCAGAACCATCTGTGTTTAGAATTTAGCGGAGGGTTCATGAGAAAATACATCTACTGTGAATTCGTGAAGATTAACAATTTCAATTGTTCACATCTTCGAATGCACACCAAGAGCTGTCAACACAAGAGTTACAATCGATCTTCTCTCAGGCTGCAATTAGCCGGCGGGAATTCGATTGCTCGTCGCTGTTAAAAGTTTCGTTGGGGGGGGATGTAATCCATTGTTGGAATGGTGGGTTACGTTCTCGGTTCTCCCGATGAGGAACCGTTGATTTGATTCACGAGTGATTCCGTAACCCACCGTTCATATGGTTCGAGGAACTCCACCCACCCCACGTCTACGTCGCTGAGTTGCGACTGTCGGAGAATCTTCTACGATGGGATTTCTCAAGCTGCATGTTTCCTGTCACGAGACGGAATATTACTAACACGAGAATGTTCTCGTTCTAGCAAACGGACTTTCAAGCATGATTCGACTGATTTCACTTTTCTCCGTGATGGCTGTTCTTTCTTCCGCTATCTTTGTTGTTTCCTCAACAGGTGCTTTGCAACAAGACCAGATTCAGACACCTCCGGTTGCGACCGGAGTTGTCTACCACGATGCAAACGAAAATCAACAGCTCGATGCCGGTGAGAAAAGACTCTCAGGGATTCGGGTCTCTAATGGTCAAGAGATTGTCATTACCAACGAGAATGGGCAATACGAATTACCTATTGATGAGGACACAATCCTCTTCGTCGTAAAGCCTCGCAATTGGCGAAGTCCGTTGAATGAACACAATCTCCCGCGGTTCTATTACATTCATAAACCGGGCGGGTCACCGATGTCAAAATTCGCAGGCGTGGCACCAACAGGACCATTGCCCGAGTCGGTGGATTTCCCGCTTTATCCTCAGTCAGAACCTGACCAATTCAAAGCGGTCATGTTCGGTGACCCGCAGCCACGCAACCAGGAAGAAGTTGATTATCTAACTCATGATGTTGTCGAAGAGCTCATCGGCAGCGATGCCTCGTTCGGTGTCACTTTAGGGGATATTGTTTTTGATGATCTTGATGTGATGGAAGGAATCAACAGGTCGATCGCGATGATTGGAATTCCCTGGTACAACATCGTCGGGAATCATGACATCAATCTGGATGCGAAAGAACACAAATTTTCTGATGAAACATTTGAACGAGTCTATGGTCCTTCGACATATTCATTAGACTATGGTTCAGTTCACTTTCTAGTGATTGATAACGTCGAATGGGTCGTCCCTCAAGGGGATCGGAAGCCGTCGTATCGAGGTGGGATTGGAGAGGAACAGTTAGCTTTCATCAAAACTGACCTCGCACAAATTCCCAAAGAGCAGATGGTCGTTTTGATGATGCACATTCCAATCATCGGGGTCCACGATCGCCATGGACTATACCGTCTGATTGAAGATCGTCCACTTTGTATCTCAATCTCCGGTCATACACACACTCACGAACATGTCTGGATCACCGACACCGACGGTTGGAACGGACCAAAACCTCACCATCACATTATTAACGTCACAGTCTCCGGGAGTTGGTGGGGAGGAGCCCCCGACGAACGAGGAATTCCACACACCACAATGGGAGACGGCGGTCCTAACGGATACTCCATCTTGAACTTTGATGGAGGCGAGTACCACCTCGACTACTTCGCTGCGGGGCGTGGTCCGGATTACCAGATGGAAATTGACGCCCCAGAAGTTGTCGCTCAAGCAGAGACTTCTCAAGCAACGATCTACGCCAATGTCTTTAACGCAGATCAATTCGCCGAAGTGACGATGCAAATCGGTGATGCGGAACCTGTTACAATGGAACACGCTCGCGAGATTGACCCGAAGTACAAAAGAACAGTCGATAAAGAAGCAGAAGCTTTAGCGCTAAATAAGTCTGCCTGGAAAAAACTTCCCAGCCCGAAGAAAAGTACCCATCTCTGGAAACAAGCTCTGCCAGAAAACCTGGAACCCGGCTCCCACAAAATTACCGTGAGTGCAAAGTTCAAAGATGGTCGAATCTTTACCGATCACCAGATATTTAGAGTCGAATAGGCAACAGGACGATGATCTCAATAATGTTGAGTTTAATAATCATCGTTTCTTGAGATGTGAGATTGAATTGTTGGACTTCCGAAAGCATGAATCACGCAGAGCCGCAGAGATCGCAGAGTTTTTGTAACCGTTCAGGGAGCAATCATTTCCTGACAGACTGACAGAGCAATCGTTTGTCGCGGAGCGACAATTTGTGCTGATCGGGATGGGTATTGGCGACAGGCGATGTTCTCGCCACACCACATGCCGTCACTCCGCGACGAACATGATGGCATGGAAATTCACTCCTTGGGTTGAAAACCCAAGGCTATCACAAGAAGTGCCTCCGGCACGAATTTTCGTTACAGTTGTAATGACGTAAGTGACGAATTGATGATCTCGAAATAACCGTGAACGGTTACAAGTTTTGAACTTTTTCTCTGCGGACCCTGCGGCTCCGCGTGAAATAATTCTTGCTTTATCTTCTTATGACTACTTGCAAGACACCTAAAAACCACCGGAACCAGTCGCTGGAGCCCCACCGTTGCTCACAGGTGGGGGATTCGCCGTTCCAGGAGGTAAAATTGCTGTCGAGGAAGCTTGACCACCGGTGGTGTACAATTCACGTCTCGCTGCATAACGAATTGGGAACGACGACCAGACTCGTTGAGTCGAGAGATCTGTTGGCTTCGCTGGGTATTCTGCCCCGTCGAAGATTCTGGCAGTTCCTCCGATTTTCATCGACCCCTCTGAAACATACTGAGTGAATGCCAGCCATTGTCGATCAGGGGCTGCAAATCCGAGGAAATTCTGTCCTTCAGGAGTGAATCCCATAAACTCTCTTGGCAAGGGAGCGACATGCAACGCTGTCAGTAGAATTGACATTGTGATGTAACCGGTCACTAATCCGAGTCCCCAGCGTGATATTTCGTAAAGCATCCCGCTGACTTCTGCATACGTCGGAAACAGCTTATCACCCATCAGCCGAATGAGTGTCACTCCTCCGGAAAATAACATGAGTAACGCAATGACATCCCAACGATGTTGCCACTCGAAACTCCCCATGAAATTGGCTGAAAAGAACATCGCCAATGGTTCAAAGAAATTCATCGCGATCAAGCCCGAAAAAAGGACAGCGAACAGCGTCACTGCCGCCCCCTGCGGTCCTTCCTTCGCGACGAAATATGTGACTCCAAATAGGACAGCCAGCAATAAAAAGTTAATCATCGGCTCATTAATTTCAAAACATTCTAACGAATCATCTTTAGTAGTGTGACATGAGATTCATTTCAAAGCAAACGGTCAATGAAGTGATTGCTCAACATGTCTTGATCTGTAGAACATTGTGTTCTGAGAATTTGTTGACCACAATAGGAAAGATGTAGCTCCTATTAGATAATTTCAATTATGAATGACACTTCAAAATTGATGAATCATGAAAAGAATAATCCTAAGCGGTCTCGCTATGTCAAGTTGACGATACTGTTTCTGATATTGCTGCCTATATTCTTATTGGCTCGTCCATCGTGGCACATCCTGATCACCCATTATAAAGATGTGTCTGACCGCGAAACTGTCCCAGCTGGATACATTGACGACGCAAGTGCAATGAATCTGACTGCGGTCGCTGGGATATGGCAAGTCCCGGCTGAGCGTGAACTCGCGGAGCAACAACTCAAACAGTTGTTGCAGCGTGCAAAAGCAAGTGATCTCAAAGTCTCCATAGCGGGAACCAGACACAGCATGGGAGGACACTCGATCGCGCCCGACGGAATTGTGGTCGACATGCTGTCCTTTCGTGAAATGGATTTCGATGAAAAAACAAAAATACTCAATGTCCAATCAGGAGCGATCTGGCACGATGTTATCGAGTATCTTGATGAGTTCGACCGCTCCGTAGCGATCATGCAGTCGAATGATTCTTTTTCGGTCGGTGGGTCACTCAGTGTGAACTGTCATGGCTGGCAATTTGGCAAGCCTCCCATTGCATCGACCGTGAATTCCTTTCGCCTGATGCAAGTCGATGGTGAAATCATCCGTTGCAGCCGAGTTGAAAACGAGGATTTTTTCCAGCTTGTCTTGGGTGGCTACGGTCTCTTTGGAATCATCCTGGATGTCGATCTGCAAACCGTCCCGAATCGACGTTACAAAGTTGATCGATTTGTGGTACCCGCTATTGATGCACTCACAACTTTCGATGATCGAGTTTCTGAACGAGAAAATGTGGAAATGGTCTATGCCAGAATGGACATTTCAGATGAGAACTTTTTGAATGAAGCTCTCATCTATATCCTTTCTCACGATCCACTTGAAGATGGTTCTTTACCAGAGGTGAAAGAGAAGGGACTCGTCGGCTTGAGGCGAAGTATCTTCCGAGGGTCTGTCGATAGCGACTATGGGAAACGATTGCGTTGGAAAGCCGAAACGGATCTACAAGCAACAGTCTCCGCTTCTCACTTCTCGCGAAATCAACTTCTCAGTGAAGGAGTCGAGACGTTTGCGAATCGCTCTGAACAAACGACTGACATTTTGCATGAATACTTTGTTCCAAGAGAGGGTGTTCCAGGGTTTGTGCAGGACTTGCAAACAATTATCCCAGAATATGACAACGATTTACTGAACGTCACAATTCGGTCCGTTGAAGAGGATGAAGATACTTTTCTACGATATGCCGACAAACAACTGTTCTCATTTGTGATGCTCTTCAATCATGCCAGAACAGAAGATGCAGATGATGAAATGCGCGAAATGACTGAAGATCTCATTGCTGCCGCTCTGATGAGAAATGGTCGCTATTACTTACCTTATCGTTTACATGCCAGCGCAACGCAGTTTCATCAGGCATATCCTCAAGCCCGTGAGTTCTTTGCACTTAAGCGAAAATACGATCCACAGGAACTGTTTGTGAATAAGTTCTACCTCAAGTATGGAAGTAACTGAATGTGGGCTAGAAAACGAATTGATATTGGATGGCTCGATTTACATTTCGCACTCTCGAGGGCTGGAATGCGACTTAGTAAGTATTTGCTCACAAACAAATGTGTAACTCCTTACATCGAGTCCGAATGGTCTGCCGACTCGGACGCCTTTGTCTGTCTTTCAGTTAGAACCGGATTTGACATCCTGCTTGCTAAATTAAAACTTCCTGCTGGAAGTGAAGTCTTAATGTCCGCCGTTACGATCCAGGATATGGCGAGGATCATTGAGCATCATGGTCTGGTTCCCGTTCCAATTGATCTTGATCCAGCAACGATGGCTCCTACTCCAGAAGCCCTTGAAGCAGCGATCACACCTCAAACCAAAGCGATCCTAATTGCACATCTGTTCGGTGGAATTATTGATCTCTCGCCCTATGCAAACATCGCGAAGAAGCACGATTTAATACTCATTGAAGACTGTGCTCAAGCATTTGATGGAGACGAGTATCGCGGACATCCGGAATCGAATGTCGTGATGTTCAGCTTCGGACCAATCAAGACTGCGACGGCACTTGGTGGAGCGATATTGACGATTCGCAATGCAGAACTGTTATCGCAGATGAAAGATCAGCACAGCAAATACCTCTTCCAAAACCAGTGGAGTTTCTTCAAACGGGTTTGCACCTATACGGTACTAAAGTTCATCGGAGGTTACTACGCGTTTGGACTTCTCGTAAAACTGTGTCGCCTTATGGGGAAAGACTACGAGACACTCTTGAACGGAGCGGTCAGAAATTTCCCGGCAGATGAATTCTTTCAATCGATTCGACAACAACCAACGTCTGCACTTTGCCTGTTACTGAAGAGACGCATCAACAAGTTTAACGCCATTCGGCAAGATCGCAGAATCGAGTCAGGTCGTCTTCTCACCGAATTGCTAACGCCTCATTTTCACTGCCCGGGGACAGAACTCATTCGGCATACATTCTGGGTCTTCCCGGTTGAAGTTCAAGACAAAACGGAGATTGTCAGCCGTCTACGTAAAGCAGGGTTCGACGCTGCCAGTGCAAGCCAACTGGCTCCAATCTCTCCTCCTGAATCACGCCCAGAAATGTTCCCACGGCAAGTCAGCAAATGCCTGGACCGAGTGATTTATTTGCCGTTCTATCCTGAAATGCCTGATTCTGAATTGAAGAGAATGGCTCGAGTCATGCTCGACATCAAATCATAAAGTCAGTTTTCTGTCCCAAGATTCTATCGATTAGGTCTTGAGGGAGGTCGATCGCTGCGGAGTCGTTATCGCTGACGTCGGTCGGGTTGATTCCGCAGTAGGCGGCAGCTGTTCCTAAGTGACGCCAGCGACCGGCTCGTTTGACTTCATGCGGGAGTACGGGAGTTGTACAGCGATTGCAGCCGATGGTCGAGTAGCCTTGAGCATGAAGGGGATTGATGATCACGTGATGTTCATCATAATAGGCAGCGAGATGTTCATCCGTGAAGTTCGCCATGGGGTTAATACGAACGGTGTTCATTTCGGTATCAACTGCGAGTAGAGGGCAAACACCACGTCGTCCTCCGTCGGCGCGTCGTAAGCTTCCAATCAACGCATCGTATTCGCCTTTGGCTTTGAGCAGCGGTTCCACTTTTCGCATATGGCAGCACTCTTCCTGCCCTTCAACCGACAGGTACAGGACTCCCATTTTATCGGTTTGTTCGACCATGGTCATTTCTGGGTGCAGTGTGCGAACATTCAATCCGTATTCACTGATCATCCTGTCGCGCGTTTCCAACGTCTCCTGAAACATCACTCCGGTGTCGACGAATAGAACCGGGATTTCGAGTTTCAAGCGTGAAATCATATGACACATCACGCTGCCTGATTGCTGCATTGCAGAGATTGCAGCTGCGCGGTCACCAAAGATTTCCTTAGCCCAACGAAGAAGTTCATCAGGTGTGCGTTCTTCAAAAGTCTTGCTTAGTCGGTTGAGTTGATTCTGGGTCAAACGGGCCATCGTGTTCCAATACGGAGTCGAGTAAAATTCGCGGACGCTTACTTCTTTTGTTTACATTAAGAAGCGAGAATTAGTGTCACTTCGTTTTATTAGAATTCTGTTTACGAAGTTCTTTGAAGTGTAGCAGGAGACCGTTTAGCTGCACACTTCAAGTGTGCAGCTAAACATTAAGATCAGTATTCGTTAATCTTTGTGTAAAGTTAAATCAATTCACCCCGGAGACCTTCGATGTTACGACACTTTTCTTTAAGCCTGCCGTTGCTGCTTTCTTCGGCAGCCTTACTCTCGGCGGCAGAACCCCTCAAAGGTTTGATTATTACGGGTGGTTGCTGCCATGACTACGAAAACCAGAAACATATTATCTCTGAAGGACTCAGCCAGAGACTCAACATCACTTGGGACTTTGCGCATGAAGGAGGAACCGGTCGCGATCACAAAATTTCAGTCTACTCGGAACCAGGTTGGGCAAAGAAGTATGATTTAATTGTCCATAACGAATGCTTTGGAGGAGTGACTGATCCCGAGTTCGTGAAGTCGATCGCTGACGCACACTTCGACGGTGTTCCAGGAATTTTTATTCATTGTGCTTTGCACAGCTATCGAAATTCAGGTTCTGCCGATGCCTGGCGTGAACTGATTGGAGTGACATCTCGATCTCACGAAGGTAAGCGAGGAGTGAACGTCGTCAAACTGGAGGACCATCCCGTCATGACGAACTTCCCCAAGGCATGGAAAACGCCAAATGGGGAACTTTACAAGATTGAAAAAGAGTGGTCGAATTGCACTCCACTTGCGAAAGCTTATGGTGAAGATACCAAGAAAGATCATACTGTCGTTTGGCTCAACAAATTTGGCAAAGCAAATGTTTTCGGAACATCGCTCGGTCACCACAACGAAACCATGAACAACGACATCTGGCTAGGTATGGTCGCCCGAGGAGCTTTGTTCGTCACGGGGCATCTCGATGAGAATGGAAACCCAGACAAAGGCTACGAAGGCTCAGGCATCAAACCAATTGTGATTGGCGATCCAGAACCGAAAGCGGACCCGAAGTTTTCAAAGAAGAAAAAGAAAGAAGATAAGTAAGTTTAGATTTCGAATTGTTTTGCCGGACACTTCAAGTGTCCGGCGAAATGTCCGCATTCACTGTTTGGGGAAGTTCTCGCCCCAATTTATCGAGGGGACAAATTCTAAGAATAAGTCCCGATCAGAATCAGTTGAGAAATACCATTCGTTAAAACCAAAGTCGTAATCTGTTTTTACGAGCCAACGGTTGGTCCATGATCCGATGTGAGAATGCTGGTCGTCAGCTGTGCACATTCGGTATTGAGAGTGTTTCTGGAAACATTCGCCGTGGCTGGCGCCGAAGTGTTGCCAACACCATCGATTTACGAAATCAAGTTCTGGGAATGCCAATTCGAGCATTACGGGATAAGGGAAAGCGCGAAGCGTCTGTTTTCGACCCGTTTGTTGGTCAAGCTGTTCTGCGACCGTGTCGCCACCAGATTTGAGGTATGCGTCGAAAGTAGAGCGGATAGCCGATTGATGTGTCATGAGTGTTCGCGCCTCAATAAGCATTGGAGCGAGAAGGAAGTTGAATCGTGAAAGATATAATCAGATCTGAAAATCCGAATAATTTCCATCGTTCGGTCGTCTGCCGCTTTTCAGTCGTGCTTCTGCAAACTCAAACATGCGATGAACTGCAAAGCCCCACATTACAGGGAGTACAAGAGCAGCAAGCACGAAAAAGACTTTGGTAATCATCTGTGAGTTACGACTCCGCTAAATAATTTGAATGCAATGGATGATCGAGAATTGAGTTCAATTCATTTCACGAAAAGCATCCCAAGCGAGGTAGCCGACAATCGCAGAGCAGATGATGAAGATGATATCCATCATAAATGTGTTGCCAGAACCTGAAAATGGCACACCCATGACCATGTCTAGAATCGCCATCAATGCCACCAGACCGGCAACCACCATTGATGCAACGACTGCTTGTTTTGGAAGATCCTTCATGTGGAGTCTCTGCTTACCCTTAAAGATATGACATTGATGAATGAACA
>Ga0066605_10003127_pt1 | contig 10220 bp, 4 predicted proteins | sample SaaInlLV_DNA_10m_FD_60385 | JGI IMG/M metagenome (GOLD analysis project Ga0066605, IMG submission 60385) | Marine microbial communities from expanding oxygen minimum zones in the Saanich Inlet - SI075_LV_DNA_10m | ecosystem: Environmental > Aquatic > Marine > Unclassified | place: British... | reverse complement strand
ACAGGGTCTCACCGTCGGAGCTTTGGTCGCAGCGTATGGATACTGGAACAGGGCAGCGGGGCCCGTCACCTCTATCATCAACAGCTCAACTCAATTTTTCACGAGTCTTTCTAGCTTGGATCGTCTCCTAGAATTTTTTGCTGAACAACCCTCTGTGAAAGACCAAGAAGGGGCTCACCCATTAAAGGTTGATCAGGGAAACATCATGCTCAATGGGGTCACCTTCTCATACCCTGTTGATGATGAAGACTCAAAGACGGTCATCAATAATTTATCGCTTCACATCCCTTCTAAAAGTTCAACGGCATTGATTGGAGGCAGTGGCGCTGGGAAGTCGACTCTCGTTCAGTTGATTTTAAGGCTTTATGATCCAAAGAATGGAAGCATCGTGATTGATGGGCAGGACCTGAGGGAGGTCACTCAGAGTAGTCTACGAAAAAGCATTGGCTTGGTGATGCAGGAGACAATTTTACTTTCAGGTTCCGTTCGAGATAATCTAAAATTTGCTCAACCAGATTCCAGTGATGATCAAATCATTCAAGCTCTTAAAGATGCAGAAGCCTGGGATTTTGTAAAGCAACTCCCCGAGGGTTTGGACACTGCCATGGGTGAACGAGGGTCCAGATTATCAGGAGGGCAAAAGCAACGTCTCTCCATAGCAAGGGTTTTTCTTAAAAACCCACCTGTGGTTATTTTCGATGAGGCGACTTCTGCCCTAGACACATTGACGGAGCAAGCAATTCAACGCAGCATGAAAAGGTTGTTCAAAGGGCGAACCAGTATTGTGATTGCCCACCGGCTCTCAACGGTCGTCGACTGTGATCAGTTGGTTTTGATGGAGTCAGGGAATTTTTCAGATCGAGGAACTCACCTAGAGTTATTGAATCGAAATAGAACCTATCAAGAGATGTGTCAGGGTCAGAGTCTATAAAGAAATTGTAACGAAGACTCGAGTCAATTCTTAGACAACAACAGAGCGAGGATATCGCCGATTAGATATAGATTGGCCGTCATATGTGAATGAATGTTAGCGATGAGATGTCGTGAATAGAGGTATGATTGAGAACCTGGAGCTAAACTGATTCTGCAAATGAATATCGCTTGGGACGAAAAGTTCAGCTTGAGTTAAAGAAGTCATTTCTAGATAAGATTGAGGAGATGGGGCTGAGTGAATAGGAGAGTGTATCAGCCGACGTTTTATCCTCAGATTTGCGAAGAATTGGCTAACTCCATCGCGATTGCCTAGAGGAATGAATTCCTATCAAAGGTGGATGTTTCATAAGGACAAAATCTAGAGATATTCTGGTATGGTCGGGTTGTGAATTGTCGATATTTTATCATCATATCACTATAGCAGTCAGAAAATCACCATGACAACTCAAAAATCTGAAAGTCCTGAACAGGAACAAGGCGACGAAGTCGGTCATTATGCCCATACAAAGACGGCTGACTCCCAAAAGGGACTAGACGGAGAGATGCGCAAGGCCATTAAAGTCACGATGATGGGGGCAGGGAGTGGATTCACCCCTAGACTGGTCAGCGATGTGGCTCAAATCATTGGAAGCACTCCAGGAGAGTTCGCTTTAGTGGATACGGATGAAGAACGACTCAAGATCATGGTTAAATACATTGATGTCGTCCTCAAGCGAATCGGGAAAACCGAATGGAAGGTCTCTGCGTCAACGAATCGCCGAGAGGTGATGAAAGACAGTGATTATATTGTTAACTGTATTGAAGTGGCTGGGCGAGAATGTGTTGGGCTAGACTATGAGATACCGATGGAGTACGGTGTCGATCAAGTCGTGGGCGATACCATTGGCCCATCAGGGCTATTCAAAGGTTTGCGAACCATCCCTGTGTGGTTGGAGTTGTTGAAAGACGCCGAAGAACTCTGCCCGAATGCATTGGTGTTAAATTACACCAATCCTATGAACATGATGACACTGGCTGCCGGTCGAGCGAGCTCGATGGAAGTTGTTGGCCTGTGTCACTCCGTGCAGGGAACGAGTCATTTGTTGGCTGATCGAGCTGGTGTGAAATATTCTGAAATGTCTTGGGATTGTGCTGGTATCAATCACTTGGCGTGGTTTACGCGACTTGAGCACAAAGGCAAAGACCTTTACCCAACGCTGATGGAAAAAGCCATGCTTGATCTAGCTGGAAATCCCAGTGATCCAAAAGATGCCGAGGACCTCGTTCGCAAAGATATGATGCTTCATTTTGGAGCATTCATCACCGAGAGCTCTGGGCACCTCAGCGAATATGTACCATATTACCGCACCAACAAAGAAGAGATGGAGCGTGTATTAGGGCCTGGCGGGAAATCCGGAGATTACCCCAAGAATTTCCCTAAGTGGCGTGCTCAAGTCGATGGAACGCGACTGGACATTATCAATGGAAAAAAATCTATTGATGAGGTACGCAAGAAGGGCTGGGATCGATCTTGGGAATATGCGTCATGGATTATCGAAGCTCATCAGAAAGACACACCTTTTCGTATCTATGGCAATGTGATGAACAAGCAAGATTCTGCCGGGCCCTTGATTGGAAATCTCCCCCACGATGGATGTGTTGAGGTTGCTTGCATGGTTGATCAAAATGGAATTCGACCAACAGCTTATGGTGATTTGCCACGTCAAATGGCAGGGATTTGCCGTAGTAATATGTCGATGTTTGATTTGGCGGCTCAGGCAGCCATTGAGAAAAGCAAGGAGCTGGCGATTTACGCCACCATGCTGGATCCGCTAACAGCTGCAGTCTGTAGCCCTTCGCAGATCAAGGATATGGTGGAGAAACTTTTTAGGGAACAGGATCAATACCTGCCCGGTTACAAATAGGAAGACGATGAATCAACCCAATGTCCTGATCCTCATGTGTGATCAGATGCAATCAAAACGAATGGGATTCGTCGATGGTATTGCACATACACCTAACCTCGATGCGCTTGCCGAGGAAGGAGTACATTTTGAAAACGCGATCACCGTTCATGGTCAGTGTGTGCCATCTCGTTGCTCCTTTGCGACGGGACTTTCTCCACATGAGAACAATGTCATGGCTAATTTTGGATTCCATGATCACTGCGGAACCCTCACGCCTGAGACGAGAACCTTTTATAAACAATTTAAAGAAGCTGGATATACGACAGCTCATTTTGGTAAGAGTCACCTAGGAGCTCCTTTGAGCACGCTGGGAATTGATGTTGGAGAATGCTTGGATGGTAACTTTCCAGAGGGGAAAGAGCCCATTGAGCGCATCAAACTGAGGGAGAAAAGTAAGTCTGAGGGTGGAGACGGATATAAAGCTGGCGGGGAAGAAAAGTCGTGTCATTATCACGCTTTAGAGGAAGGCATGAAGTGGCTAAAGGATTATCAAGTTGGCGAGAAGCCTCTTTTCTTTATGTTCGATACGAATCTTCCTCATCCACCTTTTTATTATGAAGATGAATGGAAAGATAGATTTCTCCCAGAAGAAATGATCCTCCCTAAAAGTTATTATGACGAGACTTTTGAGGGCAAACCTCCCTTTCTTAAGAAACATGCCAAAGGAGGGCCTCATGAATTAGAAGATGAGGCTCAGATAAGGGAAGAGATGGCCCAATACTACACGATGATTGCAGCTACGGATAAAGCCTGTGGAGATTTCATCAATGTATTTAAAGAAAAGGGCATGTGGGATAACACCATCGTGTTATTTTTTACTGACCATGGGGATATGATGGGTGGCCACCAGATGCGACGTAAGGGAGCGATGCCTTATGAAGAGCTTTATAATATCCCTTGTATCATGAAGTTGCCAAAAGAAATTGAGATTAAACGAAAAGTTATTTCCGAGCCAGTGATTTCCACGGACCTTCCAGGAGCTCTATTGGATTTAGCAGGAATAACACCCGAAGTAAATTTCTCTAAGAGCGGGGTGACTTCATCTCTGGGAAGAACAGCGCCGACGGGTGAAGAGATTGTCTTCTTCGAGCATTACGCTGCTTGGTGGGGAGTGCACCCTTTTTATGGGGCTCGAACAAACTCGATGAAGTATGTTCGTTATTACGGTAAAGATGATTTTGAGGAATTGTATGACCTTGAAAAAGACCCCCACGAATTAAAAAATGTTATTGAAAGCCCAGAGTATCGTGGACACCGGATTAGCCTAAGTGATAAGGCTGATGCATGGTGGAAGAGCACAGGGGGCAAAGAAGCTGATTTTTATGAATCAGACGTGTTTAAAAATGGACTGATGAACCCGGCCTGAGGAGCTTCGATATGTCTAATACAGGGATGACAATGCGCTATCCGGCCACTCGCTGGCAGGATGCGCTTCCCACGGGAAGTGGTATCGTAGGGGCTCTCCTTTATGGTAATGTCAAGAACGAGAACATTGTTCTGAATCACGATGGACTTTTTTATCCAGCTGCTAATCCACCGGTGGTGGATGTATCAGCCGGTTTGCCAAAAATGCGAGAGCTCATTTCTAAGGGAAAGTGTCGTGAGGCAGCAAAGCTTCTTAGAGACGACTATGATAAAAAGGCAAAAGAGCAGGGGCTTGGAACAAAGGAATCGTTATCCCCCTATCAGCCTTTTTGTACCTTGTCTCTTAGCTCGGTAACAGATGGGCCTTTTGCTGATTACCGTAGGGGCTTGGACTTCTCTACTGCGAAAGCTTGGGTGAAATGGAAAGATGCGAGATCTGCTTATCAGCGTGAGGTCTTTGTGAGTCGAGTGACGGATACCATTCATGTCCGGATAAAATCTGATGTTGCTGGTTCACTCAATTATCGACTCTCTCTTGGTCCTATTGTTAGTGAGCAGGGCGATGAAAAAAACATTTGCCACTCAAGCTTTAGAAACACGGAGCCTTCATGGGAACGGCTGGCTTCTGTGGATGATGGAAACATCATGTTTCAGGCGAAGTATCCGAATGGATATTCCTATGGGGCATTGGGAGAGGTGAAGCATTTGGGGGGGGATCTGAGGATAGATGACGGCGTTCTGGTTGTGAGTGATGCAGATGAAATTCAGATTTCAGTTTCTCTTTATCTCGACCGTTCACCCGAAGAGGCAGAGAGCCAATGGCGACAGAATCTTTCTTCGACGACGAATTCTTTTGATGAGGCCTACGAGGAGCACATCAAGTTGCACAAAGATCTTTTTGATCGAGTCTCCCTGAACTTGGGCTCATCTGAAGAGATGAGTAATGAAGAGCTTCTATTGAAGGCGTATGATAATGAGATTTCTCCTGCAGTGGTTCAAAAGATGTTCGACTATGGTCGTTACCTCTTGATTGCATCGAGTCGTGCTGGGGGTGAGCCCTCTAACCTGCAGGGCATATGGAATGGTGACTATGCTCCTGCATGGAACTGTGACATCCACACCGATGAAAATGTTCAAATGAACTACTGGCAAGCGATGCCGGCTGGTCTGCCAGAAACGGCATTACCTTTATTTGAATACTTTGAATCCTACATGGACGACTTTCGTGAAAATGCGAGGGTGAACTATGGATGTCGTGGGATTCAGGTTCCCCTTGCAATGACCCGTCACGGCAAAACGAATCCTCATAGCTATGGTTACTGGACGGGCGCGGCTGCTTGGCTTGGTCAACACTTCTACGATTATTTCCTTTTCACGGGAGACCAAAAATTCCTTAGGGAGAGGGTGATTCCTTGGCTCAAAGAAGTGGCTTTATTTTATGAAGACTTTCTTGTTGAGAGTGATGATGGCCAACTCCATGTTATTCCATCTTTATCTCCAGAAAATCGTCCTTCAAATGGAAATAGCATGGTGGCCATCGATGCAACAATGGATGTGGCACTTTGTCGTGAGGTCTTGAAAAACTTAAGCGATGGATGTGACGTTTTGGGGATTGAAATCGAAGGAGTGAAGAAGTGGAGGGAGATGAGAGATCGCCTCCCTGCCTACAAAGCTAACGAGGAAGGTGCTATTCGGGAGTGGCTCCATACTGATTTTGATGATAATTATCATCATCGGCATCAGTCACATCTTTATCCATTGTTTCCTGGATTGGAAATCACAAAAGAGTCTGATCCTGAAACGTTCGAGGCTTGCCGAGTTGCCGTTGAGAAGAGGTTGGTGATAGGCCTCAATAGCCAGACAGGTTGGTCCATGGCTCATATGGCGAACATTTATGCTCGATTAGGGGAGGGCGACCGTTCTCTTGAGTGTCTAGAGATTTTGCTTCGCAGTAGCACTGGGGCAAACCTTTTTACTTACCATAATGATTGGCGTAATATGGGCATGAGTTCGGGAGGAGATGGACTGCCACCTTTTCAGATCGATGCTAATATGGGTATCTCGAGCGCTGTCCTTGAAATGCTGGCCTATAGCCGACCTGGTCAGTTAAAACTACTGCCTGCTCTCCCAACGGCTTGGCCAAAGGGTTCGATGAAAGGGTTGAGAGCGAGAGGGGGACTCACGGTGAATATAGACTGGAATAGAAGCGAGGGTGAGCTGTCTCTTGAGGTGACGAGCCAAACGAGCCAAGAGGTCGAAATTCTTGTCCCTGAATGGGCCAAGGGCTTCGGTGAAAACAGGCTTAGTTTGATTGAAGGGGTTCAGAAGAACTTAGGGGCATAGGCTCACGATAGCTTAAGAGTTAGTCTTCTAAAGCATATAGCTCAAGATCGTTCAGGGGAAACTCTTTATTTTAACCAGTGTTTGAGGAATGTATTCCAGGCTTTGGTTGTTTCTTCTTCCTTGCCAGATAGAGTCCAGAGGCGAGCTAAATGAAAAGCAGACCCGGCCAGTGGCAGTTCTCGATCTTCGGGGGTACGTAAGCTCAAAAGAGGGTCTTCCATTGGGGGGCATTGTTCTTGTATCTTTTCGATGTGTTTGACGACATATGGCCCGACAAACCAGGGAAATAGTTTATCTTGTTGTTGACGATAACTTCTAGGTGCAAGGTATTCTATGAGGGGTAGGTCATCGGTGTTGACTGGGTGATTTGAGAAAAGTGACTTGGCGGCGGTTAGATTTCCACAATAAAACAGAAGGATGGTCTGAGGGTTGAATGGCAAAGATAGATTGGCCAGGTCATACTGTGTCTTGCCCATAACAGCGTATTGTTTGTCACCACGGCTATCGAGGTCGGTTGGAGGAAGGGGGGTACGATCGAGGTGACCAACCAAGGCGAGGACTTCTTCACCAGGTTGAAAGCCATTTCTCCACAAGCTGACTTGAGGGAAAACTTCAAGCATCGTTCGTGCAATGATCATGTACTCGGTCTCTGTGAGTTGATACATGGGAAGCCATTGAAAGAAGAGGCCCCCTGGAGCCAATCGTTCTTTAACGTTTTTGAAATGCTCTTGGGTGTAGAGGCTTCCTGCACCGGAACGAAATGGAACGAAAAGGTCAGCGTTGATAAGATCGAACTTCTCATGTGTTGCCATGAGGTAGTTTCGTCCGTCTTCTGGGAGAACTTTGGAACGAGGGTCGGTGAAGAGGCCTCCAGTAGGATTGAATCCTTGGATGTCGGTAAGGTATTTTTTTGCTGCGGTGATGACTTCGGGGACAAGCTCACAAGTGATAACTTTTTTGACTAATGGGAACTGACTGTCTAAAGCACTACCAGCGGTGATACCAGTGCCCATGCCCAGAAAAAAGACGTCTTGAATGTCAGGCTTGATGAGGAAAGGGATGTCTGACTGCAGGCGTTGAGGAAAGTAAGCTCCTGTTGAACCTAATCCATAGTGTGAATTGATTTTGATGGAGCGACCGTAAGGATCTTCGACGACACTGACTGTGCAGTTGCTGGCTTCCCAGGTTTCTAAGACCACTTCTTGTTGGCGCAATTTGTCGACGCTGAAAGTTGGCAGGCCGGTAGGGTTGAGAAGTGTGAGGGAGAGGATGACGATTGCGAGGGAACTGGCTCGAAGTAATCCTCCAAATTTATTCCATGGGAGTGGGAGGAAGAAGAACGATATTAGGTAGAGAATAGAGATGATTTGCATGGTGCGCCACATGCCGTAGCTTTTTAAAAATACAAAGGCACATAGGAGAGAGCCAATGATAGCTCCAATTGTGTTGATTGTTGCAAGGCGGCCCAAACTCGGTCCAGCCTTAAGGTGCTCCCTCTCCTCCATCTTCATCATGAAGGGAAAGATGGTTCCGAGAAGAATGGCTGGGGGAGCAACAGTGATGATCACTGATTTAAAGATGAGTAGAATGTATTGGCCCCAGTTTCCTTTCGTGGCGATGATCTCCATTCCGTTGGTGAGCCAGATGAAGACATGGGGTGTGAGGATGGTGATACTTCCTCCAAGGAGAATGAGAGTTCCTAAGGTGAGCTTGGGATCCGACACTTTTTTGGCTAAGTAAGAACTTAGGAGAGCTCCGAGGGAGAGGGAGATCAAGACGACGACCAAGATGGAGGAAAAGGTGTAGACCGAATTTTCTAAGACTTGGGTGAACATTCGTGTCCATAGCACCTCCAAGGCTAAAACTCCAAAGCCCGACAGAAAGCAGATGACGGGGTAGGACCAATGGCTTTCCTGTTGGGAAAGTTGATGTTCTTTTTGTTGCTTCTTCTTTTTTGTCGTTGATTTGATGGGTGAGTCTTTGTCTTCGGTAGAAATGTTGTCAAAGATGAGTGTGGTATGGTTCTTTGATAAGACAAAGGCAAAGAGGGAGACTCCAGAGGTGACAGCCATACCAATGAGACAGGTTCCACTGAACCCAACCCACAATGGAAGAAAAAAGCCAGCCATGCCAGCACCTAGAGCAGCGCCGAAAGTGTTGACTCCATAAAGAAGGGCCGACTGCTTTCCAAAGGAGTCGAACCGTGATACCACAAAGTGAGCTAAGACAGGAATGGTTCCTCCCATGAAAAAAGCGGCTGGAAAGATGAGGGCCAGAGCCAAGAGAAATTTAACCAATAAGAATAGGTTTGGTGAGGAGATATTTTGAAAAAACCAGGGGTAGATGGAATCGAGGCTACCAGAGATGAGAAAATAAAGCAGACCAGAGAGGGTGATGCCTGCTTCTAGCCCAGCGTAGGTTCTGAGGGTGTTTTGACTTTGGGCTGAACGCTTTCCCCAGAACCAACTGCCTGTTGCTAAGCCAGCAAAAAAAGCTGCTAGGGTCGTTCCGGCAGCGTGGGAGGTGTTGCCAAAGAGCAGTCCCAACTGTTTCATCCAGAGGATTTGGAAGAGTAAGGCTGCAAAGCCAGATCCTAGGACAAAAAGGTGAATAAAGATAGATTCTTTTTTTGACATCGATGGATTGTAGAGGTCGGGTGGGGGTGGGTACCTAGAAAATCTGAAAAATGAAAAGTCTGAGTGTGGGCCGGAGTGAAGATCTCATCGAGTGGGCACGTGTTTTGAAGGCACCTTTCCAAGGCTGGTTTCGACTTGAAAGTGTTTTCCTCCATATTGGCGATACTGACTGGGTGAGATGCCCTCGCTTTCGGAGAAAGTTCTAGAGAAATGGTGGAGGTTGGCGAAGCCACAGACTTCGGCGATTTGAGTGAAATTGAGCAGAGGATTTCCCATCAATTGTTTGGTCTTGGCTAATCTTGCTCGGGACATCCAGGTTTTTGGTGAGCATCCATACTGTTTTTTGAAAAGTTTGCGAAAATGACTGGCTGAGAGCCCTGCAATGTCGGCCGCTTGCTCCACGGTGGGCATGTTTTCACAGTGGCCGAGGTACTGAGAGGCCTTCTCTAAGCCAGGGGAGAAAGCTTGGTGATGACTGATCGTGTCTCCTACGAGACCAGTTAGGATCTCACCGACCATTTCCATGAGAAGCCCTGAAATTCGGTACTCGAAATGATTTCTGGAAGCAAGGGCCTCAGAGGCCATTGAAGAGATGAGTGTTCCGACCTGCTGATGATTGTATAGTTGAAGTCGCCCACAAAGCTTATCCATCGGGCTCCTAGGCAGTTCCGGGTGGAGCATCGGCCCGAAGGGGCGGAGATCAGTGGTTCCAGCGGGGATCGTGAAATCCCAATCGCTTCCACCGGTTCGATAAATCAAGTCGAAGTGCACATAAGCTAAGTCCATGAAGGGCTCGTGCCCCCACATTTCATGGGGTGTGTTGGGGGGAATCCAAATGAGATCTCCATTTTGTACGTGTAAGGTTTCTCCATTCACGGTCATGGTTCCTTGGCCTTCTTGAACGTAGATCAAGAGAAAGTCTAGGAGGCACCTCTTTCCGATATGCCAAGCGCCTTGCCGACGACTGTCACCGAATTGTCGCCCATAGGGGCGTAGC
>Ga0066605_10003122_pt1 | contig 10228 bp, 7 predicted proteins | sample SaaInlLV_DNA_10m_FD_60385 | JGI IMG/M metagenome (GOLD analysis project Ga0066605, IMG submission 60385) | Marine microbial communities from expanding oxygen minimum zones in the Saanich Inlet - SI075_LV_DNA_10m | ecosystem: Environmental > Aquatic > Marine > Unclassified | place: British... | reverse complement strand
GGTCGAGTAGATTTTGGTGTGGGCATTGGTTGGCTCAAAGAAGAGTTCGACAGCCTAGGCATGGATTTCTCCACGCGAGCGTCTAGGACCGAAGAATATATTATGGTTATGCGTGCATTGTGGTCCGAGGGCATTTCAGAGTTTTCAGGTAAAACCGTGGAGCTCGCGCCTTGTCATTTTAATCCTAAGCCTGTGCAAAAACCTCACCCGCCGATTATTTTTGGTGGCGAGTCTGATCCTGCTTTGAGACGCGTTGCGCGCATGGGCGACGGTTGGTATGGATATGATTTAACCCCTGAGGCGTTGGTAGAACGGTTGCCTGGGCTGGATGCAGCTTTGGCGGCCAGTGGCCGCTCTCGGCAGGATATTCAGCTCATCGTTGGACCAAATCGTCATCCAGTAAACCCCGAGACGATTGCTGCCTATGCTGCAGCGGGCACAGACCAGTTGGTCGTGCCAGTCTTTGCAGGATCTATTGAAAAACTGGCCAGCCGCCTAGATTTGTTGATGTCTAGCGCTGCTCGTTTAAAAGACAATTGAATGGTTGACGCCCCCCTTCGATATTAAGGAAAAGATCTGGAGTGCCATCGGGTAGTAACTTACTTGGTCTCGTGGAGAGGGCCTTATGAGTAACGCCCACTGTGCTGGTAGTATGCTCACTCCACTAATTTAGAACAAAAGACCTATGTTTAGACGAGTATTTTTAGCCTTGTTGTTGGCGTTCAGTTTGCCGGCGGGCACCGTAACTGGTCAGGAAGCTGCGCTGAAGCGCGTGCTGTTTATTGGCAACAGCTATCTTTATTACAACGATAGTTTGCACAATCATGTGGAACGGATGGCGATTGAGCGCCATAAAGGTAGCCCAACCAGTAGCTTCGAATTTAGATCAGCCACAATAGGTAATGCTAGCCTCAGACATCACAATATAGATTGGCTGTTAACGCCTGGCCAGATTGGTGTCGAGGACCCATTTCAAGCGGTGGTGATGCAGGGCGCAAGTTTCGAGGCACTGACCCCTGAAACGCGCCAAATGTTCTTAGATACAGCGGTAAGTTACGCCAACAAAGTTCGACAGATTGGCGCTACACCAATGCTTTATATGACCCACGCTTATGTACCGCCGCATCGTCTAGCCGATAAAAATATGATCAACCTAGTGAGTGAGACTTACATCGAAGCAGGGCTGGCTGCGAAGGCTAAAGTGATTCCTGTGGGGCTCGCCTATGCGCGTTCCTACCAAAAGCGTCCCAGTTTCTCCCTGCACGCTGATTTTGATCACACTCATCCTAACTTGCGCGGTACGTATTTGGGGGCCTGTGTGGTTTATCTGTCGCTCTATGATGATGACCTGGATGGTCTTGCCTACGACTATTACGGACGTCTACCTAAGGATGAAGCGCGCTATTTGCAGCAAATAGCGCGTGAAACGGTGGATGCTTTCCCAGCTAGAAAGTTATGAGTGGCGCTTGCCACCTTTGTTCACCAGCGGTTGCGAATCAGTAGGCGTAACACTGAGCGGGAAGATAGACGGTAAGAGGAGCGTGATCTGATAAATCGCACACTCCTAACCTTGTTTGCAGCTATGCCTGCAGAGCGCGTTGATACTCCTCAATGCGTTTCAGGTGACCATCGACATTGGTTTCTCCTGCATTGTGCGTAGCCACTGCCAAGTGGGTGCAGCCCATGTTCTGCCAAGCCTTAGCGTGTTTAACCCACCGATCGGCATCGCCACCCGCGTACTGGGCCTGTGATTGTATGCCAAAGCCGTCAAAGCTCAATCCAGCCTCTTCACGCTTTGCCTTCATGTGGTCTAGACATGCTTGCGCTTTTTCATTTGCGCCCATTAAGGGTATCCACCCGTCGCCTAGTCTCGCTGTGCGGTCCAGCAGTGCTGGTGCTGATCCGCCGAACCAAACCGGGATTGGCTTGCTAGGGCGTGGGTTGATGCTGGCTTTATCAATGCGGTGATATTCGCCGGTGTAGTCTATTGAGTCTTCGTTCCACAGCTTGCGCATCACTTCCACTTGCTCTGCTTGGCGACGCCCGCGATTGTTGAATGTCTCGTTCAGGCCGGTGTATTCCACTTGGTTCCAGCCCACCCCTACACCTAGGCGGAAGCGATTGTTTGACAGCAGCGCAACTTGCGCCGCTTGTTTGGCCACCAATACCGTTTGTCTTTGGGGCAGAATCATAACCGTGGTAATCATTTCTAGCTTTTCTGTCACACCGGCGATAAAGGCGAAGGTGGTGAGCGGCTCGTGAAAGGCGACGTCTTTATCATAGGGTCCGCGAAAACCGCCTTCTCGGTCTGGATCTGCCCCTAACACATGGTCGTAAATGAGTAGGTGGCTGATGCCTAATGCTTCTACACCTTGGGCGTAGGCTTTAATCGCACTGGGGTCGGTGCCTATTTCATTGTGGGGAAATACGGCCCCAATTTGCATGTTCTTCAGATCCATCTGTCTTTTCCTCTCCTTTAAGGCTTAAAAGGCTATCCTTTTCCTTATCAAGTTGACAGCATCCTGCGGCCAAAATAGGTACTATTAGCGCCGAATTTCAGCCATAGAATATCTATACATGTCCGAGTCATCTGATAGCGCCCAATTTTCCTTTGTTGAGATGGAACACGATATTCTCAAATTTTGGGAAGACACCGGGGCATTTCAAAAATCCTTAAATAATACCAAGGGAAAGCAGCCGTATATTTTTTACGACGGCCCTCCGTTTGCCACGGGTTTGCCGCACCACGGCCACCTTGTTGCCAGTACTATAAAAGACATTGTGCCGCGCTACTGGACCATGAAGGGTCGCTATGTAATGCGTCGCTTTGGCTGGGATTGCCATGGTTTGCCCATTGAACATGAGATTGATAAGCAGCTGGGATTGTCCGCGCAAGAGGCGGTAGAAAAACTCGGTGTTGCGGGCTACAACGACGAGTGCCGTGGCATCGTGCAAAGGTATGTCGGCGAGTGGCGTAACACCATTACGCGGATTGGTCGCTGGATTGATTTTGATAACGACTACAAGACCATGGACGTTTGGTACATGGAATCTTTGTGGTGGGTATTTAAGCAGCTTTGGGACAAAGGGCTTATTTACCAAGGCGTGAAGGTCATGCCTATTTCTACCGCGCTGGGTACGCCGCTGGCGAACTTCGAGGCCACGTCTAATTACCAAGATGTGCAAGACCCTGCGGTGACAGTGCTGCTGAAATTGTTGGACGAAGACGCGCACTTAGCTATTTGGACAACAACCCCGTGGACTTTGCCATCTAATCTGGCCGTTTGTGTGGGGCCAGATATTGAATATTCGCTGGTTGTTGATCCTGAATCTGGGGAAAAGATTTATTTGGCCACAGAGCGGCTGCCTCATTATCAAGGGGACAGTGAATTTGAGGTTGTAAAAACCGTTATTGGTTCGGAGTTAGTAGGTAAGAAATACGCGCCTATCTTTGATTACTTTAAAGACATGCAGGACCAAGGCGGCTTTGTCGTGGTCAGTGACGCTTATGTCAGCACGGAAAGCGGCACAGGGCTTGTGCATCAGGCGCCGGCTTTTGGTGAGGATGATAACCGTGTGCTCCGTGCCCATGGTATTGAGGCATTTGTGTGTCCTGTGACCATTCATGGTGAATTCACAGAAGAGGTACCGGAGTTCGCAGGATTGCACGTAAAGGCTGCGGATAAAGAAATTATCAATCAGCTTAAATCTCAGGGCGTGCTTTATCGCCAAGAGGTTATTCAGCACAGCTACCCTTATTGCTACCGCTCAGATACGCCGCTGATCTATAGAGCGATTCCCTCTTGGTACGTGGAAGTCACTGCGATTAAGGATAAATTGCTTAAGGCTAACGAGCAGATTAACTGGGTGCCTGGCCATATCAAAGAGGGTCGTTTTGGTAATTGGTTGGAAGGCTCTATTGATTGGTCTATTTCCCGGAATCGTGTTTGGGGTACACCGCTGCCTGTTTGGATTAACGATGTTACGGAAAATGCGCTCTGCATCGGCTCAATTGAAGAGTTAGAGCAATATTCTGGGGTTAAGGTAGATGACCTGCACCGTGAGCATGTAGATGGCCTGACCTTTAGCATTGAAGGTGAAGAGGGCACCTACCGACGTATTGAAGAGGTTTTAGACTGTTGGTTTGAATCAGGCTCCATGCCTTACGCGCAACTGCATTATCCCTTTGAAAATAAAGAGGTCTTTGAGGCTGGCTTCCCTGCCGAATTTATTGCGGAAGGCCTGGATCAAACGCGAGGGTGGTTTTATACCTTAACGGTATTGGCTGGTGCACTGTACGATAAACCTGCATTTAGAAATGTCATTGTTAACGGCATGGTTATGGCGGAAGACGGCAAAAAAATGTCGAAGAGTTTGCGTAACTACACCCCGCCAGATGATTTGATGGAGGCCTACGGCGCTGACGCCTTGCGCCTGTATTGTATTAATTCAGGTCTGGTGCGGGGCGAAGAGCAGCGGTTTGCTGATGCTGGAGTGCGCGATATGGTGCGCCGGGCATTGTTGCCTTGGTACAACGCATTTTCCTTTTTGCGTACTTATGCTGCCATTGATGGCTGGTCGCCAGACAAGGGCCTGCATTATGGTGACAACGTTTTAGATCAGTGGTTGCAGTCTCGGTTGCAAACGCTGAAGAGCAATGTGGCTGAAGAAATGGAAGGCTACAAGCTTTACAATGTTGTGCCTCAGCTGTTTGCGTTCATTGAAGATTTGACTAATTGGTATATTCGTTTGAACCGTGGTCGTTTCTGGGGTGAAGAAATCACCGGCGATAAAATTGCCGCCTACAGTACGCTTTATGAAGTGTTGCTTGAATTGGCTCAGGTGATGGCACCATTCACCCCGTTTATCTCAGAACATTTATTCCAGTCGTTAGAACGTTTGGCCGGTCATGCGCCTAGCCCAGAATCTGTGCACTTGTGCGACTACCCAATGGCAGACGAGCAGAAGGTTAAACCAACCCTTGAGGTTGCGGTGGATCGTATGCAGCAAGTAATTTTGCTGGGTCGGCAAAAGCGCGAAGAGGTTAAGATTGGCTTACGTACGCCGCTGGCCAGTCTAACCATTATTAACCGCGATGAAGCGTTGTTAGATGATATGCGCCTGTTGGAAAGTTATGTCCGTGACGAGCTTAACGTGCAAGAAATTCGCTACTCGGCTGACGAGTCCGATTACATTGAGTTGCAGGCGAAGGCTAATTTCCCTCTGTTGGGTAAGCGATTAGGTAAGCGTATGAAGGCTTTTGCCGCGCAGATCAGTGCGCTCTCGCCAGATGACATTGCAAAGCTACAGAGCCAAGGCAGTATCAGCCTTGAGGCTAATGGTGATGTGGAAGTGTTCAGCAATGAAGAAATTCAGGTTCAGCAACAAGCTAAGCCTGGCACTAATACGGTATCCAATAGTCAAATCAGCGTAGATCTAGATTGTGCTTTGACACCTGAATTGATTCGCGGTGGCTATGCACGTGAAGTGGTTAACCGCATCCAACGCGGTAGAAAAGACAGTGGTTTTGCAGTGACCGATCGTATCACGGTGATTTATTTTGCCGAGGGCGACTTAGCCCAGGCCATTGAGGAGCACCAAGACTATATTATGCGTGAAACCTTGTGTTTAGATTTACAAAAAGCATGGGTAGCGCAAGCCAATATTACTGAAATTGATGGCTGTGAAATGAGTTATGAAATGAAGCAAGTGAGTAGCATTTAGATGAGGCGCGTTGCCTCTTCTGAGCTGTGGGTGGTTAACGCCAGCAAGAACAATGCAGGTGAATCGTGAAATATACGTTCCTCCCTGCTGAGGCGGACAACGCGGTTAATCATGTGGGCAGTTATCGTCGCCGACTCCCCGTCAGTATTGAGCGGATGTACGAAAATACGCTGGATTGGGCGCATTTACCCCACCTACACGAGCGTAGCTTTGCCGAGATTCGGTGTTTGAACGCCGGTGCTTGGGGTTGGCGCGCGCAAGTAGGTAATGTTGGTGCCAGCAATCCCTCTAATAGTCTTATTGAGCTGAAGTTAGATCGGCAGGCGCGTCGCTGGATTACCCGTAACCTTGAGGGTCAAAACAAGGGGGCTGAGATTTGGACCCATGTGTTTGTGGAAGGCGAAAATGTGCTCGATATTGTTGTCGACTTCTACGTGCCAGATGTGCCGCCTGAAGCGAAAGAGAAAGTAGGCTTAGCTTACGCCAAAGCCTACGAGCAACTCTACGATGAAGACGTAGCAATGATGGTTGAGCGTCAGCAGCAAATAGATCGGCGTGTTGAAGGTTTTGACCGGTCAGAAACGCTGGCCTTGGGTCCAGCTCACGAACTTATTCTGCCTGTGTTGGTAACGCTGTCTCGACGCGATTTTGTGGTAAACCAGATTGATGATGAGTGGCTGGCCTACTCCGCACAATGTCCGCATCAAATGGGTCCGCTCATTGATTCGCCAGTTGTGCAGGGAGAAGTGCGCTGCCCATGGCATGGTTATACCTTCAATGTGCGCACGGGTGAATGCACCAGCGGTGCAGTGTGTCAACTTACCGAATCTCCCGATGTTACTGTTGATGACGGCGGTGCGCTTATCTTGAGGTGGGCCGACGCCTAATCTGCCTGTGGTGCTTTAACGTATTCGTCTTATAGTTCTAGTTAGAGAAAGGCGTGGCGTTTGCCCAAGACAATCTAATTACCCCGATAGTCACCAGGTTCCTTGCTGAAATACGCGCCTATGGCGGCTTGTCTGTCTTCGGTTGCTGCACTGAGTAAATTTTGGTCCGTGTCCATGTGCATAATTGCGTGATTCAGCGCATTAGCGAGTTGGTTGGTAGATTGCTTGATCATTTGTGCGGCGATGGGTGGTTTACTTGCGTAAAAGTCAGCCATTTTCCTCGCCGCATGACTAAGCTCTTCAGCTTCCACTAGTTCGTCCAGTATGCCCCATTCCAATAACTGATCTGCGTATAGGCGTTCGGCACCCACCACCAGTCGCTTGGCTCTAGCTGGGCCAACTAAATTGAGGATAAGCGGCAAGCTTTTCCACATTAAATTAATGCCCAAATCAATTTCCGGGTACTGCATAAAGCAGCCTTGCGCGCCCACCCTAAAGTCGCAGGCGGTTGTAAGACATGCCCCGCCGCCCATTGCTGCGCCATGCCAAGCAGCAATGGTTATTTGGTCTATGCCCAAAATCGCTTCTATTGCGCGTTCACCCATGCGTGCGCGCCTGCGTGTTTGCACCAACGGTAGTGGTGGTTCTTGCTTTGGTTCTGTGAGGTCTGCGCCGGACGAAAAATGACGCCCATTGCCGTTGAAGATCACAACCCTTGTTTCTGCATCATCTCTAAATGCCAAAGCCGCAGCCTCTATTTCGGCTAAGTGGTCGTGACTCAACGCATTGGCCTTATTGGGTCTGTTCAGGGTTACCCAGGCAATGAGTCCCTCCCGTAGTACGCGAATGTGCTGAAATTGTGGTGAATTGCTTAGTTCGTTATTCATGGAGAGATATTAGCGGAAGTCAAAAAAAAGGCATTAAAAAAGCGGAGGACTTTGCAGTCCTCCGCTTTGAAAAGGGAGACATCCGAGGAGGGGAGGGGGAGAGGGGTATCGGATGTCTCTCGTCGTTGGCAGTTACTGCTTCCAACTGCAAGAGATGTTACCTACGGTTACACATTAACGCAACCTAAAGTAACAAATATTTTTTACGCTAAAGAGGAAGGTGCGGATGCGCCGATGTGCGCTCGAGCACTTGGATGATTAGAAGCGGCTTGGCACTGCGTTTTATTCGACTTTTTCCCTCTTTGTTTTTCCTTGTTCCGCCTTCTCCTCTTTTTCCCATCAGTCTGCTGGCATTTGCCTGCTGCTCGTTGGGTCTTTGGGGTTAGTTTTAGGTGAGGCATTTCAGGCAAAAAAAAGCGGAGGACTTTACAGTCCTCCGCTTTGAAATGAGAGAGACATCCGAAGAGGGGAGGGGAGAGAAGTTCCGGATGTCTCTCGTGATTGGCAGTTACTGCTACCAACTGCAAGAGATGTTACTTAAGGTAACGTTGATGCGCAATCGCTACCTCTGCAACACTCTGTTGCGTTCCTGCGTTCCTGCGTTCCTGCGTTCCTGCGTTCCTGCGTTCCTGCGTTCCTGCGTTTCTGCGCGTTTGAGTCGATTGGCAATATGCAACGCCGGAAGCAATGGGCGCGCACCCTATCGCCTCTGCCCTCTAATCGAGCCAGTTTTAGCGCTAAGTTTCGATGCGTCAAAAAGGTTGTTCTCTCTTAACCTCAAGGGGGTTTTTAGTATGGGGGGGAGGATGCGATGCATGGCCGCCTTCACAGTTTGTGATCTATATGCGGGAGAGCAGAGGGGCCTGTGCTTAAACTTTTTCATAGCCAATAAAAAAAGCGGAGGACTTTGCAGTCCTCCGCTTTGAATAGGGAGAGGCATCCGAAGAGGGGAGGGGGAGAGGAGTTCCGGATGTCTCTCTAATATTCGGTGCTTAGTGGCACCGGATGTAGAGCATGTTACTCGTGGTAACAAAGAATGCAACTCAAAGTAACGCAACGCTGTGTTGCGTTTGTGCAGCGCAATGGCATTATGTGTCTTGCACTACACTACCCGGTAACGTGGTTGCCCCAGAGTATGGGTTCCTTCGTTCTCTTTTTTCTCGCTTTTCTTTTTGTTTCAGGAGATTTGTTTTGGATTGGGATGACTACAAATATTTTACCGCCCTTTCTTCCACGCTTTCTGTTCGCGCGGCAGCTGATTTACTCGGCGTGAATGCCTCCACAGTGAGTCGTCGGCTGGATTTATTTGAACGTAGATTGGGTGTAACACTATTTACGCGCTCAGCGAGAGGGTTGGTGATTACCCCTGAGGGCGCTGAGGTGGTTGCGCGAGTTGCTTGCGTTGCCAAAGACCTTGGCGATATTGAAGGTCATCTTATTGGTCGCGACAAAAAACTGTCGGGGATTGTGCGGGTGATTATTCCAGAAGTGTTGGCATTAAGTTTGTTGATACAAGAACTGCCTCGCTTTCAAAAGAGTTATCCGGATATCGAATTGCATATTTTGCCCAGCCACCAAGGCTTAGATGTGGCGCGTCGCGAGGCGGACATAACCATGCAGGTGACTAATAATCCCGCTGACTCTTTGGTGGGTAGAGTTTTGGCACCAATCGCGGTGGCTCCATACGGCACCAAGGCGCTGGTTGCTAGGTTGGAAAAAAATAGCAGCACCTTGGATTACGCCAAATTGCCGTGGGTAGATTGGCAAGGTGACAGCGAAATATCTCAGACCTGCAGAGACCTGCTAGCAACTCATGTGCCCAATACGCCGGTGAGTATTAGCACCCACAGCCTGTTGTTGCACCTTGAGACAGCCCGAAAGGGGCTAGGGCTGGCTTTTCTGCCCTGTATTCTTGCGGAGTCAGATAAGACTTTGCAGCGCATAGATTCTATAGACCCGGTCTTAGGGCCGCCTATGTGGATGTTGGTGCACCCCGATTTGCGTCATACTCTGCGAGTCACTGTTTTTATAGAGTTTGTGCGAGATGTATTCTCCCGGCGTAGTCACGAACTGATCGGCTCCGGCATGTCGAAGCTCGTCATTGACTGATATTTTCTAACCTGAATTTTCCAATCCGAATGTGCCCAACAAGAACCTCAACTTAGGACCCTAAATGCCATCTGACTCTCTTTCGTTTTCTGCAACTTCCCAGAATTTCTTTTCCCAACGCTTAAGGTTGCACTACGTTGAGTGGGGTTCTCGTGATAATCCGACGATAGTACTGGTGCATGGTATTCAAGATCACTGCCGAACTTGGGATGATATGGTGGCGCGTATTGGAGATTATGCCGAGGATTACCATATTGTGGCGCCGGACCTGCGCGGGCACGGTGACTCCGAGTGGGTAAAGGGTTCTGCGTATCAGTATCTAGATTACGTTTACGACCTGTATCAGCTAATAGATCAGAACGATTTTGGTCCCGTTGTATTGGTGGGTCACAGTCTTGGCGGGGCAATCGTTTCCCTTTTTGCGGGCGTTTATCCTGAACTGGTGTCCAAGCTAATTGTCATTGAGGGTATTGGCCTGTGGTCCCTCAGCAAGCCGCCGCAAAGTACGGTGGAGAAGATCCGCGAATGGTCAGATGCAACTCGCGCCCTTGCTGGCCGTGCGCCGAAGCGATATGAGAACCTAGAGCAGGCATATCAGCGCATGCAACACGCTAACCCGCA
>Ga0066605_10003121_pt1 | contig 10229 bp, 3 predicted proteins | sample SaaInlLV_DNA_10m_FD_60385 | JGI IMG/M metagenome (GOLD analysis project Ga0066605, IMG submission 60385) | Marine microbial communities from expanding oxygen minimum zones in the Saanich Inlet - SI075_LV_DNA_10m | ecosystem: Environmental > Aquatic > Marine > Unclassified | place: British... | reverse complement strand
TACCCCATCATTACATTATGTCCTTTACATAAAATCTCGCCATCATCACCAAATTTAACTTCTACACCAGCCATAACTTTCCCTACCGTACCGTAATATTTACCTCCTGGCTCGGGTGTATTAACAGATATTACAGGGGAAGTTTCAGAGAGGCCATAACCCTCAAATACCGGCATTTGAGCGGCTGTAAATACGCGCGCAAGTCTAGGTTGAAGGGCTGCTGCACCAGAAAAGATGTATTTCATATTTCCTCCAACAGCTTCTCTCCATTTACTAAAGATAAGTTTATTAGCTAATTTTAATTGTGTTTCATACCACCAGCCATTTTTACCATCCAGTTCATGTTTTAAACCTAAGTTTAGTGCCCAAAAGAAAAGGTTTTTCTTAAGTCCAGTTAATTCTGAGCCTTTAGCAACAATTTTATCGTATACTTTTTCCAGTAATCTTGGAACTGTAGGCATTACTGTTGGTTTAATTTCTTTTAAATTATCTCCAATTTTTTCAATACTTTCTGCGTAATAAATAGATGTCCCTCTGAATAGATAGTAGTATTCAACTACTCTTTCAAAGACATGACATAAGGGAAGAAAGCTAATTGCAGTGTCTGTGTTGTCTAATGGAAGAGAATCTTTTAGACCAGCAAATTGAGAGTAAAGATTTTCGTGAGAAAGCATAACACCTTTAGGGTTTCCAGTTGTGCCGGAAGTGTAGATGAGTGTGAAAAGGTCAGATGATTTGACCTCCAATTGATTGGCTTTCATTTTTGAAGCCTGAGGATTTGAATTTCCATCTTCAATGATTTCATTCCAGTCTTTAGCTCCTTCAACCGCATCAAAAGCATAAATGGATTCTAGGATATCGATTTTATCGACAAGCATGTGTACCTTTTCGAAAATTTCTTCAGAGCCTACAAAAAGAATCTTAACACCCGCATCTTTTATAATGTACTCATAGTCTGCTGTCGTAATGTTAGGGTATATTGGAACATTGATTGCGCCAATTTTATTAATCCCCATGTCAACCAAACTCCATTCTGGACGATTTGCAGAAATCACAGCGATTTTATCGCCTCTATCCATACCTATATTTAACAGTCCATATCCAATAGCATTGGTTGTATTTGTATATTCTTCAGCTGAATATTTCCGCCAAATGCCGTTTTGTTTTCCTGCTAAAACATCTTTTTTGTTGAAGTTTTGACGTGTGAACTCTGCCAATTCAAAAATTCGTGAAGGAGTTGCGTTCATAGTATAAGCAATTTGTTATAAATTTATTTCAAATCTACTAAAATTACTTTCAAAATCAATTTGTGTTTTTGAACTCATCTTTTGAAAACTTACATTTGATGAAATTTGTTTATGTCTCGAAATCCTCATATGCTTGATACGCCCATAGAATTCCTGAAAGGGGTTGGCCCTCAACGCGCTGAGGTTTTGCAAAAAGAGTTGCATATATTTTCTTATCGAGATTTGCTCGAACTCTATCCATTTCGCTATATCGATAAAACCCATTTTTATAAGATTAATCAATTAAAAGATGATTTGGCCGATGTTCAAATAATCGGGAAAATTATTCGTCTTAAGGAAGAGGGTGTGGGTCGAAAAAAACGATTGAAAGCTGTATTTGAAGATGAGACTTCTTCAATGGAACTTGTTTGGTTTAAAGGTGTTTCATGGATTAAGAAATCACTTAAAAGAAATGAGCAAATTGTGGTTTTTGGAAAGCCTACATTGTATAAAGGTGTTTTTAGTATTTCTCATCCAGAGATTGAAACAATAGAAGCTTATAAAAAGAGCTTGGTAACATCTATGCAAGGTGTGTACCCATCAACAGAAAAGCTTTCAAGTAAGTTTTTACACTCAAAAGGTATCGCAAAATTAATGCATGGATTATTAGAACAAGTTTCAAAGGTGATACCTGAAACACTTTCATCAGAAATTCAAAAAGAATACAAGCTGATATCAAAGAGAGATGCCCTATTAAATATTCATTTCCCAAAATCTGATGTTCTTTTAGCTCAAGCTATTAGAAGATTGAAGTTCGAAGAATTTTTCTTTATTCAGTTGGGCTTGTTGAAAATGAAACAACACCGAAAAAAAATTAATTTATCGTACCCATTTTCGAATATCGGAGACCATTTTAATTCGTTTTATAAGGAGCAATTGCCCTTTGAATTGACGGCTGCTCAAAAGCGTGTTCTAAAGGAAATTCGCATGGATGTGGCTTCGGGTAAACAGATGAATCGATTGGTGCAGGGCGATGTAGGTTCTGGAAAAACAATTGTGGCATTAATGGTTATGTTGATGGCTAAAGACAATGGTTTTCAAGCTTGTTTAATGGCGCCAACAGAAATCTTGGCCACACAACATGTTCAAGGTTTAGAAGAGATGGTGCATGCTGTTGGAATGAAGATGGCATTGCTTACCGGTTCAACAAAAACTGCTCGCAGACGTGAAATACATCAAGCTTTAGAGTCTGGTGAATTGGATATTCTTGTTGGAACACATGCGCTTTTGGAAGATAAGGTGAAGTATAAAAACTTAGGAATTGCTATTATTGATGAACAGCACCGATTTGGCGTTTCACAGCGTTCAAAGATGTGGAAAAAAAATGACAGGCCCCCTCATGTTTTAGTCATGACCGCAACACCTATTCCAAGAACCTTGGCTATGACGGTTTACGGCGATTTAGATATTTCGGTAATTGATGAACTCCCCCCAGGTAGAAAGCCTATTACGACGCTTCATAAAACGGATAAACACCGTTTGTCACTTTTTCATTTCCTAAAGAAAGAAATCGAGTTAGGTCGTCAAGTTTATATAGTTTACCCTTTAATAGAGGAGAGCGATACTTTAGATTATAAAGATTTAATGGATGGCTATGAAAGTATTTGTAGGCATTTTCCGAGGCCACAATTTCAGGTTTCAGTTGTACATGGGCGAATGAAATCTGACGATAAAGAAGCTGAAATGGCGCGATTTGTTAAAGGTGAAACTCATATTATGGTGGCTACTACGGTTATAGAAGTAGGTGTTAACGTGCCTAATGCTTCAGTTATGGTAATTGAGAGTGCAGAGCGTTTTGGTTTGTCTCAATTGCACCAATTGAGAGGTAGAGTAGGTCGTGGTGCAGAAAAGTCGTACTGTATCTTAATGAGCGATTCTAAGTTGAGTCCTGATGCGAAATTTAGAATTAAAACCATGGTACAAACACAAGATGGTTTTGAAATAGCTAATGCAGATTTAAAACTCAGGGGCCCTGGAGATATTATGGGGACCCGTCAAAGTGGACTATTAAATTTAAAATTAGGCGATTTGTCTAAGGATTCTAAAATATTACAATTTGCTAGAAAAACTGCCAAAGAAATTCTAACTGACGATCCGGATTTATCTTCTGATTCAAACCGTTTAGTAAAAAAAGAATATTTGAGGGCGCACCACAATAAAATTCAGTGGAGCGATATTTCTTAATGTTGACGATTTCTTTGCGCTATTATCAAGTTTAGTTTATGCAGAATTTCTACTTGCATTTATATTTCCAAACAACGAACGTGTCACCATTTTTTCATAAATAGTGATTTCTTTAGATGATGGATCTTGATTTTTAAGTTCTTGAATTTGTTTTAATGCATACTGTTGAATAGTTAAAAGAGGTAGAACAATTTGTTCTCTAATTTCTATAGAGGCTTTACCTTCAGGGTAGTTATCCATAAGTTCTTTTTGACCTGATATTTGCAATAGTAATCGTTTAGTTGTTTTATATTCCTCATAAATTAATTTCCAAAAGTCACCATAAACGGGATCATTTGTCATGTAACTGGTTAATTTAAAGAATGATTTTGTTAAACTCATCATACTATTTTCTAGTAAGGTTTTAAAGAAATCAGATTCATTGTAAAATGTAATGATTTCATTAAGTCTGCCAGAATCTTCATATGTTTTTAATGCGGAACCAAGACCGTAAAATCCAGGAACATTTTGTTTTAATTGACTCCAACTCCCAACAAATGGAATTGCTCTCAGAGCAGAAAAATCTAATGTTGATGAAGAAGATCTTTTAGAAGGTCTGCTCCCAATATTTGTTTTTGAATAGTATTTTAGTGTACTCATTTCTTCCAAATATGGGAGGAATTTAGGGTGATTTTTAAAATCTTTGTATTTATTATAACTCGTCTTGGCTAGATCTTCAATAAGAACTCTATGCTTACTGTTTAATTGGTTTCTTGTAAACACTTCATTCTTTATGCCAGAGCTCAGTAATTGCTCTAAGTTAAATTGAGATGAATTTAGTGTTCCAAAATTTGAACTTATTGTTTGCCCCTGAACGGTCAATTGAATTTGCTTGTGTTCAATAGATGGTCCTAGTGAAGCATAAAATTGATGCGTTTTCCCGCCACCTCTAGCAGGAGGGCCTCCACGACCATCAAAAAATATAACTTCAATATCGTACTCTCTTGATACTTTTGTTAAAGCTTCTTTTGCTTTGAATATTCCCCAGTTGGCCATCAAATAACCACCATCTTTAGTGCCATCAGAAAAGCCTAGCATAATCGTTTGCTTATTATTCCTTTGCTTAAGGTGTGTTCTGTAGTTTCTGTTTTTGTATACAGTTCGCATCACTTTTTCTGCATTTTTCAGATCTTCTACAGTTTCAAATAAGGGAATGACATCGACAGGGACATTGTCTTTAAATCCAGATACATTAAGCATAGCAAAAGTTTGCATTATATTTAATGCACTTTGGTTATTGCTAATAATATATCTGTTAGCACCACGTTCGCCATTTCGTTCTTGAATGGTTTTTAATGCAGAAATAGATCCCATAGTTTTAACAGAAAGCTCATCTGTTAATATGTCCAAGTCAACGCTACCTTTTACTTGCGATAAGATCTTAATTTGGTCTTTTTCAGAAAGTGTTGAATAGTTTTTAGGAAAAGTAGTGTCACCTATGTCTATAAGGTTTTTAACCATATTTGTAAAAGCATCATGATGAATTCTACTGTCTTGTCTTATGTCAAGACTCGCAAAATGAAAACCAAAAATTCGAACTTTATTTATGACATCATTTAATTCATCGATAAATAAAGATTGGTGTTGTTCAATAACTATTTTTTTTGCTTTTTCTAATTCTTCTAAAACTAATTCTTGAGATATGTCAATTGTTTTATAGCTTCTTATAACGTGTTTGTAGATTTTCACTTCTAAAGAAGATAGAATTTCTTGAACTCCACTAAAAGTCAATCGTCTTTTCAATCGTTTTATGTCTTTGTGGTAATTTTTTAACACAGTTTGACGTAATTTTTCAGCGACATCAAGTGTGATTTGGGTAGTGACAAAAGGATTTCCATCCCTATCTCCGCCTGGCCAAAATCCTAGATCAATTATTTGATTATCTGATTTTTTGCCTTCAAATATATTTGCTTCTATGTAGTTGTAAATTTTGCTAACAGAATGGTAAAATACATTTTCTAAATACCAAATTAGATTAACTGCCTCATCATAAGGTGATGGTTTTACTTTTTTAAAAAATCTCGTTTTACCCAATTGAGATAGAAGATTTTTTATTAGAACTAGATTGTTATTTTGTATGGCTTTATCTAAATCAGTAATTATACCTAGTACTTCACCGGGATAAAATTGAGTAGGATGTGCTGTTAAAACAATTCGAACTTTAAAATCTTCTAAGTACTTTTTCAGTTCTTCTTTTTTATTTTTTGAATAAGCAATCTCTTTTAAACTTCTTAGTGTGCCAATTCCATTCATATTGTTCACAATAGGAAATGAGGCATCTTCAATTGCATCAAACAAAACAACTTGACGTTCGATGAACTGAATAAATCTAAAAAGAAGATTTATTTTTTCTTCTTCAGAAAAATTTTCTTGTTGTTTTTTGAAAAAATTGTCTACAATTTCTGTGGGGTTTTTACCCATGGAGAATCCTTTGTTACAAACATCATGAAATAATGGTAGTAACAGGCTTGTATTACTTATTGAGGCAAAAGGTAGGGTCATGAAAAGGCTGTTGTAAATCTGGTATTTTGAAACAACATTTTCATTAAAACGAGATAATTTCGTTTGTGTAGTCATTCTTTAAAATTCAGTATTGTTATCGAATTTGTAAAAGTATATTAAAAATCATTTTTTTGGCGTAAAATGGGTTTATTTTTGATGAATTTTAATTGTTTTAAACCTGAAATAAGCTGTTTTTAAAATTTGTCTTGTTTAAAATGTAAAATTCGGCTTGGTATCGTAAATTTTTTATTCTTCGAATCTGTCCTGCGGTTTTCGTTTTGTATGTTTGTGGTTCTTAATAAAAATACTAACGAATAGCGATATTTAATGTTGTTCAGCACCAGGTACCTAAAAACTGTTAAAACATGATTAATCATATTCAAGGAAGACTAGTTGAGCTTAATCCAGCATACGTTGTTATTGAGTGTAATGGTGTAGGTTATTTGCTTAACATATCTTTAAACACCTATTCTAATTTGGGAGAATCGGAGTCTTGTAAGTTGTATTCACATCTTGTGATCAAGGAAGATTCTCACACACTATATGGTTTTCACAATAAATTGGAACGTCAAATATTTAGATTATTAATATCAGTTTCGGGTGTAGGAGCTTCAACTGCAAGAGTTATATTGTCGTCTATGTTACCAGAAGAAATTAGAGATGCTATCGTGAGTGAGAATACAGCACTAATAACCTCTGTGAAAGGAATTGGAGCCAAAACTGCCCAGCGAATTATTCTTGACTTGAAAGATAAAATGCTTAAAGCATTTGATAATATTGAAATCACTCTTAAATCTGGCAATAGAAATAGAGAAGAAGCGTTATCTGCACTAGAAGTTCTTGGCTTCCCAATGAAAGCGGTTCACAAAATGATAGATAAACTGTTGGATGATACGCCAGATATGGAAGTTGAGGAACTGGTAAAAAAAGCTTTAAAGCAGATGTAAGTGAAGCCCAGTAGAGCCTCGATAAATATATTTTTAATTTGTTTTGTTTTATGCCTTTGCACTAGTTATGTGAAGGCTCAAAATGATACTGTGGGATTACCTTACCCGCAAATGCTTTTTAGTGCTCCAGAAAATTTTGATGAATCGGTTGAATACAGTGCTGAAAATCGAAGTTTTACTTTTCAGAAGTCTATTGGGAGTCTTAATCTACAGCGCCCAACATTTATGAGTGAGTCTGCTTATAAACAGTGGTTGTTTAATCAACAAATTAAAAATTATTGGCGACAAAAAGTTCAAGCAAATTTATTTAGTGAAGGTTTAGATGGGTCAGACCCTAAAAGACAAATAGGGGGTGAATCATTTAATAGAATTTTTGGGGGTAATACAGTAGATATTCGTCCACAGGGTGCTGCAGAGCTTACGTTTTCTGGAAATATTGATAAAACCAAGAACCCAAATTTAACACAGAATCAGCAGAGTAACGGAAGTTTTAATTTTAATCAAAGCATCCAGATGAATGTGATTGGTAAGATTGGAACTAAGTTGGCTTTAAGAACCAATTATGATACTGAGAGTCAGTTTGATTTTGAAAATCAAATGAAGCTTGAGTATACGGGTGATGAGGATGAGATTCTTAAAAAAATTGAGCTTGGTAATGTGAGTCTTCCTCTGAGTGGGTCATTAATTGCTGGAACTCAAAGTTTATTTGGAATTAAAATGCAGCTTCAGTTTGGAAAAGCCACATTTACCACGGTCTTTTCAGAGCAAAAATCGGAAACAAGTACAATTCGTGTGGATGGTGGTTCGCAAACAACAAATTTCGAAATATATGCAGATGATTATGAAGCAAATAAGCACTATTTCTTAGCACAGTATTTTTATGACAATTACGATCTGGCATTGTCTAATATGCCAATCATCAATTCCAATGTAATCATTACCAATTTAGAGGTTTGGGTAACCAATAGATCTGGTGTTACACAAAATGTTAGAAATGTTTTGGCATTTCAAGATTTGGGTGAACAACTCAGCAATGTATACAATGAGGATAATGTATATTCAGGCTCTCTAAATACACCATATCCTGATAACAGAAACAATAGTTTGGGTCCCGAAATATTAGTTACAGACTTTCCTAATATTAGATCTGTGAGTCAAATTACCAGTCAACTAAATGGGACAGGATACCAACAAGCGGTTGATTATGAGAAAATTGAAAATGCAAAAAAATTAACCAGTTCAGAGTATAGTTTTGATCCAAGACTGGGTTTTATATCTCTAAATCAAGCCTTAAATTCAGATGAAGTATTAGCCGTTTCATTTCAATATACCATAAATGGTATTCCATATCAGGTTGGTGAACTCTCTACAGATGTTGCTTCTCCAGATGCTTTGATCTTAAAATTACTTAAGAGTACCACTGTTGACATTAATTTACCGATGTGGCGACTATTAATGAAAAATGTATATGCTCTGGGCGCATATCAGGTGAATAAGGATGATTTTGATTTACAGATTCTTTATCAAGATGACGATTCTGGAACCCCTTTACCATTTATACCTGAAGAAGGATTAAGTGGAGAATTGTTAATACAAACCTTGAATTTGGATAATTTAAATCAAAATTTGGATCCAGGTGCGAATGGTGTTTTTGATTTCATACCAAACCTAACTATTAAAACATCAAATGGTCGTGTTTATTTGCCTTCTAGGGAGCCTTTTGGCGATTATTTAAGGGCAAAATTTAATGAGGCAGGACTTAATAATGATCTTGCAGATCAGTATATTTTTGATGCACTTTATGATTCAACCAAAACTGCTGCTACGCAAGTTGCAGAGCTTAATAAATTTATATTAAGAGGACAGTATAAATCTTCTTCAGGTGCTGATATTCCCCTTAACGCAATGTCTATTCCTCAAGGTTCTGTAACAGTTTCTATGGGTGGAACACCTTTAGAGGAAAATGTTCATTATACGGTAGATTATAATTTAGGAAGAGTTAAAATTATTGATGAAGGAATTTTAAGTTCAGGGCAACAAATTGATGTATCGCTTGAAAATAATTCTGGTTACACCTGGATGACCAAACGTTATTTAGGTTTAAATCTTGATTATAAATTTAATGATGATTTAATTCTTGGTGCTACCATTTTGAACCTTTCCGAAAATAGTCAAACACCAAAAATTAACATGGGCGATGAACCGATTTCAAATACGATTTGGGGTATAAATGGTTCATACAAAACCGAAGCACCTATCATCACTAAAATTATTGATAAACTTCCATTGATAGAGACTAAGGAGAAGTCGAATATAATTCTTACAGGAGAATTTGCACAGTTTATTCCTGGACATCCAAAATCGATAAATGTTGATGAAACAGGAACAGCCTACATAGATGATTTTGAGAACAGTCAGTCACCCATAGATATTAGAAATTCTCAATCTTGGAGTTTAGCAAGTACACCGCAAGATCCGGATTTGTTTCCAGAAGCAGACAGGACTGATGATTTAAGTTATGGTTATAATCGTGCTTTATTATCTTGGTATACAATTAATTCAGATTTACAAAGAAAAACGGCTTATTCGCCTTCGCATTTGAGTGATGAAGATAGAGAAGGCCCATATGTGCGTGAAATTTCGATAAATGAAATTTTTCCTGATAAAGATATTCCTCATGGGCAACCTTTGCGTCTTAGAACTTTTGATTTGGCATTTTATCCCGAGGAAAGAGGTCCTTATAATTTTGATGTAGAAGGTATTCCAGGTACTTCTTCTGGAATTAACACAGATGGACAATTAATTGATCCTGAATCGCGGTGGGGAGGAGTTTTCAGACAAATTCAAACCAACGATTTTGAGTCGGCAAATATTGAATTTTTAGAATTTTGGATGATGGATCCATTCCTTGAAAATTCATCTGATGGAGGTGATTTTTACATCAATTTAGGAAATGTGTCTGAAGACATACTTAAAGATTCTAGAAAGAGTTATGAAAATGGATTGCCAATAGATGGCAGTGAAGAAAATATAGATACAACTGCTTGGGGAAGAGTACCTTCTGTTCAGGCATTGGTTACAGCATTTAATAGTGGTGCTGATGCAAGAGCTCTTCAGGATGTAGGTATTGATGGTATGGATGATGAAATGGAGCGCGATTTTATTGCAATTGAAGGTGGTGAAACTTTATCGTATTTAGATAGGATTCAGAATGAATATGGGCCAACTTCCAATGCGTATTTAAATGCAAATGATGACCCTGCTGCAGATA
>Ga0066605_10003114_pt1 | contig 10238 bp, 16 predicted proteins | sample SaaInlLV_DNA_10m_FD_60385 | JGI IMG/M metagenome (GOLD analysis project Ga0066605, IMG submission 60385) | Marine microbial communities from expanding oxygen minimum zones in the Saanich Inlet - SI075_LV_DNA_10m | ecosystem: Environmental > Aquatic > Marine > Unclassified | place: British... | reverse complement strand
CGGTACACCTAAAGACTATTAATAATAGGTAGTGTATATATAACTATATAGATATACTTATATTTTTATATAAGAACATATAGATTGTATAGAAAGAAACATAGGCAATGTATGGAATAAGGTAAGGTTTAATCAGGCACGCACCCCTCTCCAATAATTTTTTTCTATATAAGAAAGCCTAAAATGTGATATCCGTACCCGGTCATATAGGCACCATACAAAAGAATGTAAAGAATATAGGGGATCCTTACGAATAATGTAATAAGGGTAAAATAACTATAAGAATAGTTGGTAACGATGAATGTACCAAACATAGGATAAAGGTAAGGATACCGGAAAAGGAGGGGTTAAAGGGTGGATAAAGTGGGTATTAGTTGCCTATATGCGTTATTATTCTTATATTAAGGTATAAAGCAATAAAGGTTATATGGTATATTCAGACAAAGTAAAGGCATCCAGGGTAATGTTAGACATCATCAAGTCAATGAAGGATGAAGAGAGAATAAAGGTTACATATGGTATAGGGTTTAAAGGAGAGCCTAATGTATACACAATACATGCCTATGCCAGTAAAGAAGGAGAGATGTCCTATAGTATCTGGAATAGCTTTAGTGGTATGAATGTAGCCTCTTTGGGTCCTACTACGATTAAATGTTATACTTACGATATGATGTCTCAGAGAACTAACTATAGCTTTCCATTATATGAGATGTTGATGGAAAAATGGGTAAGAGGTGCTATAGATAAATCCTATGGGGTATTAGTTGGATCGTAAGGTTATTATTCGTATATTAAGGTATAAAGCAATAAGGGTTATGACAAATTTAGATTATTTAAAGAGTAAGATAGGTACAATCTTCAGTGACAACTTCAGTACCACAGGTGCTAGTCTATTGATTAGAATAGAAGAGGATAGGAATAAGGCCTGGTACCAAGAGTGTTATAGTGAGCATGCTAATGTCTCTGGTAGAAGAGTAGATGGTAGTAAGAGAACAGATAAGCTGTATCATCCTCAGCCTGGATTGAATACAATGTCTATTGCTCAGTTAGAGAGATGTATAATAGGTATAGTATAATACAATATGAATAAGACAACAACATATATAGCGTATACCTTCATAGGTCTACTTACATTAATAGCCGGAGTCGGTATAGTAAAGGTATTAATACATATAGGAGTAGAGATGCTGGGGTTAATATTCAATTACCCTCTCCAAGGCTTCTTAATATCATTAGCTGTCACTGTCCTTCTTTTTCTTATACCCGATAGGAAGTAGTTGGGCAACTTGCCGGAAGCTAGATATCATGGTGATATAACACTGACAGTATAGTTCCCTAAAGGGTTGGTAGCCTGCAAGGCTCTGCCATACGTGATTGCATAAATCCTATGATTTTTCACTATATAGGGTTATATATACATATATATTGTTATGGATCTTCCTTATTTCTCCCAACATACTTAATTTTTATATATAGAACCAATGCCATCGATACTACTACCGTAGTCATTAGTGTGTAAATATTGTGTAGTATAACATAGTATCCCATTAATAGAGATATAATACCTAATAGTAACCATGTAATACGCTTTATTATACTGTCTTTCATCTATCTATGTGTTCATTACTGAGCTATATGCTATATTGTATACCTCTGTAAGGTCCATTCTAGGGTTTTTCTTGCGTATCTCAGTTACTTCCTCTAATAATTGTGTTCTTCTGCCATGTTCATGGGCACTATATACTAAGTCTTCTATTTGGGACATACTCTCAGATCGTTTATATACATTAATATAAGAACTTTTAGTGGGGATTCCAACAAATACCGAGAAAATTTTTTAGCAAATTTTTTTTGTATATAGGGTTTTTTCTTCGTATATTGGATTTATGCTATTTATAACAAAGAATAATGAATAAACTAGACCCACATTCGCTATTTCAAATCTTCGAACAAGGAGATGAAGAGGTATATAAAGAGCATGACCAAGAAGATGTTCTAAATAATCCTTTTGTGTTAATGAATATGGTTACCAGAGGCCTTGAGAACTATGAATTAATGTGTGCATTGTATATCCGTAACTACCCTAAAGAGTTTATAAGGGTAGAACCTACTATTAAATTTAAATACTATAATAGGTTATACGCTTATTTACTAAGAATTAACATTGATTCCATAGAAGATATATATGCCATAGGTGATAGTTATGAGAGAAATAATGCACAACAAGGATTACAAACCTTGCTAAAGTATTATGAGTTTAAGGAGGAGTATGAGAAGTGCGGAGTTATAGTTAAGTATATTCAAATGTTAGTACTAGAAGAGGCTAAAAACCTTTTAAAATAGTCACTTAATTAGTTGCCTCACATAGTTATTTTTCGTATCTTTAAGTATAAGATAAAAAGATAAAGGTTATGGCAAATTCAAACACATTTTCAATTTCTAATCAAAGTCAATTCGATGATACTCTTATGTGGGTCTCAGATCTATACAAAGACGTATATGGTTCCAGACCTAGAGGGTATAACTTCCACAATTGGTCTTTCCAGGAGTTAACTGATTTCGTTAATGACTTATCTGAGGAGAATACCAGACAGATAGAGGAAGAGAAAGCTTTCGAACAGAAGGCACTTAAAGACGTTATGTCTGTAGGAGCACCTGATAAGAAGACTGCTGCTAGATGGTTAGATCAAGCCGATGCCTATTTCATGTATGGGGATGATGAATTCTATGTAGATCATATAGAAAAGTACGGATGGGTAGCTAAACAATTCGGAACATGTTAGATATAAATCTTCGCGGCAACTTGCGCGCGTTTCGCGCGGCGGCCTACGGTATTTTACTTACCCTCACCTTTCCCCTACAAGCCCAATCTATTTTCATTACTGAGCAGAGGGTTGAAGCGGATGTAAAGGTATATGTTACTAAACATAGAACAGATGCCGACTTAATAGTATTTAAAGCCACATACCAGTTTGATGCTAAAGGTAACGAAGGAAGGTGGTATTTTGTTGATTATGAGTTCGAAAGCGATAAAATAGTATATTTTGTTAAATATAGATCGGATTCAGACGTTAAAATTTACTATTCTCCTTATAAAACCGATGCTAAATGGAGAAATTCGGAAAAAAAGAAACTTTTTCATTAAAACAGTTGGAAGTCTGCCTTAGATTTAATATCTTAATATATGTTATATAATAAAGTTAATAAGATATAATAAAAAATATATATAATTAAATATAATATAAAAATAATATAATAATTTATATACTAAAATAAATAATAATAATAATTTAAAACGGTTATCTATGTTAAATGCAGAACAAATATCAAAAAACTACGAAAAACACCTTAAAATAGTAGATACTTACATCGGTGATAGGGCCGATGGTATTAAATCTATGCTTCACCATATGCAAGAAACCTATATGATGGCTCCTGCTAGTGGAAAGACTTGGTATCATAATGCTTTTCCTGGAGGTTATGTAGATCATGTTAATAGAGTCGTACAATATGCGGTAGAACAACATAGATTATACATAAAAATGGGTGGGACAGTAGATTATTCGGAAGAACAATTAGTATTTGCTGCACTATTCCATGATTTAGGTAAAATAGGAGACGGAGATAAACCAAATTATATACCTCAGACTGATAAATGGAGACAAGATAAGCTATCAGAAATGTATACTTTTAATCCAGATCTAGATTTCATGCTTATTCCAGATAGATCTCTATATATTTTACAGAAGTTTGGAATAAAAGTAGATCAGAAAGAGTTTTTAGGTATTAGATGTCATGATGGAGTATTTGATAAAGCTAATGAAGCGTATTTCTTTAGTCATGTTGAATCATCTAGACAGAAAACAGCTTTAATATCAGTACTACATACAGCAGACTTCTTAGCTTCTAAGGTAGAATACGATATGTGGAAGAATAAAGGAGGTAATTCACAACCTAAAACTAAGAAAACTAATTCATCAACAGGTAAAAGAGTAAACTCCTCAGCAGGACTCTCTAATTTACTAAAAAATATTTAAAATGAACATCAACCCTACAACTTTTTATATAATAGTTACAATTATAGTTGCTACCACGCTTATTTTTTCTTATATTATTAGAAACCTATTAGTAAAAGTAGAGAAATACGAAGATATTGCTGTAGACCAAACAAAATATTTACAGAATATATCAGATCTAATAGGTAAATCACAAAAGCACCTTAACAAACTCGATGAACGTGGGGTTTTCAAGTCAGATGATGAGGTCGGTTATTTTTTTAAACAAATGCAAAATGTGCAAAAAGAGCTAAACCGATATATGCTCCCTCAAAATTATGGCAAGAAAGAAAAGCAAAGCTAATTACTTTACAAAAGAAACTGAAGAATACATAGTAAGATATAATACCTCAGAAGATAACCTATATAGGAACTCCATCTTTACAGAGCATATATATTACCCATTTTACAAGTTAGCAGAGAACATTATACATACTTTTAAGTTCTATTACACAGATGTGGATAAGATAGAAGACTTGAAGCATGAAATTGTTTCTATGTTATTAGAAGAAAAGATAATGAAGTTTGACCCTACTAACGGAGCCAAAGCTTACTCTTACTTCGGAACTATAGTAAAAAGGTGGTTAATCAATTACAACAATAAAAACTACAAGAACCTTAAAAAGATAGGTACCTTTGACGAAATGTATGACGGGTATGAAACCAAGATGCAAGTTGACGAAGAACATGCTATTACTTTAGGTCAGTTCTTAGATATATATGTTGAAAACACATATGAAGATCTAGATGAGTTATTCCCAAAAGATAATGAAAAACGTATCGCAGATGCAATACTTACTATATTTAAGACAAGACAGGATTTAGATATATTTAAAAAGAAAGCATTGTACATTTATATTAGGGAGATGACAGATTGTGAGACGCCTCACTTAACTAAAGTTGTAAATAAACTTAAAGAAGAATTCTACCTTTTACATGATACATATAATAAAGTGGGAATGATTCGTACAAAAGTACTTTAAATCTATTTATAAGTAAAGACTTATTATGGACAGTAGTAAAGAAATATTTAAAGGTAAATCACTATCTGACCTATTTGGTGAAATATATGACAATTCAAGAGAGACTAAATCACAGGTAAAAGCATTGATCGGTGAGTTAAAGCCTCTGATAGAGAACATAGGAGACGCTACTCTTATTGTTCCTATGATTAAAGAGTATATGGAAATAGGAGTTAAGAATGATGAACACTTAATTAAACTAGCAACAGTAATCCAGAGAATAGAAGCAATACAAGCTAAAGGAGATGGATCTGAAATATTTGATTTCGAATCATTACAAGACTTATTAGAAGAAAGCGAGAACGTACAAGAAGAAGTTAAGAATATATCCGAAGAAGATAAAGAAGAATGAACCTAGATTATAAAAGTATTAAACGTAGAACATCTACGACTTCAATTAACACCGATACCAACGAAGAATTTATTGGTAGAGTTGTAGACATTATTCTAGATGATAAACATCCGGAGTATGCTAAATACGGATATAGTGACAGTATAGGTTTAATAAAATACACAACATTAGGAGTTAGAGGATCATCAAATGAAGAGGTAGATGAACAAGAGTATGCAGGAATAGCTGTACCTCTTCGTAGAAATAGTAACCTTTACCCACTAAAGAATGAAGTAGTAATTCTAACGATAGGTCCAAGCTTTAACGTAGAGAACCAGTCATCTAGAGGTAAGGTGTACTACCAAACAGTTGTCTCTCTTTATAATCATACCCACCATAATGCTTTACCTCCGACAACAGGAAGTAAAGAAGTAAATATAGGAGAAGGTATAGATGAACAGAACAATTTAGCACCCCTACAGCCACTACCTGGAGATCATATTATAGAAGGTAGATTAGGACAATCATTAAGATTCTCAGGAGGTTTATCAGAAAAGAGTACCTGGACAGATGATAGTAATAAAAACAAGCCTATAACAGTACTGAGGAACGGACAAAGAGAAGTCGAAGGAGGCTTTGCTAGTATTATGGAAGACATAAATGAAGATGCTACTTCTATATATTTAACCTCTAATCATATGATACCTCTTACCTTAGCTAGTGATAAGAGAGATACATACGATGAAAAACCAGACAACCCGATAAATTATCAAGGATCTCAACTACTATTTAACTCAGACAGACTCACTTTAAATGCTAAGAAAAGTGACATACTTATATCAAGTGCTGAATCTATAGGTTTAAACTCTAAATCAGCTCACATAGACGCCGATGACTATATGTGTTTTGATGCAGATAAGATTTATTTAGGTAGACGAGCTAGAGCAAATGAAGGAGCTAACAAGCAACCTGTTGTACTAGGACACAGAATGGAAGCATTCTTACAAGATGTATTAGATCAACTGATAGCCTTATCTAAAGCTATGGGTAAAGCTAAGACTATTAAAGGAGAACCTATACCAACAATAAACCTGAGAGGAGCATCAGCAGAAATAGTTATCAATCAACTCAAAAGGCAGCTCAACCCTAAAGGTAGTAGTACATTAAAATCTAATAAAACTTTCGTAGAATAATGCCTTGTAGTATACCTCCATCGAATCTCGCCCTCTTTATAGCTAAGTATTTAGCAAAACTAGAAGCATACGTTATAGCCAAAATATATGAAGAGGTTAATAAGATAATAGAAAAACTTATGGGACAGGTATGTCCTCCAGTTGAAGAAATAGAAAAACTACTAGCTTTAAGGGATAGTTTAGTTAATATGCTAAACGGGTTAGAAAAGAAAATAGAGCCTATAAAGAAGTTTGCAGACATATTAGACCCTCCTATTAAAGCAGGAAAAGCAACCGTGCTGGTATTAGAGTTAATGTCTCTTCCAGGTACCATAGGTATACCACCAGGTCCAGCTGGAGGTGTTATCTTTTCTATATCAGTAGGAGCTCAAAATAGGTTCTCACAGCTATTAAATTTAGCATGTCAAATAGTAGATTTGCTAGCTAAAGATCAACAAGCAATTAAAGATTTAACAGATATAAGCTTTGATGGGCTTGGACCAATAAAACAAAAACTAGAGAGTATAGATATTAAACTATTCTCTTGTGTGGATGCTTTACCTGAAGATGAAAAGAAGAGGTTGCTTGATTCAATCGATAATCTACCCTCTAACGCAGGTCTATTAGGAACAAGCACTACAGACTTAGACGGTACCCTTAGGTACTTCTATAAAGACTATACGATAGTAATAAAAGATGACGAAGAAACATCATTAAGTGTAGCAAAAAGAAGGTATGCACAAGTTGAAAGCGCTACCGGAGTTGTACTTATGAGAGGACCATCCTCTTTCAGTTCTTCAACAAAAGTACTAATAGACGAAATAAAATTCAGAATTAACAACCAACTTCCATAAACTAACTATTTATTAATATGAAACTAGATCAATTACGAAAAATTATACGTGAAGAAGTCAGATCAGCTGTGAAGGAAGAGTTACAAGAAGTAATGAACGAAGCAGTAAAAGCAGCAAGTGGGCCAAACACATTGGCAACACCTTATAAGACTATTCAGGTAGAAACTCAAAAACCTTCACCAACTAATCCGGTGATGGGTAAAACATCTTTAGATGAAATGCTACAGATGACTAGAAACAACATGACAAACGAAGAATATAAAACTATATTTTCTGGAAACGCAAATAATGCAATAGGAGGCGTACCTCAAGTAAACGGTACTCCAAGACAGAATGTAGCGAATTCACTAGCCAATCAAATGCAAATGAGCCCAGGTTCAGGTATTGACATTAGCCAATTAGACTTTGTAAAGAAAGCAGGAGACGTATTAAAAGCTTCTAACGAAAAAGATAAACAAAAAGCAGGAATAGTATAATATGGCATTTGACGCAAAAAGAATAAACCCTATAGATCAACAGCCTAGAAAGGCAGTTGGAGTATCTCTACCGTTTTCCGGTAAAGCAGTGTTTAATTCTACGTTTGAAACAAAAGAAGCTATAAAATCTAATATTATTAATTACCTATTAACAGGTAAAGGAGAAAGGTATATGAATCCAACGTTTGGATCAGGTATTAGAAATGAACTATTTAACAACGTTAATAGAGAAAATACAAGTTCATTAGAGATTAAAGTTGCTTCTGATCTTAGAAACTATTTTCCTGATCTTGCTATAGAAAAACTAAGTATAACTCCATTACCTGATAGTAACTTAATATCGTTAAGTATTAACTTTAAAATTAAAGACACTCAGGTAGAAGATGAAGTAACAATAAATTTTGAATAAAAATGGCTAAAGACATTAACATTAAATATACCGATAAAGACTTTTCTTCTATGAAAGGTCAACTTGTAGAGTTAGCAAAAAACTACTTTCCTGATTCGTATAATGATTTTTCACCTACATCTCCCGGTATGATGTTTATAGAAATGGCAGCTTATGTAGGAGACATATTATCCTTCTATCAAGACAGTCAAATCCAAGAAACATTCCTACAGTACGCCCAAGACCCAGGTAACCTTCATTCAATGGCTTATATGATGGGATATAAACCCAGAGTTAGTACTTCATCAACAGTCGATATAGATGTAACTCAAATTGTAGCCGCATCAGGATCTACATATGAACCAGACTTTAAACAAGCTTTTAGTTTTGAAGCAGATCCATCAAAAGGTGCCGTTATAGTGGTTAGCGCAGGAGAAGAGGACTTCTTTATAGATACACCAATAGACTTCTCTTTTTCAAGTTCGTATGATCCAACAGAAGTGAGTATCTACTCAGTTGACAGTAATGCAGAACCTGCAGAATTTCAATTAAGTAAAACAGTAAAAGCAAAATCCGGTAAGTTAATCACCCGTATAGAAACAGTTGGAACAGCTCAAAAATTCCTTACCGTAGAGATAAACGATACAGATATTATAGGGATATATGATATAGTAGATAGCCAAGGTGTTAGGTGGACAGAAGTACCTTATTTAGGGCAAGACTTAATACTTGCTGAAGCAGCTAATACAGGTAATAATAAACAAGATGTACCTTACATGTTAGCAAGTGAATCGGCAAAGAATAGATTTGTAACAAGGTTTACTTCAACCGGTCAACTGAACATACAGTTTGGAGCTGGAACATCTTCTGCACCGTCTAAGTCCTTCTTACCAGACCCGACACGAGTTGGCTCAGGAACAAACCAAGGAGTAAGTAGAACCGATTATGCTTATGATCCTTCTAATTTTCTATTTTCCGATTCATACGGTAATGCACCATCTAATACAACACTTACAATTAGGTACATAACAGGAGGCGGTATAGCTTCTAATATAGAAGCAAATACAATAACAGGTGCAACATATACAGCTAACGCTACAGACGATACTTATAGAACCTCTATTGAATTTACAAATCAAGCTCCGGCAACAGGAGGTAAAGATAGAGACACGGTAGAAGAAATAAGACAGAATTCTCTTAGATCCTTTCAAGAACAGGGTAGAATAGTAACAAGAGAAGACTACGCATTCAGAGCTTTGACATTACCGGTTAGATTTGGATCCATTGCAAAAGCATTTGTCACAACAGATGCAGAGATACCCTCAGCTACATCTAATCTGTATAATCCTTTAGGAGTTTGTATTTATGTATTAGCATACAATAATGATAGAAAACTTGTAAAAGCAACCTCAGAGCTTAAACAGAATATTAAAACATATATATCTCAATTTAAACCATTAACTGATGGATGTACTATTAAAGATGGGTACGTGGTTAATGTAGGTCTTAAGTATGATATTATAACATTACCAAGTTATAACTCTAGAGATGTTTTAATTAGATGTAACCAAGCACTTACAGAGCACTTTAACATAGACAATTGGGCTATTAACCAACCTATCAACCTATCCGCAGTTTATACGCTATTAGATAAAATAAAAGGTGTACAAACGGTGCAGGATATTAAAGTTAAAACAAAAGTAGGAGGAACTTATAGCCAATATGATTACGATATAGATGGAGCAACTAAGAACAATATAGTGTTCCCTTCTTTAGATCCAATGATATTTGAAGTTAAAAATCCTTCTGCTGACATACAAGGTAGAATAACAACATTATAAGATGGCGATATATAAACTATTTAGTACAAAAGATTCCTTTATCTACACTGAAAAACAGTTAGCAAATCTCGGTAGAGATGAGCTTCTTGAAGTAGGAGG
>Ga0066605_10003099_pt1 | contig 10260 bp, 6 predicted proteins | sample SaaInlLV_DNA_10m_FD_60385 | JGI IMG/M metagenome (GOLD analysis project Ga0066605, IMG submission 60385) | Marine microbial communities from expanding oxygen minimum zones in the Saanich Inlet - SI075_LV_DNA_10m | ecosystem: Environmental > Aquatic > Marine > Unclassified | place: British... | reverse complement strand
ACTCAATCTATTTGTTCGCCATCAAGAGCAAGCTTTTTAACAGGAACATACCCCCATATTCATGGTGTAAACCAAAATAATCAACACGTAGATCCCGATTGGAAATCTTATCAACCTTACAATCAACATTTACAAAAAGCTGGATACCAAACTGCACATGTAGGAAAAATCCATATGGCACATTACAAGGGTAAAAAGCATATTAGACCTGGTTTTGACTATTGGTTTAGTTTCAAAGGACAAGGGGAGTATTTTGATCCAATGGTCAATGACAATGGTCGAGAATACCAAGAACAAGGTTACATGACTGATATCCTTACTGAAAAAGCAATTGATTGGCTGAAAACAAAGCGTGTACCTGGCCAACCTTTCAGCCTTAACTTGTGGCACAAAGCAGTGCATGAAGATCATTCTCCAGCACCAAGACATAATAAGATATATAAGAATGATAGTTTGCCAACTCCTCCTTATGATACTCACCTAGAAAACTTTGACGGGAAGCCTGAGTGGCAGCGCATCAAAGCTTGGGACTCAAAATGGCGAAGCTATGTTCCCTCCGATTCATTAACGCCAAAAAAGTGGCCAATTAAAGGGTATAAATTTAAAAGCCTTTTAGAAACATTATTGGCTGTAGATGAATCCTTGGGTAAAGTTTTAGCCACTTTAGACGAATTAGGAGAACTAGATAATACCGTGGTTATATATAGCAGTGACAATGGTTATTTTATGGGAGAACACGGGTATTGGGACAAGCGTATAGCTTATGAAAGCTCTATTAAAATCCCTATGCTTATAAGATATCCTGAGAAGATTAAAGCGGGGACTGTCATAAATGAAAACGCATTAAATATAGATTTGGCACCTACTATTTTGGAGTTAGCCGGAGTAGAAACACCAAAATATATGCAAGGTGAATCCATGGTTTCTCTGTTTGAAGATAATTCTGAAAAAACAGACTGGAGAGAATCATTTTTATTTGAATATTATGTTGACGATGCTTATCCCTATGCTGGACCCGATATGTTGGCTGTACGAACCAATAAATATAAATTAGTTGATGCTTTTTTAAAGGATGATTTAGACGAGTTATATGATTTAGAAAACGACCCAGGTGAAATGCATAATTTAATTAATGATGCAAACTATGATGCTGTTGAGAAAGAATTAAGGCAAGAATTAGAAAAGTTAAAAGTGAAATATGAGTACAATACAGATAGAGATTGGTGGTTAAGAACTCAGGTGCCAAAGAAAAATTTGAAAGGGGCAAAAAAGAAACATTAGAAGTGTTTCTTTTTTGTGGTGATTCAAACCACTTTGAATAATTCAAAAACGCTCTCCTCAGAAGAGTTACAACAAATTTCTGATACTGATTGAGGGGGATTAGAATAAAAAAATAAAACAATGTTTCCGAAAAAAGATAAAAAAATATTTGATAAAATTGTAAACCAATTAAATAAAAATGTGGCGAGAAACACCACAAAAATGAAAGCTGAAAAAACTAAAAATGGTAAAGGTGAGTCAGCAAATGAAGAAAAAGCGAGATTATCTCTAGAAAATATGGGGTAATCACCCTAATAAAGACTTCCCAATGAAAATGGGGCGTTTACGCTTAAAACCAGAAGATTAGCAGAACTTGAAAAACAGAGAATCTTAGACGAAACCATCATAATATTTACTGCAGACCATGGTGATATGATGGGAAGTCATGGGATGATCTGGAAAGTGAATGAATCATTTTATGATGAAATCGCAGGTATACCTTTTATGATAAGATATCCAAAGTTAATTAAACCTATGGTTTCAGATATTCATGTGAGTCTTGTTGATATAAAACCAACCCTAATGTCGGTTACCAACACAGGATATAAAGATGAGGTAGCAGGAATGAATTTAATTCCTTTTTTAACAGGAGAAAAAGATGCATCTGAAGCACGTCAATATTCGTTTTGCGAGCGTGTAAAACCAGATAAGAAAGGAACACGTAAAATCACTGCAAAAACAGAAGGTGCTTTTATGGTTAGAAGTGATGATTTTAAATTAATTATGTATCCAGATGGAGATAGTTTCTTTTACGACCTAAAGAACGATCCAGATGAGTCTTATAATATTGTAAATGATTTATCTTATAAAATGCAAATTCTAGAATTAGAAAAAGCATTAGAGAATTGGTTGAAAGAAACAAATTGGAAAGGGAAAAAAGTGAACTATAAATATTTGCTGAAAGTTTAGTCTAAGTACAATACTGATAGTGATTGGTGGTTAAGAACTCAAGTGTCATTGAAGAAAAAGCATCAGAAATCCAATGATTAAAAATTTGGTTTTATTTATTTTGAATTAATATTTACTTTTACTAGAATGAGTTTTACTATAAGATTATTTACATTTATTCTTGGTTTTTTTATTTTCTGCTTTCAATATTCTGTTGGGCAGCAAATTATTCATTTAGACAGTAAAGATGGTCTCCTCAACGGAACTATCAATGTATTTGAGCGTGATAGTTTAGGTTATATGTGGGTTGGGACAGATCAAGGTATCAATAGATATTCTGGAATTGAGTTTAAAAATTATGGGCTTAATGATAGCGACAAATTTAAAGGCAAAGAAATTGCTAGTATATTAAACGTTCAAGGTGCTCTTTATGTATTAAGTATTAATGGATCTCTGTATAAATATCATTATGATTATGATTATTTTGAAAAACTTTACTCAAATAAACACAATCGTTTTTTATCCTTAACAAATCTTAACGATTCTCACTTACTCATTGGATTATCTGCTGGTTTTATTGTGTATGATCTAAAAACGCATGAGGCAACAGAAATACAACTCAAAAATTTTATCAATAACAGAAAAGTAAAATTCTATAACAATAAGGTTTACTCTGCTACTTCAAAGGGACTTTCTGTGTTTTCATACAAACAGAAAATCAAGAAGCTTTCTTTAGAGAAAACCTATATTTCTAATCAAGACATTATAGATTTTGCTTTTGATTCTGATGCAAGAATTTGGGTTGGAACAGAAGTTGGGGGGTTATTTATCATCAATAAAGATGCGATTAAGAATATACCGATTAGTCAGATTTTAAATAAAACCTATGCAATACGTCAAATAGATTTTGATAAGAACAACAATGCTTTAGTAGCCATAGATAGATTGGGCTTATTTGTTTTAAACAAAGAATTTAAAATTCTTAAAACCTTTAGCCATGATACGGACAATCAAAATTCTATTACTCAGAATAGCATTTACGAAATTTATGTCGATGACTCTAATGCTTATTGGTTAGGGGTTAGAGAAGGAGGTATCAATATTGTTTATGACAAAGAGAATGTTTTTACCAATATTCAACATATACAAAATGAAAAGAACAGTATTCATAATAATAATATAAGATCTATATACGAATCGGCTTCTGGAGCTATCTGGTTTGGAACAGAAAATGGGATTAGTAAGTATGATAGAAATAAGAGTTGGACAAACTACAATAAAGACCCAAAATTGTTCAATACAGCTGTTTTAACAGTTAATGAGTATCAAAACAATTTACTATTAGGTACTTATGGAGAAGGAGTCTTAACCTTTCACCAAAACAAGGGTAAAGTGTCTAATTTTGATTTGGAATCTAAAAGATCTTCAAAGTTTATTTTTAGAATAAAAACCTATGATGATAATTTATGGATCGGAGGAAGTGATGCTCCACTTACACACTATAAAAACAACACATTTGTTACTACCTATGCTGTAGGATTAACAAGATCTTTGATACAGGGGTTTGATAATATTAATTATGTTGGTTCTAACTTAGGCTTTTTTAAATTAAATACACGAAATGCTAGTGTTCGTAAAATTGAAGAATCTGTTTTTAATTCTTTTAATCATATTTACGATTTAAATTTAGATTATATAAACAATTGTATTTGGATTGGGAGTAAAAACGGTTTGTATAAATACAATTTGAGTACTGAGAAATTAGATAACCTTGGAGATAGCACTAATAAAAGAATAGGAACTGTATTTTCTATTAAAAAAGACAATATGCAAAACCTGTATTTTACTTCAATATCAGGTTTGTGGAAGTATAATATAAAAGAAGGTTCTTTTAGAAAGTATGGAGTACAAGACGGAATGCTAATTGATGAATTTGGAATTGGAGCTTCAGCTAAGTTTAAAGATGGTAGATTGGCCTTTGGTGGTGCAAAAGGAGCGGTAATTTTTAATCCGATTCACCTTGTTAAAGACAAGAAAATCTCAGATATTTTTATTTCAAACTTTCAAATAAATGGAAAAGAACCCGATAGTTTAACCTTATCTAAAAACATTAATTACACAAAAAAATTGGTTTTAAATTACGATCAGAATACGATTTCTTTTAATTATGAAACCATTAAGTTTCATGGGTCTAAAAGGAATGAATTCCAATCGAAATTAAAGGGTTATGAAAAAGAGTATCAAGTAAACTATGGTAACGAGAAAATTTATTATTCTAATCTTAAACCAGGTTCATATCAATTACACGTAAAAGGCTATAATTCAGAGGGAGTAAAAGGAGAAAATGATTATAAGTTAGAAATTGTCATAAAAAAACCATTTTGGGAAACCTTATGGGCATTTGGTTTATACATCCTATTATTTCTTTTGATAGTTTATTTGATTTTTAGAATTTTTAGAGCCAATACTCAAAAGAGATTTGATGAAAACAGAATTAAGTTTTTTGTAGAGGTAGCCCATGACATTAGAACACCAGTATCCCTTATACAGCTTCTTGTAAAACAGCTAACCAATCAACAGGATACAGAGAAATCAATTGAACTTATTCAAAGAAATTCGCAAAATTTAAATGAATATGTTACACAACTCTTAGATTTTCAAAAAATTGATAGAAAACAATTAAAGCTATCTGTTAGTAAAGTAGATTTAAAAGATTGTTTGGCTAAAATTATTAATGATTTTACACCAATTCTTCAAGAGAAATCTTTAGATGTATCATTAGAAGTTAAACACATTCCTGTCTGGTTTGATAAGGCAAAAATGAATCGTATTTTTTATAATTTGATTTCTAACGCTATTAAGTATAGCAATGATGGTGGGGAAATAAAAGTTAAAGCGTATTTAGATGATACTAAGTTAAAAATTGAATTTATAGACAATGGTGTAGGTATACCTGAAAAGCAGCAAGAGTTAATTTTTAAACGTTTTACAAGAGGTACGAATGTCTCTAATAAAGGAATCCCTGGGACAGGTATTGGTTTGTTGCTGTCTAAAAAAATAGTTGAATTGCATGGCGGTAAGATCTTGTTAGAAAGTATAGAAAACATAGGTTCTAAATTTACCATTGTCTTGCCTAGTAGTACAGAACATTACGGAGATGAACATATTATAGAGGACAGTGCAAAAGAAGAGTTTAAAACAAATTTTGATGACTTAATAACCAAAAACAAACTCATTCTTTTAGTAGAAGACAATGAAGAGTTACGTGGAGCGGTTAAAAATGAATTGGAAAAAAACTATACAGTTATAGAAGCATCTAACGGAAAAGAAGGAATGTTGTTGGCTCTTTCTAAAAACCCCGATTTAATTATTACTGATGTAATGATGCCAGAAATGGATGGTAAAGAGTTGTGTAAGTTGCTTAAAACCAATTTTAAAACAAGTCATATTCCTATTGTTATGCTTACTGCTTTGGCAGATATAGACGATAAAATACAAGGCTTAGAAACTGGTGCTGATGCTTATGTAGAAAAGCCATTTAATGTTTCTATTCTCAAGGCTACCATTAATAACTTGATAAAGTCTAGGGAAAATGTGAATCGATTGTTAGATGACAAGAAAGTAAAAAAACAATTAACACCAGACGAAAGCTTTCTTTCTGATGTAATTAATGTTATTAAAGAAAATTTAACTGAAAAAGATTTTTCTATAGATACTTTGTGTAAAATAATGGGGCTTAGTAGGTCTAATATGTTTAGAAAATTGAGAGGGCTTATTCAAATGTCTCCTTCAGATTTAATTATAAAAATTAAACTTGGACATGCAGAGGAATTAATGAAAAAGAAAACTCTAAGTAGAATTTCAGATATTGCTTATGAATCTGGATTTCATGATCCAAAATACTTTAGTACCCTGTTTAAAAAACATTACCGTAAAACACCTAAAGAGTTTATAGAAGAACAGTAAGTAATTTTCTAATTTTAGTTTTAACAACCTCAAACAAATATGTTATACACCCTAGAGAACCAAAACTTTATTTGTCTTATTGAATCTGTTGGAGCAGAAGTTCGTTCTTTAAAAAAAAAAGAAACTAAAGAAGAATATATTTGGCAAATAAACAATACTATTTGGGGAAGCAGTGCTCCTGTGTTGTTTCCATCAATAGGAAATATAAAATCTAATAAAATTACTTATAGAGTAGAAGAATTTGCAATGCCCAAGCATGGTATTGTTCGAAATAACAAACATCTTAGTATTCATCAAATATCTGCATCAAAATGCGCATTTACTTTGATGAGTTCACAATTAACTAAAGAACAATATCCATTCGATTTTTCGTTTACTATAATCTATGAGCTTAGCTCAAAAGGTTTGCAAATGACTTATGAAATTGTTAATAAAGATGAGGTTCCAATGTTTTTTTCTTGTGGTGGGCATACTGCCTATGCTTGTCCTCTAGACAAGAATACAAAATTATCTGATTATATAATTGAATTCCCCAATACTATATCGCTACATTCTTTAACTTTAGGAGGTTCTGGATTGTTAACAAATCAATTAAGAGCTTTTGAATTACAACAAAATCAATTGGAATTATCAGACACTATTTTTAATGAAGATGCATTGGTATTTGCAAACATAAATTTTAAATGGGTTAGATTGCGTAAGAAAAACCAGGCAAAAGGAATTAAAGTTGTTTTTAAAGACTACCCCCATTTGGCATTGTGGTCTAAACCAGGAGCAGATTACGTTTGCATCGAACCTTGGTTAGGTTTACCTGATATGGAAGATGAGTCCATAGATTTATTAGAAAAAAGCACCTATAAAACAATACATCCAAACGAACAATTTTCAATTGTAATAGCAACAGAAATTGAGTAAAGTCTTAATCGTTTCTTTTGTATTGTAACATCCAGTTTACAACATCCATATCAAAAATGTCTCCAGTGTGATTTTTATCCCAAGAAGTACGGTCATATACACCATAGTCTATACGATGGTATTGTCCATCAAAATCATCTTGTGTAAAAAGCGTTAATTTTTGGTGTACTTGTGATGGATATTTTGCTCTAAAATCATCGACTAAATCAATAGTTTTATCTACAGGAACTGCACCATCTTTTTGCCCATGAAAAGCCCAAAACGGCATTAATTTAAGTGCTTCTACATTACACTCATCTTTTGCACCAGCCATAGTTACCGCAGCTGCAATTAAATTGTTTTCATACCCAAAAGTATCTAAATAAGTCCACGTGCCCATAGCTCCCATACTAAACCCAGACAGGTAAATTCTGTTGGTGTTTATAGCATTAGGATGGGTGTTTATAAGATAATTAATAAAAGATTTCACATGGTTTGCGTTCCACGATGTGTTAGATTGAGGGGCAAATACAGGCATTGCTACTTTAGGGTTACATACACCTAATTTAATAGCTCTAATCGCTCCATCTTTATCTACTTTATTTATATCGTCAGGATTGGTGTTACTATTCCCTTTGCTTCCCACTCCATGTAAGTAAATTAATATCGGGTATTTTAACCCATCACTACCAAACCCTTCAGGTCTTCTAACTACATATCCATAAGGAGATGTATTTTCCCCCTTTAAACTTTGCTCTTTTATATATACTGCATTAGTAGGGAGATTGTCTAAATCTGAATCGTCACTGATTTCTACTAGCTGTTCAATTTCTGGAGTAGGGTTTTCAATAATAGTGTCAGAAAGTATACTGTCATCACTTGTTTGACAAGCCGCTATTTGCGTAACAATTATTAAGGTAAAAATTATTTTGAGTCTAATGGGTAAAATATTAAGAAATATGAAATTATAAAAAGGAAAGGATAAGCCCGTTTTTAAACAATTCATTTTAGTTCAATTACAGTTCAATTCAATATGTTATAGAATGTTATTCTATAGTAAATATTATAACTAGCATCCATGCAGCAACTTACAGGTGGATTTTGTATAAAGTCTATTGTTTGGAAAGAAATTGATAATTTAAGCTTTGATCACCTTTTAAACTTAGTTGAATTGTATTTCTACCTATTTTGGATACTTTTTTTAGAATTTGTAGTGTTGAAAATTATCACTCAAAAAATGAAAAACAGCAAAACATTTTATGCAACAATATTAATTGTAGCAGTAGGATTAATAATTTACTTTTCCTTAAGTGCATTTAACAATAGCGAAACAAATCAAATCAGGAAAACTCAAGAGAGTATTGATTCTTATAATTTTGCACTAGGAACCCAAACAGTTGGTTCAAAATATAAGTTTACCGACAAGACTATGTTGGTAGAAACCGCAACTGAGATAAAGAAAATGGGGTCTAATCTATTAAAGTTTTCTATGCATCCTAGGTATTGTTCAGAGAATTATGGATTGCCTAAGAATGATGAAATTACTTCATTAACTAGGTTAGCAACGTTAGAACCTTCTATGAAAGAGGTTTTGGATATGGATTTTAAATATTACCATATATGGATTTATGGGTTTTCTCAATACACACCAGAACCAATTGGCAAAAAAGATGATACAGCTCAAATAAAATTTATAGATGGGTATCCTAAAAAATACAAAGAAGCTTTGTACAAAGAAGTGTATGATTTTACAGCACATTTGTTAAAAACATATAACGGAACAGGAAAGGTTTTTTACCTAGGAAACTGGGAAGGAGATTGGCATTTAAGATCTGATTATGACAGAACAAAACCTGCTAATTTAAAAACCCTAGAAGGTATGACTCAATGGGCAAAAACGAGACAAAAAGCCATTGATGATGCCAAAAGAGATGTGAAATACAAAAATGTAGAAGTGTATCATTATATAGAAGTGAATTTGGTTAGAAAAGCATTAAAAGAACCAGAGGCAAAAGTGGTTGCAAACACTGTTGTTAATGAAGTAAATCCTGACTATGTATCTTATTCTTCCTATGATGCAACCAACCCTTATAAAAAGGAAAAGACATTAAATGAAAATTTAAAAAAGTCTTTAGATTATTTAGAATCTCAACTTTCACCAAAAACAGGTTTACCTGAAGGTAAGCGTGTATGGATTGGAGAATATGGTAACCCTAGCATTCATCACAATGATGAAATGCAAAACTTACGATCTATTTGGACAATTAAGACAGCTTTAGAATGGGGAACACCATTTATTTTGTACTGGGAGATGTATAACAACGAAATTAAAAAAGAAACTGGAGAACAAGTTGGTTATTGGTTGATTGATGATAAAGGAGAAAAGCAACCAATTTGGTACACACATCATAATTTTTATAAAGAGTCTAAACAATTCATAAAAAAATATTTGAAGAAAAATGATGAGTTACCTTCTTATGATATATTTAGAAAAAATGCAGTCAATTTCAAAAGCTTAAATGTGCAATAAAATGAAGAAAAAATTCTCATTCATATTATTTTTTAGTTCATTATTTATTTTCGGGCAAACAATACCTGAATATGATAAAAAATCTGATTTAGAAGATTATAATTTTGTATTAGGCACTCAAGGAATTGGAGGGTATTATAAATTTACAGATGAATCTGCGCTGATAGAGCAAGCAAAACACATACGCGCAATGGGTTCCAATATTTTAAAAATATCACTTGGTAAAAAATCTCAAAAAGTTTATGGATTGCCCATAAAAAAAGTAAAATCTACAAAAGAATTATTCTTATCAAATAAAGATTACAAAATAGTTTTTGATATGGATTTCAAATTCATTTTTACTTGGGTACATTCTCTAACACAAATTCAATGGAAGAAAGGAATTAATAAAAAAGAAGAGCAAATTTTGTATAATGAGATGTATGAATTTGTATCATATTTATTAAAGGAATACAACAATTCAGGTAAAACTTTTATGATTGGCAATTGGGAAGGAGACTGGTTATTACATCCGGAATATAATAGAAAAATAACGCCACCAAAAAAGGATGTTAAAAACATGACAAAGTGGTTTCAAATTAGACAAAAAGCAATTGACGATGCAAAAAAGAAAACAAAGCATAAAAACGTACAAATTTATCATTATATCGAATTAAATTTAG
>Ga0066605_10003085_pt1 | contig 10295 bp, 9 predicted proteins | sample SaaInlLV_DNA_10m_FD_60385 | JGI IMG/M metagenome (GOLD analysis project Ga0066605, IMG submission 60385) | Marine microbial communities from expanding oxygen minimum zones in the Saanich Inlet - SI075_LV_DNA_10m | ecosystem: Environmental > Aquatic > Marine > Unclassified | place: British... | reverse complement strand
ACCCCAACAAATCAGCCATCTGCTTATAGATCAGCTTGGCTGCAAACACTGGGTTCAATCTAGATAGTCGATCCATCAACTTTGCATCTGAGCCAATGGTGATTCTGGGCTTGTTGTTCTCCATTGCATCAACCATCTGTTTTGCTGCGAAATCAGCAGCGGTTGTTTTTCTGGTGCTGTTCTCTGCAGCACCCTCGGGGATTTCCATGCCTGAGTTCTGGGCAATGTTTGTGGCGATTGCTCCTGGGAAGACAACTGTCACACCAACCTTGGTGGATGAAAGCTCTGATCTCAGGCCCTCGGTCAGCAGCTTGATCGCTGCTTTTGATGCACCATAGACACTCTGTCCAGGAACCGGTGCATAGGCGCCCATTGAGGACACGTTCAGGATGTGACCCTCGGGTCGTTGTAGGAGTCCTGGGAGAAAGGCCTTGATGAGCATCATTGGGCCATCAAAGTTAACGTTCATGACGTGGTGGATTTGATCCATGGTCAGGTCTTTGACCATCACAAACGGCTGGATAATGCCGGCGTTGTTGATTAGTGCATCGGTTGCACCGAGGTCTTTTTTCACCTGAGCAGGCAGCGCTGCGACCTTCTTGGCATCTGTGATGTCCAAGGGGTAGGTTGCTATTTTGTCGCTGATTGCTTTGGCAAGGTTCTTGGTTTCTTCTAGGGTTTCTGGCCGCATGTCGACTGCTGCGACTTTGGCACCTCTTCTTAAAAGCTCAAGTGTTAGCTCTCTGCCCATTCCAGAGCCTGCGCCGGTTACGACAACAACTTTGCCTTGAACCTTCATGTGGTTCCCGTTTCTTCATTGAAATCCGTGGTCACTGTTTTTCAGACTACCCCCATTTTGGGGACCGAGCTCAAGATTTTTGTTTAGGCAGCGGTCCTTGGAACTAGGTCACTAAGAAACTGTCAGGTTTCTCGCATAAGCTGGTTGCAGCACAAGGGAGTCCAACATGACATTTATCTGGTTAGCCGTTATCGGTGCTTTGGTTGTGGTTGAGCTGGTTACCTACGGGTTGTATTTCGCGGCCCTAGCGATTGCGGCAGTGGTTCCGCTTGTGATTTCACTTCTTGGCTTGGACCTTTGGGTTCAAGCTCTTGGTTTCCTCGCCGCCGCTGTTGTGGCACTGGTGTTTGTCAGGCCAGTGATTGCAAAACTTCAGGGCACTAGCCCTGAAAAGCTGACCAACTCAGCTGCCTTGATTGGCAAGAGCGCTGAGGTTGTCGAAGAGGTTACCGAACTTGCCGGTTATGTGAAGGTTCAGGGAGAAACCTGGACCGCAAGGACTTCCTCCGGTGTTAGAGCTGTTGGTTCAAAAGTAGTCATCGAACAAATCGATGGCGCAACGTTGATTGTGGGTTGAAATGCTAGATATCTTGGGTTCATTTGATGCAGGGAGCCTGCTAACAGCACTGGTGCTGATTGTCATCGCACTGCTGTTGATTCGCTCAATCAGGATCATCCCGCAGGCAACAGCAGGAGTGGTGGAGCGGCTGGGCCGCTTCCACAAGGTTTTGAATGCAGGTGTGAACCTGGTGTTCCCGTTTATTGATGTGATTAGACGAACCATTGACCTTCGAGAGCAGGTCGTTGATTTTCAGCCGCAGTCAGTGATTACCGAGGACAACCTGGTTGTCTCAATCGACACTGTTATCTACTACCAGGTCACCGACCCAAAGGCAGCCACATATGAAATCAGCAACTTTGTTGTTGGAATCGAGCAGCTAACAGTCACCACACTGCGTAATGCTGTTGGAAGCCTGGACTTGGAAGAAGCCCTAACCTCACGTGAAGCAATCAACAAGGCACTTCGAACCGTGCTTGATGAGGCCACTGGGAAGTGGGGAGTCCGAGTAAACAGGGTTGAGATTCGCGACATTGTTCCCCCAGAGTCGGTTCGGGAATCGATGGAGAAGCAAATGAAGGCGGAGCGCGACAAGCGCGCCTCGATCTTGATTGCTGAGGGTTCCAAGCAAGCCGACATCCTCACCGCTGAGGGTAATAAGCAGGCTGAGATTCTTCGTGCTGAGGGTGAAGCCAAGGCCATGGTTTTGAAGGCTCAGGCTGATGCCGAGTCACAAGCACTGATCGCAGACGGTGAGTCAAAGGCAATTCAGAAGGTCTTCGATGCTCTTAGTGAAGCAGCTGTTACTGACCAGGCGCTTGCCTATAAATACATCGATCAGCTCAAGGACCTTGCACAGGGAGATGCCAACAAGGTTTGGTTTATCCCAACCGAACTTTCTGCAGCAGCAGCCAGCTTGGCAAGGGCATTTGGGCCAAAGAAGTAGAAAGTAGTTTTGTTTCAAAAGCCAAGAATCGTCTACGACGCCATCATCGATGGCCTCAGGAGGTCTAGGCACTTTGGAGCCTTTCGAAATCCCAAGAATCTGATTCAAGATCAAGCCGAACTACAAAAAGACATTCACCTAATTGAGCGCGCTCTGGCATTGCCAGAGCCACGCCGCCCGTTTGGCCAGAAGCCCGAGGCAAGAATCAAGACGATTTTGGAAAGACGCGGCGACCAGTTACCAGCCAGCTCGCTGGCGCAGGCCACGACAGCACTTGCTGATCTAAGTGCCTGGAATGATCACGGCGTTAGACCCACCGAGCCCGAATTGCAGTTTCAGGGTTCACTGGAAACCTTTCTTGCCTCTAGAAGGTCGGTTCGGGCATTTTCTTCGACACTGCAGCCAAGTGCTGAGCAGTTGGAAGAAATTGTGGCGCTAGCTAGCCAAGCACCAAGTGTTTCAAACACCCAGAGCTGGAAAGTGAGGGCCTATCAGCAACCAGAGGACATTAAGGCGCTGCTGAGCCTGCAGGATGGCAATGTTGGTAACTCGACGATCCCAACCCTGTTGCTGGTGAGCGTTGACATCAGAAGCTTCACCGGTGCTAACGAGCGAAACCAAATGTGGATTGACGGTGGCATTTTCCTGCAGCAGTTGCTGCTTGCAATCCATGCCAAGGGTTGGGGCAGCTGCCCCATGAACTTTTCTGCAACCAATAACCAGGCAGCGAAACTCAGATCGCTGGCTGGCCTTGCCGACTACGAAGAAGTCATAGCGTTTGTCTCGGTTGGTGAAACAGATAAGTCAATTGCTCCAGCGGCTTCCATTAGAAAACCGGTGGGTGACCTTTTGGTTTTGGCCTCGCTGCCAACTAGTCGCTGAGCGAGTTTTTAAAGAAGCTGGCCAGAGTTTCGGCGTAACGCTCTGTTTCGGTGAGCATGCCTTCGGTGTGGTCAGCGTTTTCAAATGTCTCTAGCTCAATGTCAGCACCAACTGCTTTGGCGTAGTTGTAGAAGTCGACCGAGCTTTGGTAATCAAGCCTCTGATCAATGTCCCCATGCAGAATCAGCATCGGCCTGTTGCCTGCAGCCTCAATGCTGTCTTTCACGTCAACCTCGGAGAGGTTGACTCCGTGAAAGAGCCTTGCTGAGGTGAGGGCAAACTGCCAGAGGAAACCAGGGAAGCCCTGGAATTCAACTTCCTGAGTTGCCGCAGCATTGAAGTCGAAGATGGTTCCCTCCATTGCGAAGGCTGAAACCTTGTCCGACTTGGCTGGAACCAACGAGGTTGCAATTGCACCGCCTGAAACACCGAACATGCCAATGCTTGCTGGCTGAATGCCCTCGTTCTCAATTAGCCAATCGGCAACCACTGCGAAGTCGCTTGATTCCTCCTGGCCTGCTGAATGCCTGCCGTCGGTGCAGGTGGACTCACCGGCATCTCGCTGGTCAACTAGCAGCACGTTGATGCCGTTCTTGACCAACATGGCAGTTGGCAACAGGGTGTTGAAGTCTTGCTTTGAGGTTCCAATGCCGTGGGTGACAATCACGGTTTTGTTGGAGGTTTCATTCTTGGCATCGATCCACCAGGCAGCAAGCTCAATGTTGTCTGCAACTGGGATCTTTACTGCGTCATAGCTGTAATCCTGAAGCCACCAGGCTGATAGGTCATAGCCAACCCACTTTTCCCAGCCTGGGCCCTCGAATGGGCCCTCGCCGGATGGTGCGGTGTAGAAGTGCTCTGGCTTGTTGTTCACATCGTCTGCATTGACTGCGCAGGCAACGGATGTTCCAGATGTGTAGACGTAGTCACCAACTGCAAGTGCTCCACCTGCCACGACAACAACAAGTGCTGCGGTTGTGATTCCAATTGCGCGCTTTAGCCTCATGGGTTGAGAGTATCAGGAGCCGCTTTGCCAAAGCAGCTGATTTATTGCAGAGAGGCCTTTAGGCGCGAGCGGATCTCACAAAAACAGCGGGTTAACCCTTATCAAACTTGGGCTTTAGGGGGCAATGGCGGGAGGATACTTTTCGTATGGCAACAAAGCTCATGGTGCTGGAGAACGACCCGTTCAAGCGCATGAGCATGGTCGCGGCAATGCGCAAATTAGGCTACGACGTTGTTGCCGAGGCAGCAGATGCGGAAGCAGCACTTGCGTTGGCAGAATCAACAAAGCCGAACCTGGCAATTTTGGATTTAGAGGCAAGCTCCGGATCGTTAGGTGCTGATTTTCCGCAGCGACTCAGAGCACTCCTACCTTCACTTTCGATTGTGCTGATGACTTCAGACAGCACTTCAGCATCAGCTCGCAAGCCGAGCGCGCCAGCGCTTCCGGGCGCAGCAATCATGACCAGTGAGTCTCAAGACAGGCTGTCCAACTTGATTTATGCTGATGGGTCTGATGCGGCCTAATTGGCAGTTAGACAGCACCAATACTGGCCCAATGTTGCCTTAGCGGCGCGAAAAAAGCGTCGTTGTTGGCCTTAGCCGATCAAGGAAGTTTGCTGTTTGGTTTTAGAGAACACCCTGTTAGTCGCTAGCATAAGAACCGATAGAAATTTAGGGGTTCCAATTGAGCATCACTGGTGAAGCGCAGCACTGGCGCAGGTCAGGCGAAAACATAAGGCTCGCCAGAGAAGCAGCCAGTGTTAGCGTTCGCGAATTGGCTCGAAGAATCGAAGTTTCTGCCTCCCACGTTTCTCAGGTTGAGCGGGGTCTTGCATCTTTTAGTGTTCCGACCCTGTATCGGGTTGCCCAAGAGCTTGCCATTTCCATGGACAGCCTGTTTGAGGATCCTGCCAAGCCCAAGGTTGCAGTTGACTTCGCAGATGAACAGCGGGCTGCAGCTGGCGAGATTTCACTTGAGGAAGCTGGTGTTATTCAGCGTTCTGCTGACAGGCCAAAGCTTGATTTAACCAGCGGCCTTTCCTGGGAGCGACTAACCGGTCGTGCTGAAGAAAACGCAGAGTTCATTGAGGTTGTCTACGAGCCATCGGCTCACGCAGCCAACCCACCAAGCGAGGTTGTTCGCCACGTTGGCCGCGAATACGGAATCATCACATCTGGTGAGCTGACAATTCAGATTGGCCTCAGCATCACAGTTTTGAAGCAGGGCGACTCGATCGCCTTCGACTGCTCCATCCCGCACCGCTTCTGGAATGCAACTGACCAGCAGGTCCGGGCTATTTGGTTTATTGCTGAGCAGGGTGGCAGTGTTAGCCCTTCAGCCGCCGAGGCAATGCAGGCGAGGCACATCTACTAAACCTGGCGCTTTAGAAATAAGCCCTAATACGTAGTGTTCACTCAGAGATAACAATTCCGTTACAACATCGCCAAAGTTAACTATGTGTTCTGTGATTGTTTACACTTGTGCAAGTACAGACTTCCAATTAGTAGGCAAAGGAGCCAGTAAATGACAATTCCTGTCATTGAGGCCAAGAACATCGTCAAGAGCTTCGGAGGCGTTAGAGCCGTTGACAATGTGTCAGTTTCTGTAATGCCTGGCGAGATTCACGCTGTTGTTGGCGAGAACGGTGCTGGCAAGTCAACCCTTATGAGAATCCTTGCTGGTGTTGAAACCCCAGACAGTGGTTCGGTTGAAATCAATGGCACGGCCATTGAGAACAGCGCAAAGGCATCTATTGATGCCGGTATTTCTCTAGTTCACCAAGAACTAAGCCTGATTCCAGAGATGACTGTTGCAGAGAACATCATGCTCGGCTCTTTTCCAACCGCAGGCGGATGGACCAAGACCCGCGACATGAAGAAGATCGCAGCAGACACCCTGAAGGAAATCGGAGTCGAGGTTGACCTCGATGAGCGCATTTCAAGACTTTCCGTTGCACTTCGTCAGTTCGTTGAAATTGCTAGAGCAGTTGCAAGGAAGCCAAAGGTTCTGATTCTTGACGAGCCAACTGCGACTTTGACTCCTGCTGAGACTGACTACCTGTTGGACATGTTGGAGCGCCTTGCAAGCCAGGGTCTTGCAATCATCTACATCTCTCACCGAATCCCTGAAGTATTCAAGATTTGTAAGAGGGTCACAATCTTGCGAGATGGAAAGCTCGTGACCAGCGAGTCAATTGACAAGCTGACCCCTGAGAAGGTCATCGACCAGATGGTTGGTCGGGAGCTAAAGCTAGACCTTTCCCAGCGCAGACAGATTAACGACTCCGGTGATGTTGTGCTGAGCGCAAAGGGTATCAAGGCTCCTGGCGTGAACGGCATTGACCTTGAGGTTAAGACCGGTCAGATTATTGGTCTCGGTGGCCTAGTTGGTGCTGGAAGAACAGAATTGATTCGCGCCATCATCGGTGCCGACATGAAGACTGCCGGCAAGGTGACCATCACCTCGAACGGCAAGAAGCAGGTAATCACCGGTTACCTTTCGGCCATTCGTGCCGGCGTTGCTTACGTTCCGGAAGAGCGCCGCACCGACGGCTTGGCTCTGGGAATGACAGTTGCCGAGAACATCTTCCTACCGAACCGCAAGGAAGTCTCACCAACTGGCGTGATGCCAAAGTCCAAGATCGCTGCCTTTGCCAAGGAGCTTTCCGAAAAGGTAAGCCTTCGCCCACCACAGATCACTCGTGAGGCTGGTCAGTACTCAGGTGGTAACCAGCAGAAGATTGTTATTGCCAAGTGGCTTGGAAGAAAGCCAGCCTTCGTGGTTCTAGATGAGCCAACTAGAGGCGTGGACGTTGGAGCAAAGGCCGAAATTCACAAGCTTGTGAAGCAGCTTGCCGAGGAGGGTGCGGCCGTTTTGGTTATCAGCTCCGACCTGCCTGAGCTATTGGAGCTCTCAGAGATTATTCACGTTGTTCGAGATGGTCAGATCGCCGGAACCCTGAAGGGTTCCGACGCGACTGAGAAGTCGGTTATGTCTTTGGCTGCCGGCGAGAAGTTGGTGGGTGCATAATGGCGAAAGAAACTTTGACTGAGGCAATCGCTGTTGCCAAAGCTCCTGAAGACACCGTTACGAAGAAGTCCTCTTCGTTCGTGGCTTGGATTGCCGACAAGGGAATCTTTGTTTTCACTGCAATTTTGATCTTGGCTTCAATGACCTTTGTTGACGGCTTTGCGTCACTGCAGAACGTTACCGACCTGTTCCACAGAGCAGCTCCAATTGGAATCGTTGCCCTTGGAATGACCTTTGTTGTTATCACCGGTAACTACCTAGACCTTTCGGTTGTTGCGCAAGCCGCAGCTGCCGGTGTGATCCTGATTGCTGTCAGCAATGCCTACAACCTGATCACTGCCTTCATCGTGGCGTTCATCGTTGCCATCATCTTTGGATTGGTAAACGGAATCGCAGTTGGTTACTTCAAGGCGAACGCCGTTATCGTGACGCTTTCCACCACCTATATCGGTCTTGGACTCCTGCGTTTGCTCTCCGGTGGAAGCCAGGTGTTCGGACCATTTGATGGCCCAATCGCAACCTTTGGAACCAGCAAGCTGGGGCCGTTCCCATACTCAGCCGTGGTGCTGGTTGTGGTGACACTGATTCTTACCTTCGTTCTTTCCAAGACCAACTTCGGCTTCATGGTTCGCTCCTTCGGTGTCAACGAGCGTTCAACCAGGCTTGCCGGAACCAACACCGGTGTGATCGTCATCGGCGCCTTCTTGGTGACCTCAATGGCAGCCATGATCGGTGGCTTTGTTCTTGCAGCGTTCTCAAACACCGCGGTTTCCAACATGGCAACCGGTTATGACTTCCAGGCACTGGCCGCAATCATCGTTGGTGGAACCAGCGTGTTCGGCGGTAAGGGCAGCGTTCCAAGAACGCTGCTGGGTGTTGTCTTCGTAAGTATTTTGTCCAACGTGCTAGTTCTTTCGCAGATCAGCTACGGCTGGCAGCAGATTGCCATCGGATCTCTGATTGTTTTCGCCGTCACTGTGGATGCCCTCGGAAGAAGGGTGGGAAAGAAATGACCAATCAGACTGTAATCAAGGTTGGAACAGACGCCACCGGCTTCTGGGGCAAGCTAAAGGTAGCTTTGGCCAGAAGGACCGAAGGTCGTGGCGTAGCGCTGTTTATTGTGATCGCGTCTTTCGCGACCGTCTCACAGCCACTTGTTTTCACCGCCTACCAGGTAACGCTTGGACGAATCGCTCTGATTGGTCTGGTTGCTCTTGGGCTGACCGCAGTTATTTTGATGGGTGAGCTGGACCTGAGCGTGGCCAGCACGCTTGCGGTTTCGGGTGTGATTATGACCACGGTCGCCAATCAAACCAACATTGCGATCGGAATTCTGGCAGCCCTAGCAGCCAGCGTTGTGATTTCACTAGTAAACGCCTACTTCGTAGCGATAGTCGGGCTCAACAGCTTCATTGCAACCCTTGGAATGCTCTTTGCTCTTCGTGGCCTTGCTTTGGTGCTCTCAGATGAGCAGCCGGTAAAGCTTGAAAACACTGACTTTGGAATCGCATTTGGTCAGCCGCTTGTCGGCCCACTGACTCCGCGAATTTTGATCTTCTTCGCCGTATTCATTGCCATTCAGGTATTTGTTTCCAGGGTGAAGGCGGGACGTGAGTTCCTAGCTGTTGGTGGTAACCGCCAGGCCGCATACGACGCAGGTATTCCTGTGAAGAGGCGCATCTTTACCGGATTCATCATCTCCGGTGGAGTGGCTGCTTTGGCTGGTGTCGTCAACTCACTAGAGCGAACCGCAGCAGACCCAACTGCTGGTTCCACCGTATAGCTTGCCAGCTTCGCTGCGGCAATCATCGGTGGAAACTACCTGAAGGGTGGAAAGGGTTCAATCGTTGGAACCCTAATCGGTGCCGCTTCTCTTGGAATGCTGCAGGTGGCACTGACCATCTCCGGTGTCCAGGTTCCAGTTCAGGAAATTTTCATCGGTGGAGTGCTGCTGCTAGCGGTTCTTACCGACCCATCCAGCCTTCGAGCTGTCTGGGGATCGATCAGCACCACGTTCCAAGGAATAAAGAATTCTCTAGCCAAACAGGCCAGAGACTAGGTCGACGCCGTCGATCGTTTACAACTAAAAGGAGAGGCAACTATGAGAAAATCTCGTCTAGTACTGGCCCCAGCAGTGTTGCTGTCGGCGGCAGCATTGGTACTGTCTGGCTGTGCAGCTGAAGAGACAACCACAACCGAGACATCAGCAGCAACCAGCACCGACTCAGGTGATGCAGCTGCAGAGACATTCGATGTCTACGCACTACTACCACAGGGAACCGACCAGGCATACGGCACCACTTACCTTCCAGAGATGGAAGCAGTTGCTGCTGAGCTAGGTGTGAACCTAACCATCACCAACTCTCAGTACGACGCTGACAAGCAGGCTTCTGAGTGTGAGATCGCTGTTGCAGCAAAGCCAGACGGAATCATCCTTTGGCCAGCTGTTGGTGACGCTGTTCGCCCATGTCTAGAGGCTGCTGCAGCTGCAGGAATTCCTGTGACTGTAACCAACTCTGACCTATTCGATGCAGACAAGGCTCTTAGCGCCGGATTCTCTGGACCAGACACATACGGCCAGGGCGTTGCTTCAGCTGAGATCATGTGTGAAATCGTTGGAGACGCAGCTGTAAGCATCATCCAGCTAAACGGTTCAATTGGTAACTCAACTGCTATCGACCGCGACAACGGCTTCACTGACACCGTTGCAGCTAACTGCCCGAACGTAACCATCTTGGACGAGCAGAACACCGACTGGACCAAGGCTACTGCTCAGCAGGTTGCATCAGAGATGATCACCGCTCAGGGCCTTGAGAACATCGATGGAATCTACGCAGCGGACGACTCAATTGCAGCAGGTGCTATTGCAGCACTTGAGGCACGTGGCGTTGACGCAGCTGACTACTTCATCACTGGTATCGGTAACACCTTCATGGGTAACCCACTAGTTGCTGAGGGCAAGCTTGACGGAACCGTATTCCAGTCATCTTCATGGGATGGTGGAAACGCTGTTCGCTTGATCCACAGTGTTCTAACCGGTGCTGTTTCTGGTGACCGCGAATTGCTACTAATG